>Ga0210390_10000949_pt1 | contig 29168 bp, 24 predicted proteins | sample IncBWH11OmetaG_FD_161050 | JGI IMG/M metagenome (GOLD analysis project Ga0210390, IMG submission 161050) | Forest soil microbial communities from Barre Woods Harvard Forest LTER site, Petersham, Massachusetts, United States - Inc-BW-H-11-O ...
TGCGCCAGTTCTCCATGCGCGGCCTGCCCAAGGCCAGCGGCGAACTCCTCCTGGCCATGCTCGCCTGCAACATCCACCTCGGCTGGCGGCGCGGCATCAGCCCGGCATAACCCCCGCAGCAGGCAACGGACCGGGCCGCAGACCCGGCCCGGCCCGCGGCACGCCCGGAAACACCCGCAGCCACGGTAAAACGGTCATCCCGCGCACAGTCGCCGCACCGCCCGGAAAAGAAACCAGGCCGAACACCGACAGCACTGACCTTTTGCAACAGGCCCTATAACAAGATTAATGGGACATTCATCCCGGTTACACCAAAGCGACGACTACGAAATGTCAGTGTATGGTGACACAATGTTGACATGACTGAGAGGAACCAGTCGCGCCTGCGAGCGCTGATCGCGCGACAGGACTGCGTCGTCTCCCGAGCGCAGGCGCTCGCTGGCGGGCTTACCCGTAACGCGCTGAGTCACAGGTTGCGGCCCGGCGGGCCGTGGCGGCCGATGCTCCCAGGCGTCTACCTCACTGTGACGGGGACGCCGACGCCAGTGCAGAAGGAGATGGCCGCAATCTTGTACGGCGGCCCGCGCACCGTGATCACGGGCGCCGCCGCGCTGCGCCATCATGGCATGCCCGCGCCGGATTCTGAGATGATCGACGTCCTGATACCGGCAGCGAGGAAGCGGCAGAACGTGTCTTACGTCGCGGCGCACCGCACGACTCAAATGCCGAAGCTGGTTATCGGGCCGCCGCACCGCGACTACGCGCTCCCGGCGCGTGCTGCGGCCGATGCTGCTCGCTGGCTGACCGATCTTAGCGAAGTGCGTGCCGTGGTCATAGGCGCCGTGCAGAGCAGGCAGTGCACAGTGGCCGAACTCAGCCAGGAATTGCTCACAGGCGGGATCCGGGGCTCGGCGATGTTCCGCTCAGTCCTCGCGGAGGCCGGTGAGGGAGTGCGGTCCGTCCCCGAAGCCGAGCTCAGGAGACTGATCCAGCAGGCTGGACTGCCCATGCCGCTCTTCAACCCCCGGCTGTACCTGCTCGATGGCACGTTCATCGCCCGGCCGGACGCATGGTGGCCGGAGGCGAGCGTCGCCATAGAGGTCGATTCCAAGCGCTGGCACTTCCAGGCGAACGACTGGGAGCACACCATGGACCGGCACAGTGACCTGGGCCAGTACTCGATCGTCACGCTGCATTTCACCCCGCACAAGATCCGCACCGACCCTGCGTTTGTCATCAAGCGGATGATAAACGCCTACAACACAGGAATCACGCGCCCCCGCCTCCCCATTAAGACGGTCCCCGCAGCTGCCAATGGGCGCGGAGCAACCAGATGAATGGGACATTCATCTGGCTATAAACAGCTGCGTGGGCCATTCATCTGGGCGCGGGCGGGCGCGGGCGGGGTGAGGGGGCGGCCCCGTTAGGGGCGGTCGTCGCGGCGGTGGGGCTTGGCGGGGCCGGGCTTGGCGCTGGCGGCGTTTGAGTCACCGTCGAGCAGGCCGGCCCGGCGGAGGGCGTCGGCCATCGCGCTGTTAGCCGGGGCCGGCGCGCCGCGGCCGTCGTCCGGGCGCGGGCCGCGGCGGTCGTCCGGGCGCGGGCCGCCGCGGTCGTCCGGGCGCGGGCCGCCGCGGCGGTCGCTGCCACCGGGGGTGCCTCGGCGGTCGCTGGCGCCGGGGGCGCCTCGGCGGGCGTCGCGCTGGCCTGCGCCATCACTACGGCGGTCCGCGGGCTGGCCGGGGCCGCTATCCCGGCGGTCCGCGGGCTGGCCGGGGCCGCTACCCCGGCGGTCAGTGGGCGGGGCGGATGCGGGCCCCGGGCGGTCTGTGCCGCGGGGGGAGGAAGGCTGCGCTGGGGGGGCGGCACGGTCCGTTCTGGATGAAGATTGGCGGGATCCACGCGGGGACCTGTTGGGGCTCGCACTGCCTTCCGCCGGGTCGTCTAGGCGCATGGTGAGGGAGATGCGATTCCTCGGGACGTCAACGGACTGGACCTTTACGCGGACCACGTCGCCGGATTTGGCCACTGAGCGGGGATCGGAGACGAAGCCGGCGGCCATCGCGGACACGTGCACGAGGCCGTCCTGGTGGACGCCGATGTCGACGAACGCGCCGAAGGCCGCGACGTTTGTCACCACGCCCTCGAGCACCATGCCAGGCTCGAGGTCCTCGAGGGTGTGCACGCCCTCGGCGAACGTCGCGGTCTGGAACTCCGGGCGGGGGTCGCGGCCCGGCTTTTCCAGCTCGCGGAGGATGTCATTGACGGTCGGCAGGCCGAACGCGTCGTCAGTGAGCTCAGCGGGGTTCAGTCCGCGCAGCACGGCGGTGTTGCCGATGAGGGCGGGCACGTCGGCGCCGGTCCTGGCGAGGATGCGGCGGACGACCGGATAGGACTCGGGGTGCACGCCCGACGCGTCCAGCGGGTCGTCGCCGCCGCGGATGCGCAGGAAGCCGGCGCACTGCTCGAACGCCTTCGGGCCGAGGCGCGGGACGTCCATGAGCTGCCGGCGGGCGGTGAACGGCCCGGCGGCGTCTCGGCGGGCGACGATCGCGCCGGCCAGGCCGTCGGTGATGCCGGACACCCGGGCGAGGAGCGGGCGGGAGGCGGTGTTCACGTCGACCCCGACGGCGTTGACCGCGTCCTCGACCACGGCGTCGAGCGACCGTTCCAGCTTGGTGCCGGTGACGTCGTGCTGGTACTGGCCGACGCCGATGGACTTGGGGTCAATCTTGACGAGTTCGGCCAGCGGATCCTGCAGCCGCCTGGCGATGGAGACCGCGCCCCTGAGCGAGACGTCGAGCTCGGGAAGCTCGGAGCTGGCGTAGGCGGACGCGGAGTAGACGCTCGCGCCGGCCTCGGAGACGACGACCTTCGTGAGGTTCAGGTCGGGATTGGCCGCGATGAGGTCGACGGCGAGCTTGTCGGTCTCGCGTGACGCGGTGCCGTTACCGATCGCGATGAGCTCGACGTCGTGGGTCTTCGCGAGGTGGGCGAGGATCGCCAGGGACTCGTCCCACTTGTGCTGCGGGACGTGCGGGTAGATCGTGTGCGTCGCCGTGACCTTGCCCGTCCCGTCGACGACCGCCACCTTGACCCCGGTGCGGAAGCCGGGATCCAGGCCCATCGTGCCGCGCTGGCCGGCCGGCGCGGCGAGCAGCAGGTCCTTGAGGTTGTTGGCGAACACGTCGACGGCCTCGGCCTCGGCGGCCTGCCACAGCCGCATGCGCAGGTCGACGCCCAGGTGCACGAGGATGCGGGTACGCCACGCCCACTTGACGGTGTCGAGGAGCCAGCGGTCGGCGGGGCGGCCACGGTCCGTGATGCCGAACCGCTCCGCGATCGGCCGCGCGTAGTCGTCGCCCAACTCGTTCGGGTTGAGGGTGTCGCCCAGCTCGTTCGGGTCCAGGGTGAGGTCGAGGACCTCCTCCTTTTCCGCGCGGAACATCGCGAGCACCCGGTGCGCCTTGAGTCGTCCGAACGGCTCGGCGAAGTCGAAGTAGTCCGAGTACTTCTTGCCTTCGTCCTCCTTGCCATCGCGGACCTTGGCGATGAGCTGGCCCTGTCCCCACATGCGCTCACGGAGCTGGCCGATCAGGTCGGCGTCCTCGCCGAACCGCTCGACGAGGATCGCACGGGCGCCGTCGAGCGCGGCGGCCGCGTCTGGGACGTTCTCGCTCACGTAGTCGTTCGCCGCCTGGTGCGGGTCGTTGCCCGGGTCGGCGAGCAGCAGGTCGGCCAGCGGCTCGAGGCCGTTCTCACGGGCGATCTGCGCCTTGGTCCTGCGCTTCGGCTTGTAGGGGAGGTAGAGGTCCTCCAGGCGTGCCTTGGTGTCCGCCGCCTCGATCTGGGCCTTGAGCTCATCGGTCAGCTTGCCCTGCTCCTGGATGGACGCCAGGATCGCGGCGCGGCGCTCCTCGAGCTCGCGCAGGTACCGCAGGCGCTCCTCGAGCGTTCGCAGCTGCGCGTCGTCGAGCGTGCCGGTCGCCTCCTTGCGGTACCTGGCGATGAACGGCACGGTGGCGCCGCCGTCTAGCAGGTCGACGGCGGCGGCGACCTGACCGTCACGGACGCCGAGTTCGGCGGCGATGCGCTGGATCAAAGACACGGGATGAGCCTATCGGGCGAGCGCCGTTCGACGGTCAATGTGACGGTTGTGTCTCATTTCAGTTACTGCCTTGTCGCCAATCGCGGTCATCGCCGTTTATCGATCTTGAGACGAGGGGAGCGGGTGTGCCGGGAGCGGGCTACGCATCGGAGGTGCGAGGATGCATAACGGCAATGTCGCCAGGAACCTATGGAAGTTCCAGCATCGCAAATGGCGGTTCACCATCGTCGGCGCGGCGGCGCTGGCGGCGCTGATAGTGCTGCCGGCCACCTGGTCGCCGGCGAGCGCCACCGGGGCGGGGACCGCCCGGGCCGCCACGGACACCAGCTGCCCGTGGGTGACCTCTACCGCGCCGATCAACCAGCGGGTCGCGCAGCTCATGAGCCAGATGACGCTGGTCGACAAGATCACGATGGTCGAAGGCCACGGCACCAGCAACCCGTACGTGTTCTACACCCCGGCGATCCCCTCGCTGTGCATCCCCGCGGTCGGCCTGGAAGACGGCCCGGCCGGGGTCGCCGATGGCATGACCGGAGTCACGCAGCTTCCGGCGGGGGTCTCGCTCGCCGCCTCGTGGAACCCGTCACTGGCTAAGCAGTACGGGACGGTGATCGGCGCCGAGGAGAACGGCAAGGGCGCCAGCGCCAACCTCGGGCCCACGGTGAACATCGACCGCGACCCGCGCTGGGGCCGGTCGTTCGAGGCGCTGTCGGAAGACCCGTTCCTCAACGCGTCTCTCGACGTTCCCGAGATCGACGGCATCCAGAGCCAGGACGTCGAAGATCAGGTCAAGCACTACGACGCGTACAACCAGGAGACGTACAGGAACTCGCCGGCGGACGACGTCATCGTTAGCGACCGGGCGCTGCACGAGATCTACATGCCCTCGTTCTACGCCGCCGTGACGGGAGCGGACGCCGCGTCGGTGATGTGCGCCTACTCGTATGTCAACGGCAACGCGAGCTGCAACAACTCCTACCTGGAGACCAGCGTCCTGCGCGACGAGTGGGACTTCCCCGGGTTCGTGATGTCCGACTACGCCGCGCTGCACGGCACGGACGGCGCGCTCGACGGCACCGACCAGGAGCAGCCGTTCAACTCGAACTTCGGCGCCACGCTGCAGACCTATGTGCAGGACGGCGTGATCCCTGTGAACGTGCTCAACTCGATGGTGTCGCCGGTCCTCACCGAGATGTTCCGGTTCAAGCTGTTCAGCCAGCCGCGCACCGGGTCGCCGTCGGATACGGTCACCACGCCCGCACACCAGACGCTGGCCAACAAGGTCGCCGAGGCCGGCACCACGCTACTGAAGAACGACTCCGGCACGCTGCCGCTGTCGACCCACGCGTCGGTGGCGGTGATCGGGCCGTCCGCCTCGGCGTCGCCGACCTACGCCGGCGGGGGCAGCGCGTACGTGCTGCCGTCCTCGTCGGTGAGCCCGCTGGCCGGGATCCAGGCGGTCGACTCCAGCGCGACGTACACGCAGGGCCTGCCGACCGACACGTCGCTGGCCTCGATCCCGTCGTCGGACCTGTCCCCCGCCTACCCGTCGAGTGGCACGCCGTTCGGCGGCAGCTACACGGGGACGCTGACCGCGCCGCAGAGCGGCACGTACGTGCTGGCCATCACCAACTCGTGCGGCTGCTACACGCCCACCTACCTGTCGGTGAACGGCACCCAGGTGATCGACAACCCGAGCACACCGCCGGTGCACACCTACTCGGTGGCCGTGAACCTGACGGCGGCCCAGACCTACACGCTGTCCATCAGCGGTGACTCTTCCGCGCTGCTATGGGCGACCCCGTCCGACCTGGCGCCGTACATCGCCGCCGCGGTCAACGCGGCGAAGTCGGCGTCCACCGCCGTCGTGGTCGTCTCCGACGACACCGAGTCCGAGGCCACCGACCGGCCCAGCCTCAACCTGCCGTCCGCCCAGGACGAGCTGATCGAGGCCGTCGCCGCGGCCAACCCGCATACGGTCGTGGTCGTCAACGCGGGCGCGCCGATCGCGATGCCGTGGCTGAGCAGCGTGGCTTCGGTGGTGGACGCGTGGTACCCGGGTCAGACGAGCGGCACTGCGCTGGCGAACGTGCTGTTCGGGATGACCGATCCGGGTGGCCACCTGCCGGTCACGTTCCCGACGTCGCTGAGCCAGGTGCCGGCCTCCACCACCGCGCAGTTCCCTGGCGATGGCACCGACGTCTTCTACTCCGAGGGCGTCAACGTCGGTTACCGCTTCTACGACGCGAAGAGCGAGACGCCGCTGTTCCCGTTCGGGTACGGCCTGTCTTACACCACGTTCGCGTTCAGCAACCTGCGGATCAGCCGGCCGTCGTTGACCGGTACCGGCAACGAACAGGTGTCGGCCACGATCACGAACACCGGATCCCGGACGGGCAGCGACGTCGCTCAGCTCTACGTCGGCGACCCGGCCTCGACCGGCGAGCCGCCGCGTTCGCTGCTGGGGTACCAGCGCGTGACGCTGGCACCTCGCAGGTCAGCGCGGGTGTCGTTCACCGTCACGCCGCAGCAGCTGTCCTGGTGGAGCGACACCGCCAACGGCTGGACGCAGACCCCGGGCACTTACCGCGTCTACGTCGGCGACTCGTCGGCGCTGGCCAACCTGCCGCTGCGCAACACATTCGCGGTGACCGCGACGCCGGGCGCCCGGCAGGTCGTGGTGACCGCGCCGCCAACGGTGACCGCGGGCAAGACCTTCACCGCCCGGGTAACGCTGGTCGCCGGCGGCACCCAGACGCTGCAAGGCGTCCGGCTGGCACTGCAACTGCCGCAGGGCTGGAGTGCTGTGCCGGCTAGCAAGACCGTGTTCAACAACGTCCGGCCGGGACAGGCGATCGCCGCTACCTTCCGGGTGAGGGTGGCCGCCGATTCACCCGCCCTAAGCGCGGTGGTGCACGCGACCTCGACGATGGGCACCGCTTCGCGGGAGAACGGTGTCAGCGTGACCGTTCGCGCCTGAAGTTAGTCCCCGGGTCCTGGGCTGGCTTCACCGCGAGCGGGAAATCGCGAGCGGGAAACAAACAGAGCTAGCCCGGGATCCGGGGCAGCGGGCCGGTGGTCACGCGCGCCATGGGGCCGGTCGCGATGCGCGGGATCGGGCCGGTCGCCGGGCCGAACCGCAGCACCGTGCGTTCGCCGATCAGCTGGTACCCCAGCCGCGACGCCTGCCGGTCGGGTGAGGTCGTGTCGGTGATCAGGACCACCTCGCTGACCGAGCCGGCCGCGCTCGGGCCGGCCAGCACCGCGCGGCTGGCGGCGAGCATCACGGCGGTGGCGTAGCCGGTATGGCGCTGCTCCGGCGGGGTGTACACGATGCTGATCCGTACCGTCCCCACGACGGGCCTGGTTGTCGTGGCCATCGCCACCGGGCGGCCGTCGGCCTCCCAGAAGGCGGCGCCGCCGAAGCTGAGCAGGTCGTCGGCGTCCGCTTCCGGCGCGCCCGCGAGTTCTCCGACCTCAGTCCCGAACGCGGTCAGCCACTTCACGAGCAGCGGCCGGTCCGCCCGGGTCGCGACCCGGTACCGGCCGGCCGGTCCCATCTGGTACGGCGCCGGCCCCGCCAGCCGGTACACCCGGCTGCGGCTGTGCACCTGGACGCCCACGCCGACACGCTGGCTCCACGCCGCGGCGAACGCGTCGGCCGCGCTGGCCGGCGCGTCCACGCCGCGGACCGCGCGTCCGGTCCGCGAGAGAGCCGCCGCCAGCGCGGCGGCCGTCTCCGGCGCCCGGCCGGCCACGAGCAGTGGGGCGGCCTCGTCGTGCAGGAAAGCCGCACGCGGGCCGCTGCCCTCCGGCGGGTCCCACCAGCCGAAGAGCAGACCGGCGTTGCCTGCCTGAGCGGCCTGGGCGGTCTGGGCGGTCTGGGCGGTCTGGGCGTTTCGGGCATTTCGAGCGTTTTGGGCGGCCGAGAGCAGGATGGTGTTCTCCGCCGCTCTTGACCGGAGGTAGCCGCCAGCCGCCTCGTAAAAACGATCAAGGTCGGAGGTCATGCACCAGCCCATGCGTTCATGCTTCCCGTCGTACGCTCATGTCGGTGCTACCAGGGTGGACCGGCATGAGCATGGGTGTGGGGTCTACTCGGATGCCGCGGCTCGCTAAGGCGGTGAGTTTGCTGAGCAAGACCGAAAACTCTCGGCAGCGCACCATAATGCCTCCAAGTATCAGCAGACCGGCGCGGGAAACGCAAGCTCGCTGAGCGATCACCTGGCTACTGGCTGGTGAAGGAAAGCGCTAGCCGGTCCTCGACTTCCTGGTAACCCATGCGCTGGTAGATGGAGTTGCTCACCGGATTCGCCAGATCGGTGTACAGCAGCACCTCGTCGGCACCCGCCGCGAGCGCGGCCCGGCTCACCTCGGCGGTCGCGGCGCTACCGTAACCGTGTCCCCGAAATCGCGGCGGCGTGTACACCGGGCCGATCCGCACCATGCCGGCGACCTGCCGGGTGAAGCCCACCAGGCTCACCGGTCCATCGTCGGTCTCCCAGAGCAGGAGCCCGCCGTAGCTCAGCCGCTCCCGCACCGCGGCCGCGTGGTCAGCGCCTTCCGTCTCCTCCACCTCGTTGGAGAATGCCGTGACCCATTCGGTCAGCAGCGCAGCGTCGCCGTCCCCCGCCGTGCGCGGCGCGCCTGGCGGGGCCGGATCGGGCCAGACAAGGCCGGCGAGCCGGTACAGGCGCATGTGCCGGTGCACGGTCACCTGGCCGCCGGTGGCGTTCGCCCAGGCCGTGGCGAACGCCGTTGCCACCTTGTCGTGGGCGTTGACTCCGGCGAGCGACCGGTCCTTGAGCGATTTCGCCGCGAGTTCCGTGGCGGCCGGCAACGGCATGGCGGTGAGCACGACGGGAAACGGCGGGGTGTGCAGGAACGCTCCGCCCACCGCCCCGTCGTCGGCCGTCCACCAGCCGAACAGCGGCCACTTGTCCGGGTCGGCCTCGCCGGGGGCGGCAAGGGTCGACGGATCGGCTATGGCGGTCTGCGTCACGGTGAGCAGGACGGTGTTGCGGGCGCGCTCCGCGCGCAGGAAAATGCCCGCCGCCGCGAGGAACCCGGCCGCGTCGCCGGTCGTCACCCATCCCATGCGGCCATGCTTCCACGCACGTAACGCGAAACGCATCCGAATAATGTGCTGGCCGGGGGGCGGCGCGGGGTGGCGGCGCGGGGTGGCGGCGCGGGGGGGCGCGGAGGGGCGGCGCGGAGGGGCGGCGCGGAGGGCGGGGTGCGGGATTGTGGTCGGGGCCAAGTGGGCGGTGGCTAGATCGGAGGGGGCAACAGAAGGCTTCGCGGATTGTTGACAATGTGTCGGCGATTTCATAGCCTCCCGCCATGCCCAGACCTACTCCGGGCGGTCCTCAGGCCGGGGAACCCGCACGTACGCATGCCCTTGCCGCGCTCCGGGTAGCGATCCTCAGCGGTGACGTCGCGCCTGGTCAGCGGCTAGTCGAAGAGGAACTGGCCGGCATGCTCGGGGTGACGAGGGCAAGCCTACGCGCGGCGCTGATCGACTTGGCGGCGGAGGGGCTCGTCGAACGGGTGCCGAACAGGGGAGCGCGGGTCCGCGTCGTCAGCACCGAGGAAGCGGTCGCGATCACCGAGTGCCGGATGGCGCTCGAGGCGCTGTGCGCCGCCAAGGCCGCGCAGAACGTCACCGACGAGGAGGCCGCGCAGCTTCGCGAGCTCGGCGCGAACCTGTCGCGGGCGGTCGCCGACGGCAACCCGCTCAAGTATTCCGAGCTCAACAGGGAGCTGCACCGCCGGGTCGGGGTCATCTCACGGCAGGCGGTCGCGGTCAGCCTGCTGGAACGGCTGCACGCGCAGATCGTCCGGCACCAGTTCCAGCTCGCGCTGCGCCCCGGCAGGCCGGAGACGTCCCTCGGCGAGCACCTGGCGATAATCAACGCGATCGCCGACCGCAAGCCCGAGGACGCCGAGCTGGCTACCCGGCGGCACCTCGGCAGCGTCATCGAGGCGCTCCGGGCGGCCGGGGATGGCGACGGCAGGCGCGGGTAGCCGAGGGGTTCGTGCCAACAGGGAAATATGTGAGGAGCAGCCATGCTGAACGTTGTCGTCACCGACTCGCCGCGCGCCGACCTCGCCGAGGTCGATAAGCTCGCCGAGTACGGGGTCGCCACCGTGCACGAGGCCATCGGCAGGAACGGCTATCTCGGGCCGGGTATCCGCCCGATCCAGAGCGGTACCCGGATCGCGGGCACCGCGCTGACCGTGCTGTGCTGGCCGGGCGACAACCTCATGCTGCACGTCGCGGTGGAGCAGGCCAGGCCAGGCGACATCATCGTGGTCACGACGACGTCGTCGTGTACGGACGGACTATTCGGTGAGCTGCTCGCGACATCGCTCGCCGCGCACGGTGTGCGCGGCATCGTGATGGGCGCCGGCCTGCGGGACAGCGCCGAACTGCGCGAGATGGGCTTCCCCGCCTGGACCGCGAACGTCAGCGCGCAGGGCACCGTCAAGGAGACACCGGGCGCGGTCAACGTTCCCGTGACGATCGGCGGGCAGGTCATCAGGCCGGGCGACGCGATCGTCGCCGACGACGACGGGGTGGCCTGCGTGCCGCGAGTCGACGTTGGCACGGCCGTCAGCGCGTCGGCGGCCAGGATCGCCAAGGAAGACACCAACCGGAAGGCGCTGGCCGAGGGGCAGCTAGGTCTCGACATGTACGGGCTGCGGGCCAAGCTCGCGAAGGTCGAGTACATCACCGCCGCCGAGTACGCGCGCCGGGCGGGCGAGGGGACCTCATGACCAGCGGCGATGTAACCAGCGACGGCATCCGCTGCATGCTGATGCGCGGCGGCACCTCCAAGGGCGCGTACTTCCTGGCGCAGGACCTGCCCGCCGACCGCGACGAACGGGACGACCTGCTGCTGCGGATCATGGGCAGCCCCGACCCCCGGCAGATCGACGGCATCGGCGGCGCGCACCCGCTCACCTCCAAGGTCGCAGTGGTGTCGCCGTCCCAGCTTCCCGGCATCGACGTGGACTACCTGTTCCTGCAAGTCGTGGTGGACCAGCCGGTCGTGACCGACCGGCAGAACTGCGGCAACATCCTGGCCGGCATCGGTCCGTTCGCGGTCGAGCGCGGCCTGGTCGCCGGGGGCGAGGAGGAGACCAGGGTTCGCATCCGCATGGTGAACACCGACGGGATCGTGACCGCCAAGTTCCCGACACCCGGTGGCAGGCCGCGGTACTCCGGGGACGCGGCGATCGACGGCGTGCCGGGCACGGCGGCGCCGGTCGTGCTCGACTTCGAGGAGAGCGCGGACTCAGGCGCTAGCGCGCGAGTGCTGCCGACGGGAAATGTCACGGACGTGTTCGGCGGGGTCACGGTGACCTGCGTGGACAACGGGATGCCCGTCGTCGTGGTGGCGGCGAGCAGCTTCGGCAAGACTGGCTATGAGTCGGTAGCCGACCTCGAGGCCGACGAGGAACTGAACAGGCGGGTGCGGGAACTGCGCCTGGAAGCGGGCAAGGCGATGGGGCTCGGTGACGTCAGCGGCACCACGGTCCCGAAGATCTCGCTGGTGGCCCCGCCGGCGGCGGGCGGCACGATCTGCACGCGCACCTTCATCCCAGTCCGCGTGCACGAGTCCATCGGGGTGCTCGGCGCGGTCAGCGTCGGCACCGCGGTCATGCTGCCCGGCGCGGTGGGCAGCGACCTCGCCGCCCCGCCGCGAGGCTCGCGGCTGAGCATCGAGCACCCGAGCGGAGCGCTGCAGGTCGAGGTGGAACTTGACACCACCACCACGCCGCCGGCCGTGGTGCGATCCGGGGTGGTGCGGACGGCACGCAAGCTGTTCGACGGAACGGTGTTTCCGCGGTAAACGGTGTTTCCGCGGTAAGGAGCGCGGCGTCCCCGAGGCAGCCTTGTAACTCACCGGGCGGAAGGGAGATCAGGGAGAACACGGCACCCTGGTCGTCTGTGACCGTGGCGAGGCGGCCGTACGGGCTGTCCTCGGCCGGCCTTATCACGTTGCCGCCGGCCCTCGTGGCCTGCGCGACCGAGGCGTCGGTGTCGGCGGTGGCGAAGTACGTCGTCCATGCCGCGGGAACCGCGGGCGTCCCCTCCGGGTACTGGCCGATGCCGCCGACCTCGTGCCCGCCGAGCAGCAGCGTCGCGTAGCTGAACCCGTCGCTGCTCATGTCACCGAACTCGTAGCCGAACACGGCCGCGTAGAACGCCTTGGCCCCCTCGAAATCACGGCTCATGTGCTCGTTCCAGCTCAGCGCGCCTGGGGCGTTGGCGACTTGCGCGCCGAAGAACGCACGGTGCTGCCAGATGCCGAACGCGGCGCCCGTGGTATCCAGCGCGATCGCCATCCGGCCAACGTCCATGACGTCCATCGGGTCCGTCAGCAATTGGCCGCCGGCTCCCTTGATCTTCGCGACGGTGGCGTCGGCGTCCTCGGTCGCCAGGTAGGTCGTCCAGGCGGCGGGCGTCCCCGGCGGGCCTTGCAACGGCCCGATCCCGGCGACGGCCTTGCCATCCAGGTTCCCTATCGAGTAACCGCCAACTTCCGGCCCGCCCTGCTCGACGTTCCAGCCGAACTGCGCGGTGTAGAAAGCGATGGCCTTCGGTATGTCGCCGACACCGAGGTCAACCCAGCACGGCGTCCCTGCCGGCCATGGGGTGTCGCGGGTAACCACATCTCACCTCCGTATCCAAGTCGGCACGCGCTGTCGCGGACCGTGTTATCGCTGACGGTACACCCGTGATCGGTTGTCCCTACAATGGGGCGATCATGTACAGCAAGACCAGACTGGGCTCTGACCAGCTCACCGGCGGGCCCAAGCTCAGCCGGCGAGGCAAGTGGACCGTGTTCTCCGTGCTCGGCGTGGTGGCCGCGGCCGTTGCCGGGCTCGTTATCTGGAGCGCGGTGGGGAACGATCCCTACACGACTTCGGCGAACGGGTGCGTGAGCGTCACCGTCCCCGGCGCCACCGGCGGGGCGACGCTGCATTACTGCGGGACGCAGGCGAAGTCGTTCTGCAAGTCGGCCTACGCGTCCTCGGACCGGATCTCGCTGCTCGCCCGCCCGCAGTGCGTGCTGGCGGGGCTGACCAAGGCCAAGGTCTCCGGGTTACAGGTCGATGACGATCGTGATGGGGCCGTCGTTGACCAGGGCGACCTTCATGTTGGCGCCGAATACGCCGGTCTGCACGCGGGCGCCCAGGTTCGCGAGTTCTTGTGTCACGGCGGTTACCAGCGGCTCGGCGACCGGGCCGGGTGCGGCGTTGTGCCAGGTCGGGCGGCGGCCCTTGCCCGTGTCCGCGTAGAGCGTGAACTGGCTGATTATGAGCAGCGGCGCGCCGAGGTCGGAGCAGGACTTCTCGCCGTCGAGGATGCGCAGGCCCCACAGCTTGGCGGCGAGCTTCGCCGCTTTGTCGCGCGTGTCGTCATGAGTGACGCCGACCAGGACCAGCAGGCCAGGTTCCTCGATCGCGCCGACGATCCGGCCGTCGACGGTGACGCTCGCCTGACTTACTCGCTGCACAACCGCTCGCACGAGGTGCCAGCCTAGCCGGAGTTGGCGGGGCGGCGGTCGCGAGACGGGGCGTACGGAGCGATTGGGACAGGTCAGTGGGCGCGAGCGTGGATAATGTGCGCGTGAGTCTGGAGCAGTTGTCCCCCGGCGAGATGTCGGCGAACCCGGTGCTCGCCGAAGTCGTGCGGTCCGGGTATGTCGAGTCCCGGCACCGCGGCACGATCGTGGCCCTCGCTCCCAATGGGACGTTCGCCTTCATCGCGGGCAGCGCCAACGCCGCCGTGCTGCCGCGCTCATCCAACAAGCCGCTGCAGGCGGCGGCCATGCTCCGGGCGGGCCTGCCGCTCGAGGGTGAACTGCTCGCGCTTGCCGCTGCTAGCCACGCCGGTGAGGATTTCCACGCCCGCGGCGTGTGCGACATCCTGGATGTCGCCGGGCTCACCGCCGGCGACCTGCGCTGCCCGCCCGCGCTTCCGCAAGACGAACCGACGGCACGCAGGCTCATCAGGGAGAGCGACAAGCCTGAGTCGCGGGTGCGGATGAACTGCTCCGGCAAGCACGCGGCGATGCTGGCCACGTGCATCGCCAACGACTGGCCGACGGAGACGTACCTGGACCCGGCACACCCGCTGCAGCTCCACATCAGGAAGACGATCGAGGAACTGACCAGAGAACCGGTGTCCGCGATCGCCGTCGACGGATGCGGTGCGCCGCTGTTCGCGCTGACGCTGGGCGGCCTGGCCCGCGCGTTCCGCTCGCTCGTGCTCGCCGAGCCGGGCACCCCCGAGCGCAAGGTCGCCGACGCGATCCGCAAGTTCCCCGAATGGACGAGCGGCACCGCGCGGGACGAGAACCGGCTGATGACCGACGTCCCCGGGCTGCTCCTCAAGGGCGGGGCCGAAGGGATCGACGCGTTCGCGCTGCCGGACGGCAGTGCCGCCGCGCTGAAGATCGAGGACGGCGCGGCCCGTGCCCGCACGCCCGTGACGGTCGCCATCCTCGCCATGCTGGGTGCGCAACCGCCAGCCGAACTCGCCACGACGGTGGTCACCGGAGGCGGCAACCCCGTCGGCGTGATCAGGTCCGCCCGGCTCGCCTTCCCTGACGCGGGATAGCGCTGACGGCCGCGATGCGCCTCGGGACGGCTTATCGCGCAGCGAGGTGAGCGGCGAGGGTGAAGCGGGGGTCCGGGGAGGGGTGACCGGCGGCCAGGCCGGTGATGATCTCGCCGAGGAGCGGCGCGAACTTCGCGCCGTGGCCTGAGCAGGGCGAGGCGATCACGAACGGGCCGTGGCGGTCCAGGATGAAGTCCTCGCCGACGATCGTCGTGTACAGGCAGGTGATCTCGCCGACCGGGCGGGGGTCGAGCCCGGGCAGGCGGCTGGCCGCGAACGCGATCGCGCGGGCACGGCCGGCCGGGTCGACGACGCCGTCGCGGCTGGCCGCGGTCGTGGCCGGGCCGGCGTGGTGCTCCCCCAGCTTCACCGCGCCGGGCACCTCACCGTCGCGGCCGGCGGGCAGGCCGTAAAAGGTGCTGGCGGCGTCGCGGTAGATGAAGATCGGCCACGGGTCCTCGCCGTAGGGGCGGGCCGCGGATGGCGCGCCGCCGGTACCGGCGGCGCGCGGGGCGAAGTGGAACGCCTGCTCCTGGGTCACCATGAGCGGGGGCAGCCGGACCAGATCGTCGAGCAGCGGCGCGAGCCAGGCGCCGGCCGCCACAACCGCCACGGGGGCGGTGAACGTGCCGCTGTCAGTGCGCACGAGCGCGCCGTCACCGCCTGCGGTCGATTCCAGGTGCGTGACCGGCGTGTCGAAGCGAACGTCGGCGCCGCGCGCGGCGGCCAGCCGGAGCATCGCGGCCACCGCGCGGTCCGGGTCGAGCACGCCGGCGTCGGCGTGGAACATGACCGGTCCGACGGGCGGATCGAAGGAGATGACCGGCCACCGTTCGGCTGCTTCATCGGGTTCGATGAGCTCGACGGGGACACCGCAGGAGATCAGCATCTCGTGCATGATCACGGGGTCGCGCAGCGGGCCGAAGTCGACGCCGCCGGTCAGCTGCAGCAACGTTTCGCCCGCCTCGGCCTCCAGCCGCCGCCACAGCGGCTCGGCCTGCCCGGCCAGCCGCACGTACAGCGGGTCGGGGTAGGCGCGCCGGAAGATCCGCGCGCTGCCGTGCGAACTGCCGCGCCGGTGCCCGGGACCGAACGCCTCGAGAACGACCACGGACATGCCGCGGGCCGACGCCGCCCAGGCGGTGGCCGACCCGGCCAGCCCGGCGCCGACCACGATGAGGTCAGCGCGCGAGGTCACGAGGGCCAGGCCGGCGGCTGGTGGGTGCGGTGACGGACAAGACGGTGATTCCCGCGCCGTACATCCGGCGCCGCAGTTCGGCGGCCAGCCCGACGTGCTGGTCCAAGACCACCATCCGGGCGCCGCGCGCCCGGGCCACGCGCGCGATCGCGCGGGCGGGCGAGCCGGTGGCCGCGATGTGCGCGTATGCCATCACACCAGTATTCCCCAGCGCGGTCATCGCCAGGGCGACCGCCCGCCGCGCCTCTTCTGTCTCCGCGGGAGACTCCCCGGCGAGGCCGACGACGATCACGGGTGCGCTTGCCGCTAGTCGCGCGGTGCGGGTTATCGCTGGCCGGGAGACCGTCGCGCCCGAGACGACGAGCAGCACGGGGCTGGTCACGGCGGGGCCGGGGCGTGCGTCCGAGCTCACTGGCTGACCCCCGCTGTGCTGGTCCCGGGGGGCGGTCGCATATCGCGACCGTAGGTCAGCGGTGTTTCCCGCGGGTGAACCGCTTCCCGACGCTTGTCACGGATGCGTTACGGACGGTCTGGGGCCGCGTTATCCGGGGCGTGCGAGCGTGAGAGGCTGTGCGTGAGAGGCTTGGGCGCGGGAGGTTTCCACGAATGAAGATCGGCTTGCAGATCCCGGACTTCAGCACGCCGCGCGGGCCGGAACGGCTCGGCGCCGAGCTAGCCACCGTCGCCCGGGTCGCCGACGACGCCGGGTTCGAGTACATCGCGGTCATGGATCACTTCTTCCAGATCCCGGCCGTGGGCCCAGCCGAGAACGAGATGCTCGAGGGGTACACCACGCTGGGGTACCTGGCGGCATGCACCTCCCGGGCGACGCTCGTCATGCTGGTCACTGGCGCCGTTTACCGCGAGCCGGGCGTCCTGGCCAAGATCGTGACCACGCTGGACGTGCTGTCCAATGGCCGCGCCTGGCTGGGGATCGGCGCGGCGTGGAACGCCGAGGAGTCGCGGGGGCTCGGCATCCCGTTCCCGCCGGTCGCCGAACGCTTCGAACGGCTTGAGGAGACGCTGCAGATCTGCCTGCAGATGTGGCACGGCGATGAGTCCCCGTACCGGGGCAAGCACTACCAGCTCGAGCGGCCGCTCAACTCGCCGCAGTCGCTGACCAGGCCGCACCCGCCGATCATGATCGGCGGCGGCGGGGAGAAGAAGACGCTGCGGCTTGTCGCGCAGTACGCGGACGCCTGCAACCTGTTCGCCGGCCGGGACGAGGCGCGCAAGCTCGAAATCCTGCGCCAGCACTGCGACGCGGTCGGCCGCGACTACGACACGATCTTCAAGACCGCCTACTACGCGTTCGACACCTCCAAGGGCGCGGGGCAGATCTTGGACGAACTCGGCGCGCTCGCCGAACTCGGCTTCGACGCGGCGATGGGCTCGGTGTCCGGCGTGTGGGACGTGACGCCGGTCGAGTTCATCGGCAGCGAGATCATCCCTGTGGCCGCCGACCTGTAGCGGCGGCCACAGGTCGGTATCAGTAGCTGAACGAGTACCCGGTACTGGACGAGACGCCGCAGGCCGACACATAGAGGCTGTATGTCCCGTGCGGCAGCCCGGAGGGAAGCGTGAAGTCGGCTGACTCCACCTCGCCGGGAGTGCTGGGCGCCATAGTGCTGAAGTTGAACGAGCGGGCGTAGTACACGTCGCCTGCCGAGTCCTTCAGGTAGACGATCGGGAAGTTCTGCGGGTCCTGGTAGTCGTCTTCTCCCACCGTCACCAACCCCGTCAGCTGGGTGCCGGTCAGCTGGTACGAGCCGTCGCCGTTGGCGGTGACGGAGGTAACCGTCGGCCGCCACGAGTTCTGCGGGGTGCCGACGGGGGTGTAGATCCAGTCCCGGTCGCCCGCCGCGGCGAGCACCTGGCCGTTGGGCAGGTTGATGAAGTTCACCGCCTGGCCAGACGGATCGGGGGGTTCGCTGATCGGGGTCATCGTGTTCGTGGCGGGGTCGTATTCGACGACTTCGGGGCCGGAGGCGGATCCGCACGCGTTAGTGATCCAGCTGCACCTGATCGTGTCGACGATGACGTTCCCGTTCGGCTCGGGATCGGCGTAGGAGTCGTCGACGTAACTACCTTGCGGCATGCCGGGTCCCTCGGCCCAGCTTCCCGGTGAGCTTGGCGTGGCGCCGGGGGTATAGACGGCCGAGCTGTTACCTCCCATGACCAGGATCTTGCCGTTGTACATCAACGTCGTCGTGGCGGGGTCGACGCTGCCGTTCTGATAGCCGGAGGGTGCGGCCGGAAGCGTGATCCACGTGTTTCCTGAAGGATTGAAGCGGTACTGGCCACTGGCGCTCATCGACACCACCGAACCATCCGGCAGCGTGACCCAGCCGTCCTCCCCCGCTGGGGCTGGCCGTGGGCCGACCCCGGTCCAGGTGTTGGTGGTCGGGCTGAAGATCTGCGTCTGCGCGGCGGAGATGTCGCTGGCGACGATGCTTCCGTTGGCCAGCGTCGCGCTCCCGCTGTCGTCCAGGTTGCCGTACAGCCCCTGCTGGCCGAGGGTCCAGGTGTTGGTCACCGGGTTGTACAGCTGGACGGCGTCGTGGTCGCTGGCCGAACTGCCGGACGGGTAGGCGTAGATGTACTCGCCGCCCGCCTGGTAGAACCGCCCGTCGGGCAGGATGTGGTCCTGCGCCGCCCCCATGGCGTACGGGCTCGCGGCCAGTGTCTGCCAGGTGCCGTCGGCGTAGTTGCCTTGCGCGTCAGGCACCAGCTTGACCCACTGGTTGAGGCTGGATCCGTTCGACAAGATGGTGCCGTCCGAGAGCAGCCAGAGAAACGTCGCCGCACCGCCGGTAGCCGGGTTGACAGGCGCTGCCACCCACGTTCCCTGGCCCGGGGTGGGCGTCGGCGTCGGCGTGGGAGTCGGCGTCGGCGTCACGGTTCCGGTGCAAGCCGTGCCGTTGAAGGAAAGCTGCGCGGGCACCACGTTGGTCCCGGAGAAGGAGCCGTTGAAGCCGAAGGTCACCGCGGCGTTCGTGGCGACCGAGCCGTTGTAACCGGCGTTGACCGCTGTCACGTTCTCGCCGGACTCGGTGTCCGTGGCGTTCCAGATCTGCGTGATCTGCTGGTTGCCCGGGAACGTCCAAACCACGGTCCAGGAGGTGACCGGGCTGCCCAGGTTGGTGACGGACACGCTGGCCGTGAAGCCGCCGGTCCACTGGCTGCTGATGCTGTAGCTGGCCTGGCAGCCCGCGGCGGCGGAGGCCGGACGGGCGGAAACGAAGGCGATGGCGGCCAGCATGACGGCGGGCAGCATGGCTGCGGTGGCACCGAGTAGGCCCCAGCGACGATGCGGCTTGCGGAAGAATTCCCAGCCCATCACGACACCTCACTGATACATCGGATGTTACCGGTAACAACCTGTCGTCGTCGGGTCCGGTCGTCAATGCCGCGCCGCGGAACGCGCCGCACGACGCACGCGCCACCTGGGTAAAGTCCTTTCACCGTGTCGAACAGTCATGAAAGGTGCAGCCTGGTGGTCAGCACAGCGCCCGTGACGTGGCCGTCCGTCGAATGGCCATCCCTTCCTGGGCTTGGATAATCCGGAAACAGGTTCCCGATCATGATTTACCGGGCGGAGGCCACGATTGGGGCACTCGTTCGCCGACCTGACCTACACGCTGACCAAGGGCTGTCCGAGCCGTCATGAGATTAGCATCAACGACTCGCGTAATTCCGTGACCCGGGCCGAGTCATTGGGCCACCGTTCGGTATAATGGCATTGATTTACTCCCGATGCGGGAGGATTTGCACCCCGCGGCTAGCGGAAATTCCTTGACAATCCGGACCAGACGGCGTCGTAGTCCTGCTGCCGGTGCGGGGCGCGCATCGCCTGCAGGGTCGGGATCATCGTCCAGCGGCTCTCGAACATGAATGCCAGCGTGTCGTCGAGCTTTTGCGGCCGCAGTGCGGCGGTGCTCGCCTTCTCGTAGGTGTCCGCGTCCGGGCCGTGCGAGGCGAAGGTGTTGTGCAGGCTGGCGCCGCCCGGGGTGAAGCCCTCGGCCTTGGCGTCGTAGGCGCCGCGGACCAGGCCCATGAACTCGGACATGACGTTGCGGTGGAACCACGGCGGGCGGAACGTGTCCTCGCCGACCAGCCAGCGCGGCGCGAAGATCACGAAGTCCACGTTGGCCAGGCCCGGTGTGTCGCTGGGGCTGGTGAGCACGGTGTAGATCGACGGGTCCGGATGGTCGAAGCTGACCGTACCGAGGACCATGAAGTTCGCCGTGTCGTACTTGTACGGCGCGTAGTTGCCGTGCCAGGCCACGACGTCGAGCGGCGAGTGGTCGTAGTCGGCGGCCCAGAGATTGCCGCCGAACTTCTGCACGACCTGGACGGGGTGGGCGCGTTCCTCGAAAGCGGCGTGCGGCGCCTTGAAATCCCGCTCGTTGGCCAACCCGTTGGCGCCGATCGGGCCACGTTCGGGGAGGGTGAAGGCGGCGCCGAAGTTCTCGCACAGGTAGCCGCGGGCGTAGCCGTCGGGCAGTTCGACGCGGAACCTGATGCCGCGCGGGATTACCGCGATCTCGCCGGGGCTGACGCGCAGCGGGCCGAGTTCGGTGTGCAGGATGACCGTGGACAGTTCCGGCACGAACAGCAGTTCGCCGTCCGCGTCGACGAAATAACGGTCCCGCATGCTCTCGTTCGCGGCGTATATGTGCACGGCCATACCGTTGCGGGTCTTGATGTCGCCGTTGCCGGCCACGGTGTACAGGCCGTCGACGAAGTCGGCCGGGCTGTCCTGCACGGGCACGGGGAAGGGGTCCCAGCGCAGCCGGTTGGGGTCCGACTCTATTTCATCGAACGGCGTGCCCTTGAGGTTCTTGTTGTCTATTCTCCCGAACGGCGGGTGCTTGGCGCTTGGCAGGATCCGGTACACCCAGGTCCGGCGGTTGACGGCGCGCGGCTGGGTGAAGGCGGTGCCGCTGATTTGTTCTGCGTAGAGGCCGAGGGGAGCCTTCTGCGGGGAGTTGCGGCCGTCCGGGAGCGCGCCCTCGACCGCCTCGCTGGCGAAATCGTTCCCGAACCCGCTCCAGTAGCGGAACTCGTCGTCGGCCATCGCCTTCCCCCTCCGTGGCTTGGTTCCCTGGATTCGCTCGGACCGCCGGGTTCACCGGCTTCACCGGCTTCACCGGTCAGGTTGAGTTAACACCAGTTAACGTAGACGCGTTTAATCAGGACTAAACCAGAGGCTACTTTTCGCCTGGGAGGTACCGATGGCCGACAGATGGCTGACGTTCGACTGCTATGGCACGATCGCGGACTGGAACACGTGTATGCGGCGAGCCCTGGAGCCGATCGCGGGCGCCGCTGCCGGTTCCGTTCTCACCGCGTACCACCAGGCGGAACTCGCCCTGGAAGCGCAGCCGGCGTGGCGGCCGTACCGGGAGGTCCTCCGCTCCGGGCTGCGCGCGGCGGCGGGCCGGGCCGGGGTTCCGCTTGATGACGGGCAGGCCTCGGCGCTCGTGGACGCGTGGGCGGACATGACAGTGTTCCCCGATGTGGCCGAGGCGCTCCGCGACCTTATCGACTTCGGCGGGTGGCGGCTGGCGATCCTCACCAACTGCGATGACGACCTGTTCGCGACCACGTCCCCGAAGCTGCCGGTGCCGTTCGACCTGGTCGTGACGGCCGAGCAGGTACGGTCGTACAAGCCCGATCTCGGACACTTCTGGAAATTTGCTGAAATAACTGGCGTGAGCACTTCCGACTGGATCCACGTGGCGAACAGCTGGGTGCATGACATCCTGCCCGCGGCGCGGGTGGGAGTGCGTTCGGTGTGGGTGGACCGCGACCTCACCGGGCACCCGGCCAAGCTCGCCGAACGCCGGGTCACGGCGATGCGGCGGCTGCCCGAGGCGGTGGCGGACGTGGCCGCCGTCTCGCCGCCCTGGCAATTCGAGTGACGCGCGGTCCAGCGCCGACGTCAGCGTTTGGCGAAGGTCAGCGCGTCGGCGGCGAGCTGTGACCAGGGCAGCGGGCAGTCCGCGGTGGCGGCGAACCACTCGCGCATCGGCGTGCCCTTGTTAGCGGTGAACCGCTCGCCGTGGCCGGATTCGACGAGCTCGTCGACCCGCTGCTCGGACAGCTTCACCACCAGGTCGCCGCGGACGAACATCGCGAAGATCTTCCCGTGGTAGCGCAGCGCGCTGCGACCGAAACCGCTGCCGCCGTGCGGCAGCGTCACGCCGTCAGTGTCATTGAACTCGCCGAGGAGTTCCTCGAAGCGTTCGGCCGCGGTCGGCTCTCCCGTCATGTCGCCAGCGTAAGCCGCCGCCGAAGACGCCGCCCGCGCGGCGGCGTCTTCGGCGCCCGCGCCGCGGCCGTTTCGCCGCACGCGCCGCGGCCGTTTCGCCGCCTGCGGCCATTAGCTGGATCGGTTTACCAGTCGGGGCATGGAAACCGATCCATGTTAATCGCGTCGCGCTTGCCGCCACGGCCGGGGGACGGGGGGACGGGGGGCCGGGGGGACGGGGGGCCGGGGGCCGGGGGACCGGGGTCGGGGGGACCGGGGACGGCGGGGTGTCGGGCGGCCGTCGTATTGTCTTACGGGGCGCCGTGGTTCCGTGGAGGACGTGGAGGAATGGCATGACCAGCGCTGGGCTGCTAGTGGATGCTTTCGGGCGGATACGGGAAACGGTCACCGATACCGTCTATGGCCTCAACCACGCGCAACTGGCTTACCGCGTCAGCGCGGACGCCAACCCGATCGGCTGGCTGATCTGGCACCTGACCCGGGTCCAGGACGACCACGTCGGCGGCGCCTTCGGGGTGCCGCAGGTGTGGTCGGCGCAGGGGTGGGCCGAGCGCTTCGGCCAGCCGGCCAACTCAGCCGAGATCGGTTACGGGCACAGCAGCCAGCAGGTCGCCGCCATCAGCGCGGCCATCTCGTCGGCGGAACTGCTCGCCGAATATCACGAGGCGACCTACGAGCAAACTGTGAAGCTCGTGTCCGGCATTACCGACGACGACCTGGAACGGGTCGTCGACACCTCCTGGCACCCGCCCGTAACGCTCGGGGTGCGGTTGGTCAGCGTGATCAACGACGACATGCAGCACGTGGGACAGGCGGCCTTCCTGCGCGGAATCCTGCTCCACGCACTCTGACGTGCTTGCCCCGGTCCGGGTCGCCCGCAGGCAGAGGAAGAGGCTAAGTACAGGTCGGATACGGGGGCTAAGCCCACCTCGGATTCGGGGTTTGGCCTCATCGACCCGGGCGGTCCCGCGCCGGGATGCTGCTGCTCATGGCGATTCGCCTCGAAAGGTCAGCCCCGCCGCGCGCCATCGACTCCAGCTCCCCACCAACCTCCGCCGCTGCCGTCACCGGCCCTGGCGGGCCGGGGTCACGGCCCGCCGCACCCATCGTGCGCGTCCTGCTCGTCGTGGTGAACCTGGCGGCCGTGGTGTTCTACCAGCTGACGCTGCGCAAGGGCCGGATCAGCTTCGGTCCTTACCGGATCGACCTGGACGTCTACCGCATCGGTTCTTCTGTGTGGCTGCGCCACGGGAATCTGTACGGGGTTTTGCCCACGACGAGCAGCGGTGCGCGGCTCCCGTTCAGCTATCCGCCGATCGCCGCGGTGCTGCTGTCGCCCCTGTCACTGGTGCCGATGGCCGTCGCGGGCGCGGCGCTCACGCTGTTCAGCATCGCGCTGACCGCGGTGGTGCTGCGGGTGTTCCTCCGTTCGGTCGCCGGGCCGCGGGCCGGATCCTGGTGGACGCTCGCGTGGCTGCTGCCGGTGGGGCTCTTCCTGGAGCCGGTGCGCAACACGCTGGACTACGGGCAGGTCAACATCGCGCTGATGGCGCTGGTGACGGCGGACTGCCTGACCCCCAATCCGCGCTGGCCGCGCGGCGCCGCGGTTGGCCTGGCGGCCGCGGTGAAGCTGACGCCCGCGGCGTTCGTGCTGTTCTTCCTCTGCCGGGGCGACCGGCGGGCCGCCGGAACGGCGGCCGTGTCCTTCGCGGCGGCCACCGCGGCCGGCTTCCTGCTGGCGTGGCACGACTCGGTGCGGTACTGGACGTCCATCGTGTTCCAGACCGGCCGGGCCGGCGACCTGATCTATGCCGCCAACCAGTCCATCCAGGCGGTGCTCGGCCGCGCCGGGCTTGGTCCGGGCACACCGGCCGGGACGGCTGTATGGCTAGCGCTGTCCGTCGTCGTCCTGGTGCTGGCCGCCTGCGGGATGCGCGACGCGCTGGCCAGGTCGGCGGATGCCTGGGCGCTGTCGCTGAACGCCTTCGCGGCGTTGCTGATATCGCCGATCTCGTGGTCGCACCACTGGGTATGGGCCGTGCCCGGGTTGCTTACCCTGGCCGTGCTCAGCAGGCGACGCCGGCACCGCGCCGGGCTGGCGACGGCCGCCGCCGGGCTCGTTATTTTCGCCGCGGCGCCGCAGTGGTGGTTCCCGTTCGGCGACAACCGTGAGTCACACTGGGCGGTATGGCAGCAGATCATCGGCAGCTCGTACGTCATCTTCGCCGTCGTCGTCTTGCTGCTGGCGGCTACGGTCTGGCGCTTGCGCCCGCTAGCCGAGGAGGGAACCTGGGTCGGTGCAGATCAGGCCCCAGGGCTTGTCGCTGACCCGGGTGAGGACCAGCGTGGCTCGGTGCGGGCCAGCCAGCTTCAGCCGACGGTGGATCTGCTCCACGTCACCGGCGAGGCCGCGGCGCCGCAGGTCGGCCGCGCCCACGCCGAGGTCGCGCAACCGCCGAGCGAATAGCTTCTCGTTCCAGGGCGCCGACTCGACCACCCGCAAGGTCCGCGCGAACGGCGTCCTGACATCGCGCGGCACCGCGAGGAACGCGATCAACGGGTCGAGCTTCCACGCCCCGAGCCTGCGCGCCAGTTCCTCCACCAGGCCCGCGCGCGTGACCGCGGGGTTCGGGTCGAGCAGGTACTCCCCCGGCTCACCGACCCGGACCGGGTCCGCTGGCGCGCCCGGGTCGGCGACGAGCGTGTCCGCGCCGGGCAGGATCGTCGCCCGCCTCGCGGCGGTCGCCAGGGCCGGGGACCAGAGCACGGCCTCCTTCAGGTCGCGGCCGTCCGCTATGAACTCCGCCTCCCAGCCGGCCGGGATCAGTTCGGCGGGCAGGCCCGGGGCGGCCTTGACGCAGACGGCAGGCACGCCGGGTGCGCTGTCCGGCAGGGACAGGCACCAATCGAGCGGCGGCTCCGACATCCCGGCGCGGAACCTGTGGGTACCGGCCCGGCGGGCCGGGTCGACGAAGACCGCGTCGATCCCGGTCAGCGAGACGTCCCGGACATCGGCGACGCATGCCCGCACCGCGTCGGCCACCTCGTAGACACCCGCGTTGTGCAGCGCGAGCCTGGCGTGCACCTCGTCCCTGTCGACGGCCAGCACGTGTTCGGCTCGCGACGCGAGCGCGATCAGGTCCCCGCCGATGCCGCAGCACAGGTCGGCCGCGCGGCGGACGCCGGCGAACCGGGCCGCCCGGTGCCTGGCGATCGTCTCCGACGACGACTGCTCGTAGCCGTCCCTGGTGAACAGCATCCGCATCGCCCGGCCGAACTTCGCCCGCGCCGCCAGCCGCAGCTCCTGCTGAGTCATCGCGGCGGCGACCAGGCTCGCCGGGTACTCGCGCCGCAAGCTGACCGCGAGAGCCAGATCCGTCCGGTGAGCGGCGGCGGGCGGAGCGCCGGCTGGCGACAGGCCGCCCGCCGCCGCCTCCTGCGCCAGCCGCGCCAGCAGCCGCTGTCCTGGCGGGGAGAGCAGCACTGTCGGGTCCTCGTTCATCGCCTCTCGAGGTTAGCCAACCGCCGCTCGCGCCGCCGGCCGCGGTCAGGTCCTGACCGGTTAAGGCCATAGCCGCCGTCCGCGCTCGCGCCCGCCGCCGCATCTGGAGTACCGTGCGGAACATGCGGATCGGCCTGTTCGTCACCTGCCTGACCGACACGCTGTTCCCGGAGACCGGCAAGGCCACGGTCACGCTGCTCGAGCGGCTCGGCCATCAGGTGGAGTTCCCCCGCACCCAATCGTGCTGCGGGCAGATGCACTTCAACACCGGCTACCGGCGCGAGGCGGCGCCGATGGTCCGCGGCTTCGCCGCCGCCTTCGACGGTTACGAAGCGATCGTCACCCCGTCCGCGTCGTGTGCCGCCATGGTCCGCGAGTACCACCCGGTCCTCGCCGAAGGCGACGCCGCCCTCGCGAAGCAGGTAGCGGAGATCGCGCCGCGGGTGCATGACCTGGCCACGCTCCTGACCGACGTGCTCGGCGTGACCGACGTGGGCGCGTACTTCCCGCACCGGGTGACGTACCACCCGACCTGCCACAGCCTGCGGATGATGCACGTCGGCGACGCCCCGTACCGGCTGCTGCGCGGCGTGCGCGGTCTGGAGCTGGTGGACCTGCCGGACGCGGAGACCTGCTGCGGGTTCGGCGGCACGTTCGCGATCAAGAACCCTGACGTTTCGGCGGCGATGTGCGCGGACAAGGTGGCCGCGATCCGCCAGTCGCGGGCCGAGGTCGTCGCCGCCGGCGACAACTCGTGCCTCATGCACATCGGCGGCGCGCTGAGCCGGATGCGCACCGGGGTGCGGCCCATGCACCTGGCGGAGATCCTCGCTTCCGCGGACGGGGACGGCGCATGACCGGGAGCATGCCCACCTACGTCGGGATGCCCGCCTTCCCCGCGGCCGCGAAAACCGCGGTCGCGGACTCTCAGTTGCGCCGCAACCTCACCCACGCCACGACGGCGATCAGGACCAAGCGCGCGAAGGCGGTCGGCGAACTCGGCGACTGGGAAGACCTCCGGCAGGCCGCCAAGGCGATCAAGGACCACGTGCTCGCCAACCTGGAGACCTACCTGCTGCGCCTGGAGGAGAACGTCACCAAGGCGGGCGGGCACGTGCACTGGGCCAGAGACGCCGCCGAGGCGAACGCCATCGTCACCGGCCTCGTCGAGCAGGCCGGTGCCGGCAAGGTCGTCAAGGTCAAGTCGATGGCCACCCAGGAGACGGGCCTCAACGAGGCCCTCGCGAAAAGCGGCATCAGCGCCATCGAGACCGACCTGGCCGAGCTCATCGTCCAGCTCGGCGACGACTGGCCCAGCCACATCCTGGTCCCGGCGATCCACAAAAACCGCGCCGAGATCGGAGAACTGTTCCGCCGCAAGATGCCGGACGCTCCCCCGGGACTGTCCGACGACCCGGCCCAGCTGGCCGCCGCGGCCCGCGCGCACCTGAGAAACGAGTTCCTCGCCGCCACCGTCGGCATCTCCGGGGCGAACTTCGCGGTCGCCGACACGGGATCGCTCGTGGTCGTCGAGTCAGAAGGCAACGGCCGCATGTGCCTCACGCTCCCGCGGACGCTGATCTCCGTGGTCGGCGTGGAGAAGATCCTGCCGTCCTGGCGGGACCTCGAGGTCTTCCTCGCGCTGCTGCCGCGCAGCTCCACCGCGGAGCGGATGAACCCGTACACGACGATCTGGTCCGGAGTGACACCGGGTGACGGGCCGGAGGACTTCCACCTGGTGCTGCTCGACAACGGCAGGACCGACGCCCTCGCCGACCGCACCGGACGCCAGGCGCTGCGCTGCATCCGCTGCTCGGCCTGCCTGAACGTGTGCCCCGTGTACGAGCGGGCCGGCGGCCACGCCTACGGCTCGCCCTACCCCGGCCCGATCGGCGCGATCTTGTCCCCGCAACTGCGCGGCGTGGGTTCGCCCGTCGACGCGTCGCTACCGTTCGCCTCGTCGCTGTGCGGCGCCTGCTACGAGGTGTGCCCCGTCGCGATTAACATCCCTGAGGCGCTCGTGCATCTGCGCGCTAAGGCAGTGGAAAATCACAGGCATTATCCAGAACGAACCGTGTTCAAGCTCTCCGGTTACGTCCTCGCCTCCGCGGCCCGCCTGGCCGCCGCGCAGCGCGTGGCGTCCCTGAGCAGGCACGTGGCGGGGCGCAAGGGCCGGATCAGGCGGCTGCCGCCGCCGCTGTCGGCGTGGACGGACACCCGGGACGCCCCCGCGCCGCCCCCGGAGTCGTTCCGCGCCTGGTGGACCCGCACCAGGGGCAACGGCGGATGAGCGCGGCCCGCGAGGAGATCCTCGCCAGGATCCGGACCGCCACCGGGCGCCCGTCGACGCCGGCCGAGGTGGATGCCGGCCACGCCGCGCTGCCCCGCGGCTACCTGCGCGCCCACCACGACCCGGCGGCCACGGACATCGTGGCCCTGTTCGCCGAACGAGCCGCCGACTACCGCGCGGTCGTCGAGCGCGTCCCCGCGGACGCCCTCCTAGCCGACGCGGTAGCCCGCGCCGTCGGCGCCCTCTCCCCCGCTGACCAGCCCGACGCCGTTGCCGACCAGTCCGGTGCCGTTGCCGACCAGTCCGGTGCCGTTGCCGACCGGCCCGACGCCGCTCCCGACCAGTCCGGTGCCGCCCCCGACCAGCCCGACGCCGCTCCCGACCGGCCCGGTGCCGCCCCCGAACCTCCCCGGATCATCATCCCTCAGGCCCTGCCTGCCGAATGGATCACCGGGCTCCCCGCTGGCACGATCGTCCGCGACGACCCGCCGCTGACGGCGCGCGAGCTCGACGCGATCGCGGGCGTGATCACCGGGTGCGCGGTGGCGATCGCCGAGACCGGCACGATCATCCTCGATCACGGCCCCGGCCAGGGCCGCCGGGCGCTCACGCTTGTCCCCGACTTCCACCTCGTCGTGGTCAAGGCCGACCAGATCGCCGCCGACATCGCCGACGCGCTCGCCCGGCTCGACCCCGCCCGCCCGCACACGCTGATCTCCGGCCCCTCTGCCACCAGCGACATCGAACTGATCCGCGTCGAAGGCGTACACGGCCCCCGCAACCTGCACATCCTGATCGCCGACTGACGAGTCGGCCGATCGTGGTCAGGTCCCGCCATCTCGGTCGCCACATGCGTCACGTCGTGGCACATCCGTTACCGCACAGGCGTGATCGCGAAGTTTTTTCACGCTATAAATACAAAATGTCTCCATTATAAAAATGTTTTCGGGGTCTTGTCTAAATCTCGTGACGATGACGTAAAGGTCATGTACTAGCAACTCCCAGCACGAGCAAGCGGGCTCGCTGGCGTTGGCCCAGCAGATGAATGTCCCGTTCAGCTTGCTATTGGGCCTGTTGCAAAACTCGATCTGCCGGATTTCTGGTGTTAATGCTGGCAGAATGGATTTATGGCACGCCAGTTCAAGCCGGTGGACCGGGAT
>Ga0210390_10000950_pt1 | contig 29153 bp, 20 predicted proteins | sample IncBWH11OmetaG_FD_161050 | JGI IMG/M metagenome (GOLD analysis project Ga0210390, IMG submission 161050) | Forest soil microbial communities from Barre Woods Harvard Forest LTER site, Petersham, Massachusetts, United States - Inc-BW-H-11-O ...
CGGGCGGGTTAGGTGGGTTGGCCGGGGATTACGGCGCCGGTTTCGTAGGCCAGGATGACGGCCTGGACGCGGTCGCGCAGGCCCAGCTTGGCCAGCAGGTGACCGATGTGCGTTTTGACCGTGGCTTCTGAGACGACGAGTTCGGCGGCGATTTCGGTGTTGCTGTGGCCGCGGGCGACCAGCAGGAGGATGTCCCGCTCCCTAGGGGTCAGCGAGGACAGCCGGGACGGGGACGGCGTCATCGAGGCCGGGCGCCGGGCGAAGGCCTCGATCAGCCGACGGGTCACCGAGGGGGCCAGCAGCGCGTCGCCCGCCGCGGCCAGCCGGATCGCGGCGATCAGGTCGGCGCGCGGCGCGTCCTTGAGCAGGAAGCCGCTGGCGCCGGCGCGCAGCGCCTCGTACACGTAGTCATCGAGGTCGAACGTGGTGAGGATGACCACCTTCGGCGCGTCCGGGCTCGCCTTGAGCTGGCGGGTCGCTTCGAGCCCGTCCATCACCGGCATCCGGACATCCATCAGCACGACGTCTGGCCGCTCGCGGGCCGCGATCTCCACCGCCTGGGCGCCATCAGCCGCTTCGCCCGCCACGACGAACCCGGCTGCCTCTAGGATCACGCAAAACCCGTCGCGCACCAGCTCCTGGTCATCGGCGACCAGCACTCGCAGCGGAGACGGCCTCTCGGTACCAACCACCACACTCTTCTACCGCACGGAACCGCCGCGCGGAACCGATTACCGCAGCGGAAGGCGCGCGGTGACGGAGTATCCGCCTGATTCACCGGGGCCGACGGTTAGCGTGCCGCCGCAGGAGGAGACCCGTTCCGCGATGCCAGCCAGGCCGAAGCCGGGGCCGAGGCGAGAGGGGGGTGGGAGGGAGGCCGGGTGGGCGGAGGCCGGGTGGGCGGAGGCCGGGTGGGCGGAGGCCGGGCGGGCGGAGGCGGGGTGGGCGGAGGACGCGATCCGCGCCGCGCTGTTGGGGGCGCCGTTCGGGGTGGGGCCGTTGGGGGGCGGGCCGGTGTCGGTCACCCGGACCGTGACGCAGCCCTGCTCGTAGCTGATGTCTACCTGGGCGTGCGCGCCCGGGGCGTGCCTGATCGTGTTCGTCAGCGCCTCCTGCACGATCCGGTACGCCGTCAGGTCGATGCCCGGCGACAGCGTTCGCGGGGCACCGGAGACGGTCAGGGAGACGGGCACACCGGAGCCGCGTACCTGGGCGAGCACCTCCTCGACACGAGTCAGGGATGCCGAGGGAGCAAGCTCCGATCGTTCGGGAAAATATGTATGGTCGGACGGACCTCGCAGCACCCCGAGCAGCCGGCGCAGCTCCGTCATGGCCTGCCGTGCCGTGGTCGCGATCAGGTCGGCGGAATGGGACGCCTGCTCTGGGCGGGCGGGCAGCAGCGCGCCCACCGCCTCGGCCTGGACCGCCATCAGGCTGACGTGGTGAGCGACTACGTCGTGCAGTTCGCGGGCGATCCTGGCCCGCTCGGCGGCGGCGGCCGACGCCGCGCGGGACGCTGCCGCGTCCAGTTCCGCCTCGGCCCGTTCGGCTCGGCGCATCACGGCGGCGATGGCGTTGCCGCGGGACCTGGCGAGCAGGCCCACCGCCCAGGCCGCGCCGAAGATGAAGTACTGGATGATCGCGTCGTATGGCTCGCTGTGCCCGGGAGTCGTCTGCCCGTAGGCGATGCCGATGGCGGTGAGGACCAGCGTCGGCCAGCGCAGCCACCAGCGGCTGCGCTCCGCGACGGTGGCGAACGCGATCGCATTTGCCAGCGGCAACGGCGCGTACCCGAACGCCAGCGAGTCATAGAGGTTCCGCGGTATGCCGGACAGGATCAGCGCCAGCACCGGGTTCACGCGGCGGATAGCGAGCGGAACGCACTGCGCGGACACCAGGAACAGGGCGAGCCAGGCCGGGTGCATCTGCGGCAGGTAAACCAGCACCGCCAGCAGGTTCAGCACGGCGAGCACCAGCGCGAGCGCGCTGTCCTGGACAAGCTCCCGGCGCTTTTGCGGCAGCGCCGAGTACCATGCCGCGGCCCTGGCCGCCGCTCGGGCCGCCGCCCGGGCCGCCGCCGCCTGCCCGCGCGAACTCGCCGTCATGAGCCGATCGTAAGCCGCGCGGGATCGCCTGATCATCATCCCGCGGCGGGAGACCGCGGCTCATCCTCACGGTCGAAGCGCCGGGCGCGGGGACCGGGTTGGGGTCGCCGGGCCGCGTTTCGCGGCCACTCGTGAGAAATCGTTACATCCCCGCCTCGCCGAAACGGCCGGATTGTTTTACATTCTGGGCTGTGGCTGACGATAGCCTCGGCCCCGAGCCCGGCACGGACGACGAGTTCGACCGGCAGCTTCGCGCGCTCACCGAAGGCCTGGCGGGCGAGGCGCGATTCCACGAGCTTTCGGCGGCAGAACGGGCGAAGGCGGGTGCGCGGCGGGCCAAGGAGGCGCGCAAGCAAGCAGCGCGCAGCGCCCGGCTCGCGGAGCGAACGGCCAGGCGGGCGACAGGGCAGCTGTCGACCCGGCGCCGTTGGCTGCTTGGATCGCTGATCATCGTGGTCGCACTGGCGATCGTCAGCGGGCTCTTCTGGCTGAGCGTCGGCCGCGCGCTTCGGGGCGGATCGGGCGGCTCGCAGTCGGGCCGCGGCAGCACGACGCCCACGGGCACGCCGAGCGCCACGTCGGCTTCCGCCACCTCCACGCCCGCCACCTCCACGCCCGTCACGTCCTCCCCGGCCGCCGCGGTCGGCGGGCCGCCGCCCGCGGATCCGTTCGCTAACACCGACGCGGAGAACTGGGCCGACGGGGCGGCCGGGATCGTGATCCCGGCCGCGCACCCCGTCGGGGGGTACACCGCCGCGCAGGTCGCCGACGCGTACCAGACCACAGGCAAGCTGCTGATCGCCGCGGCCCTGGACAGGCAGACACTCCTTGGCGGTGCGCCGACCGCGTTCGCCGACCTGCTCACCAGGCAGCAGCGGACTCAGTTCCTGGCCGGCCTGAACAAGACCGGCGTGGACAAGCAGGGCAACAAGCTGAGCACCCGGGCCATGGTCACCTCGTTCGCGCCTGGCACCACCCAGTTGATCGGCTCGGTGATCAAGGTGTCCGGCACGATGAGCGCCCGCGCCGCCGTTGACCAGCGCCAGAAGGTGCTCGCCGTCGACGTGGCCTGCGAGCACGCCGTTCCAGCCCTGGGTGATCTTCCACAACGGCACCGCGGGTGGCAGGTGTGGCACGAACGACGGGTACGTTCACCCGGACTACCCGAACAGCCCCCCGCAGCAGGTCCAGCCGAGCGGCCTTTGTCGCGACTGAACGTGTGCGCCCCGCAGCCGAATCGTTGCGTAATTTCGCTCGCATGAATATGGCGCACTTGTTACGTTCTGGCCATGCCCGATGCTTCGAGCCGACCCGGGCCGGCCGACGAGTTCGACCGCGAACTGCGCGAACTCACCGCGGGCACGGCGGGCGAGGCCATGTTCATCGAGCCATCGGCCGCGGAGCGGGCGCGGGGCGCCGTCGCCGGGGTCAGGCAGCGGCCGAGGGCGAAAAAGCGCGGGCCGTTCGCCGGGACGATATTCCTCGTGGTCACTTTGATGCTGGCGGGCGTGCTTGGCTGGCTGAGCTACCGGCACTCGATGAACGGCGCCGGGAGCGCGGGCGCCGGGGCCGGGGCCGGCGCCGGCCGGGGCGCGGCGACCGCGAGCCCGAGCCCGGGCCTGGCGGCACCCGGTCCGGCACCGGGAACGGAGTCCGTGCTGTCCGGGACGATCTCCCCCATCGACCCGTTCGCCGTCCCCCCGGCCGACCCGTTCGCGGGGACCGAGGCCGACCACTGGGCCGACGGCGCCGCGGGCATCGTCGTGCCCGCCGCCAGGCCGGTCGGCGGGTTCAGCCGCGCTCAGGTGAGCGCCGCCTACGAGACGACCAGGCAGTTGCTGATCGCGGCGAACCTGGACGGGCGGACTCTGCTCGGCGGGGCGCCCACCGCGTTCGCGAACCTGATCGCGCGCGGGCAGCGCGCCGTGTTCCTCGCCGGCCTGAACAAGACCGGCGTGACGAGGGGCGGGCAACCGGTCAGCACCAGGACATGGGTCGCCTCGTTCGCGCCGGGCAGCACCGAGCTGGTCGAAGACGTGATCAAGGTGCACGGCACGATGAGCGCGCGGGTCGCCCCAGGATCCGGCGACGCGGTCCTGGCCGTTGATGTCGATTACCTTTTCAGCTACGCGGTCGAACCGCCGCACGACCCGTCCGACTGGACGTGGGTGACGGACCACGTGCACGGCGGCTTCGACTTCGCGCCATCCGGTGTCAGCGGCGCGCTCGAGCCGTGGGACCGGACGGTCATCACCAACTCGGGGATTCACGGGTGCGCGGCCGCCGACGGCTACATCCACCCCGCTTACCCAAGCGACCGCTCGATCGACGACACCCAGATCCGTCCCCTCATCCACCCCTACTCCGCGCCCGTATCCCGGCCCAGCGGTGGCGCCGAGGCTTGCGGGCTGGCGAACGGCTCCTGAATTGGTGAAATTTCTCGGCTTGTCGCTAATAACAGAGATTCCGGCATTGTTATATTTTGGTTATGCGTGTTCGCGGGGGAAAGGCGGACTGGCAGTACCGGTCCGGGTTGGCGGGTGCGATCGGGGTCGCGATAGCGGCCCTGCTAACGACCAGCGGATGCACTGGCAGCTCGGGGGTGCCCCGGGCCGCACCGACGACGCAGACCGCACAAGCGACCGAGGCACGAACGTCTAGCCCGGGCATCGGGCTGAGCAACGCGCCGGTCAACTCGGCCTTCGCCTCGCCGACGACGAAGATCGCGCCGCGCAACCCGCTCACCGGGCCGCCCGCCGACCCGTTCGCCGGGACACCGGCGGAGCACTGGGGCGATGGCACGGCGGGCATCCACCTCCCGGCGGCCAGGCCCATCGGCACCTTCACGACCGCCCAGGTGGAGTTCGCCTACACCACGACCCGCAAGCTGCTCGTCGCCGCCTACCTCGACCGGTCGACGTTGCTCGGCGGACGGCCGACCGCCTTCGCCGACCTGCTGATCAGCCAGGAGCGGACCTGGTTTGTGGCCGGCTTGACCAAAACCGGCGTGGACAAGAAGGGCGATGAGCTAGGCACGCGGGACCTGGTCATGTCTTTCGCGCCGGGAGGCACCCAGCTCATCGGCAGTGCGGTCAAGGTGCATGGCACCATGCGCGCGAAGACCGCTACCCGAGACGGCAATAGGATGCTTGACGTCGACATCGACTACCTCTTCGTGTACGCGGTGCAGCCGCCGCACCAGCCGACCGAGTGGATGCGCATCGTCGCCCAGAACTCGTGGACCGTGATGTTCGGGAACTGGCAGGGTGCCGCCACCCCATTTGAGCCGTGGGTAGATTTCGACAACTTCTCTGTGGCCGGGGCCCAGTGCGGCACCACGGATGGTTACGTCCACCCCGACTACCCGCACGGCTCGGGGAACGGCACGCAGCCGACCCCGAGCGGCACGCCAGTAGACCCCTACGCCCTAGGCGGATCTGCCGGACCGGGCTGCGAAGCCACGACCGGCACGTAACGGCGTTCCTGCCGGGTTAGCCGCCGACGGACTTGAGGAAACGGGCGGCGATGGGGCCGTCCGTGGGGCCGCCGTTGCCGGGTGAGTCATTGACGAGCACCGCGAACGCGATGTCGCCGCGGAAGCCAATCAGCCAGGCGTCGATCTTCAGGGTCTTGCCCGTGCCGTACTGCGCGGTTCCTGTCTTGGCGTAGGTGCCGCCGGGCAGGCCCTGCCCGGCGGCCGTGCCGGAGGCGACCACCCGGGCCATCATCGTGCGCAGGTCGGCGGCCACCGCCGCGGGCAGCGGGGCCGGCTGCACCTGGTCGTCGGGAGCGCCGGAGACCAGCCGCGGCGCGCGGTAGGCGCCGGCGTCCGCCGCGGCGGCGACCATCGCCATGTCGAGCGGGGAGACGAGCACCTGGCCCTGGCCGATCGACGTCGCGGCGAGGTCCGCTTCGTCGGATGGGGTCGGCACCGAGCCGCCGTAGGCGGCCAGGCCCATGCGCGGCGTGCCGCCGAGCCCGAACATCCGCGCGGCTCGCGGCAGGTCGGCCGCCACGAGGTGCCGCGTGGCCAGGCCGATGAAGGCGGTGTTGCAGGACTCGGTGAAAGCGTGCAGCAGGTCGCTCACCGGCGCGTCGCCCTCGGCGTTGCGGAACAACTCGCCGTCGACCGTGATGGTCGGCGGGCAGCTCGCGGGCGACGACGGGGTGAGCCCGTGGCCGATCAGCGCCGTCGAGGTGATCACCTTGAACGTCGAGCCGGGCGGGTACGCCCCTTCCAGCGCCACGTCGAAGCCGCCGCTGTTGACGTCCGTCGCGGCCAGCACCGCTCCGGTCGTCGCGTTGACGGCGACGAGCGCGGCGGTCCGGTCGCGAATGGCGGCGTCCGAGGCGAGCGCCGCCTCGGCGGCGCGCTGCACCGCCGGGTCGATCGTGGTGGTCACCGGCGTGCCCGGCCGCCGCGGAATCGAGGCGCCGGTGGCCGCCGCCGTGCCCGACGGCCCGACCGCGACCACGCTGACGGCGGGGGAACCCGCGAGCTGGCGTTCCGCGACGCCTTCGAGCCCGGTCTGCCCGACAACGCTCGACGCGTTGTAGGGCGCGCCGAGCTGCCCGAGTTCCTGGGCGGTGATCGGGCCCACGGCGCCGACGAGGCCGTTGGCCAGGCCGGGGGTGATCGCGGTGCGTTGGGCCTGCGTCTGGAACACCGTCCCTGGCAGCGGATAGATGGCCGGCTTGAGCTGCTGGTAGCGGGCCCAGGTGACCGTGTATACCGGCTCGAAGTAGGTGGGGTTGGCCTTGGCCCCGGCCAGCGCGGTGGCGACCTCCTGCCGCGTCGCGCCCGCCGCGACGAGCGCGGTGGTCAGCGACTTGGGGTTCTTGACGCGGCTGCCCTCGATCCCGACCACCACCAGCCGCGCCTGGGTGGTCAGCGGGACGCCGCCCGCCCCGAGGATCTGCGCGCGGGCGGGCCAGGCTGTGTTTACCTGGAGCTTGTCGCCGGCGCGCAGCGCCGGCGCGATCGTGGACGGCGCCCAGCGCACGAGCCACTTTCCATCGCGGTTGACGAGGCTGACCGTGGTCCGGATGCTGACCTGGCCGAGCGCGCCGAGGGTCAGGCGCTCGGTCACGTTCTGGTGGGCGGCGCCGTTGGCGCTCTGCATCGGTGCCGCGGTGAACGAGGCCGCGGTGACGCCGAGGTCGGTGAACGCGGCCTGGTTGACGGCGGTGAAGTCGGCCGGCGGGCTGGCGGTGAGCCCGCGCATGCCCGCCCAGTCCCGGTGCGACCAGTCGGCGAGGAAGGCACTCGCCGTCTGCTGCGGGGTCGGCGCCTGCCCGCCGCCGGTGCAGGCGGCGACGCCTAGCGCGAGCGTTCCGGCCGCGGCGGCGCCAAGCACTCGCCGCCGCGGCCGCTGCCCCCGGCCGTTCGCCATGTCACCGAGGCTAGTCTTAGCCCTTCGTAAAGGACTGCAGTTCTTCGCTCGCCGCAACAGTATTGGTACCGGCCTCGTCGAGGATCACCTCGTCCTTGACCGGGCCGACGCCGCTCGCTAGCCAGGTCTTGACCTCTTCTTTCACGCTGATTCCCTCGACGGTCACGGCGATCGTCATGTCCACCACCGTGGCCTGGTAGCTGCCCGCGGGCACGGTCACCGACGCCGTCCCAGCGCCCTGCACGGTGATGTGCGCGGTGGTGGACAGGCTCACCCCTGACTGCTTGATCGATATCTTCAGCTGGGATGTCGATGGCTGGCCAGAATCGATCACCGAGGCGGGCGGCCAGAAGACCCCGCTGCCGCTCAGCGTGACTCCTGACGTCGACCCGAACTGGCTCAGCGGGTACGTGATGGAGCCGTCGGAACCGAAGACGTAGGTGGACGAGTGGGTCGAGGTCGTCCCGAGCACGGTGCTCGTGCCGGTCATCGTGACCTGCTGGCCGCTCTTCACCGGGACCACCGCGGTCATCTTGTTGATCGTGGTGCCGGTCTCGCTACCCGCCGTGGTCGCGTACTTCCAGGTGTCGCCGACCGCCACGGGGAACGGGACCGACGCGCCAGAGCCGCCCGCCGCCGCGGCGGGCGAACTTGCCGAGACGGCGGCACTAGCCGAGGCGGTGGCGGTGGCGCTCCCCGAGGCGGCGGCTGATGTTGTGGCTGGCGCGGTGGTCGCGCCCGTGCCAGCCGACTGTGATGAGCCGGACGAGCCGCCCGATGAAGCGCAGCCGGCCAGCGCTAGCAGGGCCGCGACCAGGCAGCCCGCCGTGATGGCCGCCGTGGTCGCGGCCGGGTGCTTGCTGCCGGGTGACCGGCGTCTTATGGATGTGTGACTACTCATGAAAAAACCCCGCTTCCCAATGCCTGATGCAGGCCGTTGGGCCCATGCAACATCAGCATGGGCTCGAATCGCCGACTTTTCGATGGCGTTCGATCCGCTCAGCCGACGGGTGCCCCGCAGGCGGACGGGTCGTAGCCCGGGAGACTGGCGAGCTGCGCGAGCAGCCACGGCGACGAGAGCACCTTGAGCAGCCCCTGCACCTCGCGTGAGCCAAGGTGCTGGCCCGGCAGCACCAGGTCGAATCGCTCGTCGGCCAGCGGCACGAACCCCAGGCCGTAGGCCCGCGCGGCAGGCTCGCTGGCCACCCCCGCGTCGGCGAGGCCGGCGGCGACGGCCGAAGCGACCTGGAGGTGGCCGGCCGCCTGGGTGTGATAGCCGGGCAGTTCGGCCGGGTCAAGGCCCAGCCTTTCCCGCTCGCGATCAAGGACGCGGCGCGCCTCGGCTCCCGGCTCGCGGTTCACCAGCCGCAGCTGGTCCCTGGCCACAACGTCCAGGCTGGTCACGGTGACCGCCAGTGCCGGACTTGTCACCAGTCCCTCGCGCCATGCGGTGAACCCGACGACCTCGGCGCCGCCGGGCAGGTTGCTAGCGGCGGTGTTGTAGGCGCCGCGCGCGTCGCGCAAGTGGACGCCGGCGACGTGCACCAAGCCGGCCGCCGCCAGCCGCAGCGCTTCTGTGCTGCCGCACGGCCACCAGGCGAAGGCGACCGGCGGGTCGAGCAGGCTCAGTGGCGTCGCGAGCAGCGGAAGCGCCGGGTCGCAGCCGGCGACCACGAGCGTCGGTCGCGGCGGTCCGATCGGCTGGACGTCGACCTTGCCTGCGGGGCCGCGGGCTTGCCTGGCCAGACCCGTCCGCCCCGCCAGGCCGCCCGCCGGAATGAAGCCCATGCCCGCCGCGGTGTCACCGGTCAGCGGGAGCGCGACGAACTGATCGCCGAACGGCGCCAGCGCCACCCGCGCCTGGCCGTCGGCCAGCGGCGCCACCGGCACGGCGGACACCGGCCGGACCGCCGCCCCGGGACCGAACAGGTCCTCCACCGTCATACCGAGCGCCTGGGCCAGCGCCAGCGCCACCCGCAGCGAGGGGTCGGAATGCCCGGACTCCACGGCCGACACCGCCTGCCTGCTGACGTCGGCCATGCCCGCGAGCTGCTGCTGAGAGAACCCGCGCGCCTGCCGTGCCAGCCGCAGCCGAGCGCCGTTCGCGCCAGGTGCCTCGGTCATGTACGGATGGTAGGCCACGCGGACGAGTGAGGTGGTATCCCGGAACCATGGAGAGCCAGTTGATCCGGGTGCACACCGGCGGGCGGGAGACCGTTCACGACATCACGAACGAATGCGGGGAATTCGCCAGGACGGCCTCGGGCGGCGGGGACGGGCTGCTGCACGTGTTCGTGCCGCACGCCACCGCGGGTGTGGCGCTGATCGAACTGGGCGCGGGCAGCGACCGCGACCTGCTCGCGGCGCTCGCGGACCTGCTGCCCGCCGACGACCGGTGGCAGCACGCGCACGGGTCGCGCGGGCACGGCCGGTCCCACGTGCTGCCGGCGTTCGTGGCCCCCTACGCGACGGTCCCCGTGCTCGGCGGCAAGCTCGCGCTCGGCACCTGGCAGTCCATCGCCCTCGTCGACCTGAACGTAGACAATCCCGACCGGCAGGTGCGACTGTCGTTCCTCGGCTGACGAGGCAGTCGGATACGCGAAGACTCTTCGTCTTTGGGCGCGGCGGCCATGTTTTTCGGTCCGTTTCGCGTTGTTTGTCCAGGCCGAACGCGCCCTAAGACGCCTTGGCCGCCTAAACGGCCGGGCGAGTGGCCTTGTTGGGGTGTGTAGCAGCGTTGGAGATGTGCCGATAGCTGCGGAACTGCGGGGCTCATCGTCCTCGCGGTAGCCCTCCCCCCGAGTCCTGGGGCCGCACCGTTGCCTGCTGAATCGCGGACCTTACCACTTTGATAACCTGCGGTCTTTCGCGGTGGCCAGCACGGGGCGGATGCGGATACCGTAGGTTGCCCGATCAGGTTTCATGTCCGTCGCCCCCGTCGCCGACGCCGGGGAACGCGGCTCACCTCCTGATGAATAGATGATGAGGTGATGACCCCTATGGCCCGCATCGTTGTCATTGGCGACTTGATGACCGATACCGTGGCGCACGCGACGCTGCCGTTGGCGCGGGGCAGCGACACGCCGGCCACGGTCACCATGCACGGCGGCGGCTCCGGTGCGAACGTCGCCGCGTGGCTGGCCGCGGACGGCGCGGACGTGGCGTTCATCGGGCGGCGGGGCGCCGACATCGCCGGCCGTAACCGGGACATGGAACTGATGGGCTACGGGGTCGACGCCCGGCTGGTGATGGACCCGGAGCGGCCCACGGGAACCTGCGTCGTCATGGTGACGCACAAGGGCGAGCGGACCATGCTGTCCGATCCCGGCGCGAACGCGGCGCTGTCCCCCGACGACCTGCCGCACGACCTGTTCGTGCCCGGTGCGCACCTGCACGTCTCCGGGTACACGCTGCTCTCCGAGGGGTCGCGCGCGTCGGCGCTGGCCGCGCTTGACTTCGCCCGGCGGGCCGGGATGTCATCGTCGGTCGACGGCGCGTCCGCCGCGCCGCTCGAGCGGACGGGCGCCGAGCCGTTCCTCGAACTGTCGAGCAACGCCGTGCTGCTGTTCGTGAACACGGCGCAGGCCAAGGTGCTGACCGGACGCGACGAACCCGAGCAGGCCGCCCGGGTGCTCACCGCCTGGTACCCGCAGGTCGTGATCAAGCTGGGCGCGGAGGGCGCGATGTTCTATGCCAACGGCCGTCCGCCGGTGCGAGTCCCCGCACCCCCGGTTGAACGAGTCATTGATGGAACGGGGGCGGGCGACGCGTTCATCGCCGGGTTCCTGCCGGCCTGGCTGGACAAGAAGCCGCCAGCCGAGGCCCTGGGCAGCGGCTGCCGCCTCGCCGCGCACGCGCTCAACCTGATCGGCGCCCGGCCGGTCCTGTAGGGCGCCAATTTCAAGGGGATAAAGGTTGACATTTCCGACGGCTCCCGGTTCGCGGAACGTCTTGCTTGTGGTAAGTAGTCCTTCGTGACTGGGTTTCTCGCGGAGCTGTTCTCGCTCGACGGCCGGGTGGCCGTCGTGACCGGCGGCAGTTCGGGGATCGGCGAGGCGATGGCCTCGGCGCTGGCGCTGGCCGGCGCGAAGGTCGTGCTGGTGGCCCGCGACCCGACTCGGCTGTCCGCCACCTCGACGTCGCTGTGCGAGGCGGGCTGCTTGGCGGCCTGGGTCAGCGCCGACCTGGCGGACCGCGACGAGGTACGGCGGGCCGCGTCGGCGGCGGCCGCCGCGTTCGGCGAGCCTGACATCCTGATCAACTGCGCGGGGATCAACCTGCGGCCGCCGCTGGCCTCCCTGTCCGAGGAGCACTGGGACATGACGATGGCGGTCAACCTGACCGCTCCGTTCCTGCTCGGGCAGCGGTTCGGGCCGGCTATGGCCGCGCGCGGCTGGGGGCGGATCGTCAACGTGACCTCGCAGCAGGCGCACCGGGCGTTCGGCAACAGCGGCGGGTACGGACCCTCGAAGGGAGGCCTGGCGTCCCTGACCCGGTCCCAGTCAGAGGCGTGGGCGTCCTCAGGCGTGTGCGTGAACTCGGTGTGTCCCGGCTTCGTCGCCACGCGGCTCAACGCCGAGGTAGCGTCCGACCCGGTGCGGTCCCGGGCGCTGGCCGCGCGCACGATGATCGGAAGGAACGGGGAGCCCTCGGACTTCGCCGGCGTCGCGGTCTTCCTGGCGTCCACCGCCAGCGACTACGTCACCGGCCAGACCATCTACGTCGACGGCGGATTCTCCGTGACGTAGCTTTCCTTAGATGTCGAAGGCGGCGAGCTTCCGCAGCCGGCCCACGATGTCCTGGTGGACCGCGTCGGGCGGCTTGGCGGCGTCGACGGCGAACATCCATTCGCGGCCCGCGTAGTACTCGAGCAGCGGGATCGTCTTCTCCCTGTAGACCCGCAGCCGGTGGGCGATGACTTCCTCGGAGTCGTCAGTACCCCGGCCGCGGGCCAGCAGGCGCCGGATCAGTTCCTCGTCTGGCACGTCCAGGTGCACGGCGGCCTGGACCTGGACGCCGAGCGAACGGGCGGTCTCGAACGCGGCCTTGGCCTGGTCCACGGTGCGGGGAAAGCCGTCAAGCACGTAACCGCCTGACTGGGCGGCCGCCACGACGGGCTTGCGCAGCATGTCCATGACCACGGCGTCCGGCACCAGGTCCCCGGCATCGACGTAGGCCTTGATCGTCTGCCCGATCGACGTCTGGTTCTTGACGTTCGCACGCAGCAGGTCCCCGCTGGAGATGTGGGTGATGCCGAACCGCTGCGCCAGCAGCTCGGCCTGAGTGCCCTTCCCGGCGCCAGGCGCGCCGATCAGCAGCAGTCGCATCGTCACCTCGCGCGGGTGGGGAGGGGAGGGTCAATTGTCAGTTACAGGGTACGGAGAGCAGGGCCTATGTGGGCCAGCTGGCGGGTCAGCGGGGTGCCCGAGCCGTCGCGGCGGCCCAGCATGCCGGACAGGTCGACGGGGACGCCGGCCTCGGTGGCGCCGAGCGCGGGCCCCGGCCCGACCCAGGCCGCGACGAGCCGGTCTTCGCCCTTGAGGAAGCGCTGGCAGCGGACGCCGCCGGTGGCGCGGCCCTTGGCGGGGTACTCGGCGAACGGGGTGACCTTGACGCTGGCGGCCGACGCGCCGGGGAGGGCGCCAGCCCGGCCCGCGACAGTGACCAGGACGTCTTCTGTGTCCGCGGCGCGGTCGGCGCCCCCGGCGGCCGGGCCTATAGCGCCGAACCAGACGACCGACGCCCCGCCGTCAAGCCTGACGCCGGCCATGCCGCCCGCCGGGCGGCCCTGCGGGCGGACCGACGCGGCGGGGAACCGCAGCAGCTGAGCGTCGGAGGTAACGAACACGAGCTCGGCATCGTCGCCGGTCAGCTGGACCGCGCCGACCACGCGGTCGTCGTCCTTCAGCGTGATCAGCTCGAACTCGTCCCGGTTGGCCGGGTACTCGGGGACCACCCGCTTCACCACGCCGGTTGCGGTGCCGAGCGCCACCCCCGCGTCTTCAGCGTCCAGGTTGGCGAGCGCTATCACGGTCTCGCCGTGCTCCAGCGTCACGAACTCAGTGACGGGGTGGCCGCCGGACAGGGAGGGGGCCGAATCGTTCGGCGGCAGGGCCGGGATCTCCAGGACGCTGACGCGGATCATCCGGCCCGCCGAGGTGACCGCGCCGATCGTGCCGCGGGCCGTGGCCGAGACCGCCGCCGCGACGATGTCGTGCGCGGCGCGACCGGGTTGCGGCTGGGCAGACGCACCGGTTCGTTCAGAATCAGGGGGGGAGGAAGGGAAGCGGGCCAGCAGGCCAGTCGCGGACAGCACCACGACGCACGGGTCGTCTGCTACTTCCAGCGGAACGGCGGCAGTTACCGCCGCGCCTCCCTCGAGCAGCACCGTCCGGCGCGGCGTGCCGAACTTCTTCGCCAGCTCCGCCATCTCGCCGCCGACCACGTCGCGGAGCCGGTCGTCGGATTCGATGATCTCGGTGAGTTCGGCGATCTCGGTGCGCAGCCGCTCCTGCTCGGCCTCGAGCTCGAGCCGGTCGTACCTGGTCAGGCGGCGCAGCGGGGTGTCGAGGATGTACTGCGCCTGGACCTCGGACAGGTCGAAGATCTCGATCAGGCGGCGCTTGGCCTCGGCGGCGTCGTCGCTGGTGCGGATGACCTGGATGACCTCGTCGATGTTGAGCAGCGCGATGAGGATGCCGTCGACGAGGTGCAGGCGCTCCTCGCGCTTGCGCCGCCGGTACTCGCTGCGGCGCTTCGTGACGTCAAGGCGGTGTTCGACGTAGATCGTGAGCAGGTCTTTGAGGCCGAGGATCCGCGGCTGGCCGTCGACGAGGGCGACGTTGTTGATCCCGAACGTGTCCTCCATCGGCGTCAGCCGGTACAGCTCGTTCAGGACCGCCTCGGGGTTGAAGCCGCTGCGCACCTCGATCACCACGTAGAGGCCGCGGTTGCGGTCGGTGAGGTCCTTCAGGTCCGAGATGCCGGTGATCTTCCTGGCCTGGACGAGATCCTTGATCCTCGTGATGACCTTCTCCGGGCCGACGCCGTACGGGAGTTCGGTGACGACGATGCCGGCCTTGCGCGGGCTGAGCTGTTCTATCTTCGTGGTGGCCCGAGTGCGGAAGATGCCACGGCCGGTCTCGTACGCCTCGCGAATGCCGTCGAGGCCGACGATCTGGCCGCCGGTGGGCAGGTCAGGGCCGGGGACGAAACGCATGAGCTGGTCCAGCGTCGCGTCCGGGTGCCTGAGCAGGTGCCTGGCGGCGGTGATGACCTCGGTCAGGTTGTGCGGCGCCATGTTGGTGGCCATCCCGACGGCGATGCCCGCGGTGCCGTTGACCAGGAGGTTCGGAATGCCGGCCGGGAGGACGTCGGGCTGGGTTTCTGAGCCGTCGTAGTTCGGGATGAAATCGACGGTTTCCTCGTCAAGACCCGCGACCATCTCCATCGCGGCCTGGGTCAGCCGGCACTCGGTGTACCGGTAGGCGGCCGGGGCATCGTCGCCGCCGAGGGAGCCGAAGTTGCCGTGGCCGTCCACCAGCGGCAGTCGCATCGCCCACGGCTGGGCCATCCGGACCAGGGCGTCGTAGATCGCCGAGTCCCCGTGCGGGTGCAGCCGGCCCATGACCGCGCCGACCACCTGCGCGCACTTGACGTGCGAGCGGTCCGGCCGCAGGTTGTACTCGTCCATCAGGTAGAGGATGCGTCGCTGGACGGGCTTCAGGCCGTCCCGCGCGTCCGGCAGCGCGCGCTGGTAGATGACGCTGTAGGCGTACTCGAGGTAGCTGGAGCGCATCTCCTCGGCTACGTCGATGTCGACGATGTTTTCTTCGAAGTCCTCGGGAGGGGGTGTGGCCGTCCCGCCGCGTCGTGCTGCCATGGGGTAATTCTGCCCTGTGTTCGGGGCGAATGCGGTGACCGGCGCGGGTTGGGGCGCGCCGGGGCCCGGTCAGGGCCTGGTGAGGGCCGGGTGAGGGCCTGGTCGGGGCCTGGTCAGGTGTCGATGCGGGACGGGTCCAGCTCGGCGGCGCCGCTGATGATGAAGTCGCGGCGGGGGCCCACCTCGGTGCCCATGAGCAGGTTGAACACCTCGGTTGCCGCCGCGGCGTCCTCGATCCTGATCCTGCGCAGCGTGCGGTGACGCGGATCCATCGTGGTGTCCGCGAGCTGGCCGGCGTCCATCTCGCCCAGGCCCTTGTAGCGCTGCACCGGCTCCTTCCAGCGCTGCCCGCGGCGCTCGAGTTCGAGCAGCGTGCGGTGCAGTTCGGGGTCGGAGTAGGTGTACACGAACTTCTGCTGGCCCTTGCGCGGGCTGGTCAGCTCGATCCGGTGCAGCGGCGGGACGGCGGAGAACACCCGGCCGGCCTCCAGCATCGGCCGCAGGTAGCGGTGGAACAGCGTGAGCAGCAGCGTCCTGATGTGCGCGCCGTCCACGTCCGCGTCGGCCAGGAAGATGATCCGCTGGTAACGGGCCGAGTCCAGGTCGAAGCTCGAGCCCGATCCGGCGCCGACGACCTGGATGATCGAGGCGCACTCGGCGTTCTTCAGCATGTCGGCCAGGCTGGACTTCTGCACGTTGAGGATCTTGCCGCGAATCGGCAGCAGCGCCTGGAACTCGCTGTCGCGGGCGAGCTTGGCGGTGCCGAGGGCCGAGTCGCCCTCGACGATGAACAGCTCGCTGCGGTCGTCGGCGGAACGGCAGTCGACCAGCTTCGCGGGCAGGCTCGAGCTCGCGAGGGCGGACTTGCGGCGCTGGTTCTCCCGGTGCTCGCGGGCCGCGATGCGCGCCTTCGCCGCGTTCGCCACCTTCTCGAGCACGGCCCTGGCCTGCTGTTTGGCGCCGCGCGGGGGGTTCTCGAAGTACTGCTTGAGCTGGGTGGTTATTACCTGGCCGACGATTCTGGTGGCCGCGGGGGTGCCGAGGACCTCCTTGGTCTGGCCCTCGAACTGCGGCTCTGGCACCCGCACCGATACGATCGAGGTGAGCCCCTCGAGCACGTCCTCCTTGGTGACCGGCTCGTCGCCGTTCTTCAGCAGCCGGACGTTGCGGAGCTGCTCGTTGAGGGTCTTGACGATGGCCCGGTCGAATCCGGTCACGTGCGTGCCGTGGTGCGGAGTGGCGATCACGTTCACGAACGAGCGGGTGATGGTGTCGTAGCCGGTCCCCCACTGGATCGCGACGTCGACGTCGAGCGTGCGCTCCACCTCGGTCGGGGTCATGTGCCCGCGGTCGTCGAGGACGGGGATGGTCTCGGTGAACGTGCCGTCGCCGGTCAGCCGGATGACGTCGGTGACCTTTTCGCTCGTGGCCAGGTGCTCGCAGAACTCGCTGATGCCGCCGACGAAGCGGAACTCGGCCTGCTGCTCGTCGCTCGGCGAATCGGCGCCGTTGTCGCCGGGCTGGCCCTGGCCCTGGTCCTGGTCCTGGTCCTGGTACGAGCGGAGCACGATGGTCAGGCCGGGCACCAGGTACGCGGTCTGCCTGGCCCGTTCGACGAGGCTGTCGTAGCTGAAGGTGGCGTCGCGCAGGAACACCTGGCGGTCGGGCCAGAACCGGATCCGGGTGCCGGTCTTGGTCTTGGCGACCCTGGCGCTCTGACGCAACCCGGCACGCTTGGTGAACTCGGCGGCGGGTCCCTCGCCGCTGAACTCGCCGGTCACGCCGCGCCGGAAGCTCGCCGCCCAGGTGTGCCCTTCCCTGTCGACCTCGATGTCCAGCCGGGACGAGAGCGCGTTGACGACGCTCGCGCCGACCCCGTGCAGGCCCCCTGAGGCGGTGTACGAGCCGCCGCCGAACTTCCCGCCGGCGTGCAGCCGGGTCATGACCAGTTCCACGCCGCTGAGCTTGGTCTTGCGCTCGGTGTCGACAGGAATGCCGCGGCCGTTGTCGCGCACTTCGGCCGACCCGTCCGCGTGCAGGATGACCTCTACCCTTGTGCAGAACCCGCCGAGCGCCTCGTCCACGGCGTTGTCGAAGATCTCCCACAGGCAGTGCTGCAAGCCCCGGCCGTCGGTCGAGCCGACGTACATCCCTGGCCGCTTGCGGACCGCGTCCAGGCCTTCGAGCACCGACAGGTGCCGTGCCGTATAGGAGTCGGCCGGGGCAGGGGCCGCCGGTGCCCGGACGGTATCGGTAAGCGTGGGCACGAGCGGGGGTCTCCTTCCGGAACTACTGGCGGCACTGGGCTGCCTCACTCGAAGGGTAGCGTCCCGCGGCCGGTGCCGGGGCAGTGCCACGCCGCCGACCGGGGCGGATAGTTCCCGGTAGGTCTCGGGTGCTTCCCGGTGGTTCCCGGCAAATGTGTCACGGTCCACGTAGATGGGTAAGAATCACACGAACCGCACGGGTATCTCACCGGTGACTACCCGCACGGTGGTGTCGTCACCGGAGTACCGCGCCAGCCTGGCTAGCAGGGTCGCCAGCCGGCCTCACGGAGGCCGTCGGCCACCGTCTGGCTTACGCGATTAAGTGCGGTTTTTCGCTTGTGGCGTACACCACTCGGCTAGGGGAAGCCTGACGCCGGGGTATGTGTTGTGCTGTGCTGTAAGGCACGTGCAGCAAACCGAACCCGCCGGACGCTAGCAGCCGGCGGCACGAGACGAGGAAGGCGACGTGACCGGAGCTATAGCCCCCACCAAGCCGCTGACCGCCCTGGATCTGTGTGATCGCTGTGGCGCGCAGGCGTACGTTCGCGTCTTGCTCCCGAACTCGGGTGAGCTGCTTTTCTGCGCCCACCATGGCAGGGAGCACGCGCAGGCGCTCGCCAAGGTTGCCGTGGACATCCAAGACGAGACCCAGCGCCTCACCAGCTCGGAAAACTGACCGCTTGGCCGAGCTGACGCAGACCCCGTCGGCGTGATCGCTGGCGCGGCGGCGCTAGGCCGCCGCGGTGCCCGCGGATTTGTTGTTAAGCAGCTGGAACATAATGTGATCTTGCCACTCGCCCGCGATCTGGATGTATGACGGAGCTACCGCGAACGGCGTGAAGCCGTTACGGGTCAGCACTCGTTGCGAGCGCACGTTGTACAGCACTGTCTCGGCTTGGAGCCGGTGCAGGCCGAGACTTTCGAACGCGATATCTATGACCTCCGCCACGGCGGCGGACGCCAGGCCCCGGCCGTTGCGCGCCTGGCTGACCCAGTATCCGAGGCTCGCGGACTGGAACGCGCCGCGGGTGATCCCGTTCAGGTGTATGCGGCCAGCCAGCTGACCGCTGCCATCGAGGATCACCAGCGGCAGCATTACCTCCCGCGCGTACGCGTCTAGCTCCTTCGCCACCACCGCCCGCTGGACCTCGGCGGTGAAGTAGTCATCTGGCCGGATCGGAGTCCATGGCGCGAGGAACTCCCGGTTAGCGAGCAACTCGTTGGCTAGCACCTCAGCATCGTCCATCGACACGACACGTGTCACTGCCATGCTGTTGCGGCCATCCTGTCCGGGAGACTAGTCCAGGTAGTCGCGCAGGACCTGGGAGCGGGACGGGTGGCGCAGCTTGGACATCGTCTTCGACTCGATCTGCCGGATCCGCTCCCGAGTTACGCCGTAAACCTTCCCGATCTCGTCCAGCGTCTTCGGCTGGCCGTCGGTGAGGCCGAACCGCATGGAGACCACGCCGGCCTCGCGCTCGGACAGGGTGTCGAGCACCGAGTGCAGCTGCTCCTGGAGCAGCGTGAACGAGACCGCCTCGCCCGGCTGAATCGCCTCGGAGTCCTCGATCAGGTCGCCGAACTCGCTGTCCCCGTCCTCACCGAGCGGGGTGTGCAGCGAGATCGGCTCGCGACCGTACTTCTGCACCTCGACGACCTTCTCGGGCGTCATGTCCAGCTCGACGGCCAGTTCCTCGGGGGTCGGCTCGCGACCGAGGTCCTGCAGCATCTGGCGCTGGACCCGGGCGAGCTTATTGATGACCTCGACCATGTGCACCGGTATGCGGATCGTGCGCGCCTGGTCGGCCATCGCCCTGGTGATGGCCTGCCGGATCCACCAGGTGGCGTACGTGGAGAACTTGTAACCCTTGGTGTAGTCGAACTTCTCCACAGCACGGATGAGGCCGAGGTTGCCCTCCTGGATCAGGTCGAGGAACAGCATCCCGCGGCCTGTGTACCGCTTGGCCAGGCTGACCACCAGCCGGAGGTTGGCCTCCAGCAAGTGGTTCTTGGCCCGGCGGCCGTCCTCGGCGATCCACTCCAGGTCGATCCGCTGGTCGCCGGTCAGGTCATAGCCTTCGGCGAGCTTCTCCTCGGCGAACAGGCCGGCCTCGATCCGCTTGGCGAGCTCGACCTCCTGCTCGGCGTTGAGGAGCGGCACCTTGCCGATCTGCTTGAGGTAGTCCTTGACCGGGTCCGCTGTCGCGCCCGCGACCGCAACCTGGGCGGCGGGCAGGTCGTCGTCATCGTCGCCGAAGACGAGGACCTCGTCGTCACTGCCTGGGGCCGGGCCCTCGGCGTCCACCTGGGGCTCGACGCCTACCTCGGCGACCGGCTCTGGGGTGTCCGCGTCCTCGACGAGCACGTCGTCGGGCAGATCCGCCTCCGGCAGGTCGACTTCGGCGGTGTCGGCGATCTCGAGGTCCGGGCCGAGCGCGTCGCCGAGCTCTTCGAGGTCGAAGTCCTCAAGGTCGACGGTCTCGTCGAGGTCCTCCGCGTCCGCTTCCTCGTCCCTGTCCTCGTCGAGTTCGGCGACCGCAAGCTCACCGGGAATGTCCTGAACCGGCACCGACGCGAGCTCCTCCCTGGCCTTGGCCGCGCGGCCACCCGCCGCTGTGCGGCCGTTGCCCGACGCGTCTTCCGGAGTCAGCTGGTCAGCAGCACCACCCTCGGTCGTGCCGTCGGGTACCCGCTCGGACACCCGTGAATCCCGGCCCGCGGAACCGGACGGCCGGGAGCGCTTGCGCGCCGCAGAGTTGGCAGCGCTCACCACCACGGTCACCTCTTCCTTCGCTGGGTAGCTTGGCTGAGCTGCATACGCATAGCGATAATCGGGCCCTCCCGCGAGGGTCTTGACGCCTGGACCGTGCCGGGAAGCGGACCTTCCGCTGCCATTGTGAGCTTCGACAGCAACCAGCCCGCCTCCTCCTTCTCACCACCATAGGCGGCATCTGAGAGTGCGTTGTACACGTCGGCCGGGGAAATCGCCTTCGCCGCGCCGGTAAACGGGGCGTACCGCGGCCGCCGGCCCGTGCCGCACTGCCCGGGCGCAAGGGACACTGCCGTCACCGCTGCACCCGCTGCTGCACCTGCTCTTGCCCCGGCGGACCCTCTAGCGCCACACCGATCTCTCCCCGGCCAGTCGGCACGTGCATCACGAGAACCGTCACGTCGTCGTCCTGCTCATGCCCGGCGAGCATATGGTCAAGCAGGTACTGAAGCAACCGCCCGGGGTCGGTGAGCAGGTCGTCGGAGGCGCTCGCGGCGACGCGAACGAGCTCGTCAAGGCCCGAGTCGAGGCCGCGCACCCGGTTCTCCACCAGCCCGTCAGAGTAGAAGACCGCGCTGCTGCCCGGTGGCAGCCGGAACGCGTGCTGCCTGCGCGGACTCGGCCAGCCGAGCGGCGTGCCAGCCTCGGTCTCGTCGAGCACGGGCAGCGCGCCTGGCGTGAGCAGCAGCGTCGGCAGGTGCCCGGCGTTCCCGGCCTGGCCCTCGCCCGTCTCTGGATCTATCACAAGATAGGAAACGGTGGTGACCTGCTCTTCTAGTTCCGTGGCCGCGAACAGCCGGTCGAGCCCGGCCAGCACCGCGGCGGGCCGCGGGTCGGTCAGCGCCAGCGCCCGCAGCGCGTTCCGCACCCGGCCCATGCCGGCGGCGGCCTGAAGTCCCTTGCCCATGACGTCACCAACGGTGACCGCGAGCCGCCGGTCCGGAAGCCGGAACACGTCGTACCAGTCGCCGCCGATCTCCATGTTCCTGGTCACCGGCAGGTACCTGGCGTCCAGGTCAAGTCCTGGGACGAGCGGCAGCTTGTCAGGCAGCAGGCTGCGCTGCAGCGTCTCCGCCGTGGCGTGCTCCCGTTCGTACATCGCGGCGCGTTCAACGGCGAGCGCGCACTGGCCGGCGAGGGCCTCGAGGAAGACTCGTTCCTCCTCGGTGATCCGCCGCGGCCGGTTGAAAGAGAACCGCAGCGCGCCGAGCGGCGCGCCCGCCGCCAGCAGCGGCAGGCCGACCCAGGAGCGCTCGTCGCCGGTGTCCTCGAACCGGCGGACGCCGTCGGCGTACCCGTCCTCGTCGCCCTCGAACTGCTTGCGCAGCTCGTCCACGTCGGGCACGAGCACGGGACGGCGGGTGGCGATCGCGCGGGTCATCACGCTAGGCGTGTCCAGCGTCAGCCGCTGGCCGACCGCGTCAGGTCCGACCGGGGCGAGCCCGTCGGTGTTGACCACCCGCAGCCGCAGCGACTCGGAGTCGAGCAACGCCACCGCCGAGCGCAGCGCCCCGATCGCGGTGCGGCCCACCTCGGTGATCACCTCGACCACCTGCTCCACGGTCAGCGCCTCGGCGAGCATCGAGGTCGCCTGCTGCAGCCGGGCGGTGCGCAGCGCGGCGGCGGACAGCTGCTCGGTCAGCCGGCCGCGCATCTCCTCGGCCTCGCGCTGGCTGGTCACGTCGGTGCAGGCACCGACCCACTCGGCGATCTTGGCGTCGCGCTCGATAGGCACCGCGCGCACGTCGTAGTGCCGGTACGCGCCGCCCCTGGTCCGCATCCGGAACCTGTCGTCGAAGATCCTGCCGGTGCGCAGGCAGTCGCGCCAGTCGCGCTCTACCCGGTCACGGTCCTCGGAGTGGATCGAATCGAGCCAGCCGCCGCCGAGGAACTCCTCAGTGGTCTGTCCGGTGATCCAACGCCATTCGGCGGAATCCTCGAGCATCTCGCCGTCGGGCGAGGCAACCCAGATGACCTGCGCGCCACCCTGCACCAGCGCGCGGTACCGCTCCTCGCTGCGCCGCAGCGCCTCTTCCGTGGCCGGGCCGAGCGCTCCGCTGACCACGAAGAGGCCGGCGCCGGTCACCGTGCCGTCCGGACCGTGTACAGGGAACCAGTGGAACGCGCGCGGGCCGCCCAGGGTGTCCGCGCCGCCCGCGAACGTCTCGGTCGCCGGACGATCCTCGCCGAACACCTGCGCCAGCGCGGCCTCCGCCCTGGCGGCGTCCACGGCGGGCCAGACCTCCGCGATCGGCCGGTCGGCGAATTCGGGCTCGTCCTTGCCGTACATCCGGGCGAGCGCGGAGTTGACCCACACGAAGCGCATCTCGGTGCAGATGTAAGCCGCCCCTACCGACGCGTCGCGCAGCACGGCAGCCGACAGCCAGGACCCGAATTCGTCCAACCCGGCCTCCCGCTGCTTTGGCACGGACGTGTCGGCGCTCATCCGAGCACCCCACCTTCCGCGCAGGCGCCTGCCACTGGCGGCTCCTTCCTACCTCCACCTGCCGGCACGCGCACCACACACCCTGCGCCCGGCGGAAGCCCGCCGGCGGCGCGGGTGTCACCGCGCGCACAGCGGTCGTTCAGAGTAAGCCTGCCACAATCCGCGGACCGATGCTGCCAGCTAGAGGCAGCCAGGCCCAGTGAAATTGGCGGCTGCCTCGGTCGCAGCCGCCGCCAGCCGTCCCCGGCCGCCGACCGGACACGCGACACGGACAGTATCGCCGCCATCACGGGGGCACAAGGACGGGAGCATGGGTACATTTTCCTAGAGCGGATGAGTTGCCTTTCACGCAGACTGTCGACATGGTGGATTGCGGGGCATAGCGTGGCGTCCGTATGTCCAGATCTGAGAGGCTATCAGGGTGAGCCCGCCGAGCCGACCTCGCAGCCAGGCGGGGAGCGTTCAGCCCCCCAACGCGCTGTTCCGCGAACTTCTGCACGCGGCGCGGGAGCTGCTCGCGGTGCGCAGCCCGCTTGATGCCGAACTCATGGTCAGCGAGCTGCTGGGCACGTGGTGGGCGCAGCGGCACCGCAGCGCCGGCGGAGCCGGCGTCGAGCAAGTCGTGGGCGAGGGGCTGGTCGAGTACGCGGCCGGACAGCGCTCCCCCGCGGCCCTCGCGCTGCTGTCCGGGATCGCGTGCCTGGGCACGCCACGGCAGGCCCTCGCGGCCGAGCAGGCCGCCATTGAGCTGATGGACGACGGGGTCAAGGCGCCCGCCTGGGCCGACCACCTCGGCGCCGTGGCGCCCGCGGAATGCTACGTGAACCCCGACGAGTGGGGTGACCAGGACGAGATCGTCTGCGTGTTCAGCTACGCGGGCGAAGAGCCGCACGCGCTGGTCTGCGTCGTGGACTACAACGCCGGCGCCATGATCAGAGACGGCTGGGTCACCTCCCGCGTGGACAAGCTGCTCGAGCATTGCCGACAGGTGGCAGCGGCCTCCCAGCGGACAGAAACGGGACGACGCGCGGCGGAGCCGGCCGAAGACGCCTTCAGGCAGATCGAGCCGTCGCAGGCCCGGCGGGTGCTAAAGGCCGCGCTCGACGCCACGGACGCCGCCGAGGACCCGCCGGTCAGCGACTCCTTCGCCTCCTACCACGCGTTCATCAGGGCGCGCGTCCGCACGCTGCCCCCGACCGGGGGACGCTCGGTACGGATCAGGCGGCCCTGGTCGAGAGAACGCCGGGCGCTGCTCGCCGCCGAGTTCCTCGCGTCCGACGAGGCCGAGGACCTGTCGGACAGGCAGTCGGCGAGCCGCTGCACGGACCGCATCATCGACTTCGGATGTGACCAGGACAGCGGCCGACCGCTGCGGATGAGCCCGCTCAAGGTGCAGAACTTCCTGCTCAGCTGGCTGCCGCGCAAGGTGATGCTGTCCTCGGCGGACCAGGACGCGATGCCGCACACACTGGCGGCCTGGGTCCGCTGGGCCGGGCACACCCGCGGCCTGCCCGAGCGCGCTATCAGCTCGACCCTGGACACGGTCTTCGACTCGATGAGCACGTTCACTCGCGTCTACCGGGATCCGTCCGAATTCGGGCTGGATGAGAAGCTTGTCGCCAGGCTGCTGCCCGACTCCGACCTCGAGGCGCTGCCGCGCCGCGCGTTCGCCTTCCCCGTGCTCGAGGGCAAGCACGGGGGCGTCGACCTGTCGCGGCTGGATCCGGCCAACCCGGCCGACCGCCGGCTGCTGCTTGCCGCCGACCACGACACCAAGACGGGCAGCCCGAGCGCCGCGGGCGTGGGCCGCCACATCGACCGCCACCTGGCGATAGCCGACCGGCTGTGGCGCGGGTCGCCACCCGCCCTCTGGGACGCCGCGCAGCGCCTGCTCGACGCGGGTGAGGACCGCCACCTAGTGCTGCACGCGCTCATGGACGTGCAGGAGGCCGCGGGCGACGACGAGGCGGCATTCCAAGCCGCGCTGCGCGAACTGGCCACCGGCCTGGGCGGCGACGAGGAAGGCAGCACAGAAAGCTAAAGCACAGTCAGCCGGCCACCGTTCGGACTCTGCTAGCCCGGGCGGGCGACCCCCCGGAGCCCCCCGGACCCTCCATACCCACCGCCGCCAGGGGTCTCGATCACGAAGACGTCACCGGGCTCTAGGCGCACGCTGTCGCACCCGCGCATCGCGGTCACCGAGCCGTCCGCGCGTTCGACCCAGTGCCGGCCGAGGGCGCCGGGGCCGCCGCCAGCCATGCCGAACGCCGGCACCCGCCGGTGCCCGGCCAGCGTCGTCACGGTCATCGGTTCGAGGAACCGCAGCCGCCGCACGCCGCCCTCGCCGCCGCGCCACCGGCCGGTCCCGCCGCTGCCCCGGCGGATCGCGTACGACTCCAGGCGGACCGGGTAGCGCCACTCGAGCACCTCGGGGTCGGTCAGCCGCGAGTTCGTCATCTTCGTCTGCACCACGTCGGTGCCATCGAATCCGTCGCCTGCCCCGGAGCCACTCGCGACAGTCTCGTAGTACTGATAGTTCTCGTTCCCGAACGTCACGTTGTTCATCGTCCCGGACCCCTCCGCCATCACGCGGAGCGCGGCGTACAGCGCGCCCGTGACCGCCTGGCTCGTCTCCACGTTGCCGGCGGCGACCGCCGCGGGGTAGGCGGGCGACAGCATCGTGTCGGGCGGGATGATCACGTTGAGTGGCTGCAGGCAGCCGGAGTTCAGCGGAATGTCCTTGCCGACCAGGGTGCGGAACACGTAGAGCACCGCCGCCATGGCCACGCTCGACGGGGCGTTGAAGTTGTCGGTGAGCTGGGCGGATGTGCCGGTGAAGTCGATCGTCGCGGTCCTGTTCGCGCGATCCACGGTAACCGCGATGCGGATGACCGCGCCATTGTCGAGCTCGTAGGCGTAGTCGCCGTCACTCAGCGCGGTGATGACCTCCCGGACGGCTTCGGCGGCGTTCTCCTGGACGTGCCGCATGTACGCGCGCACCACGTCCAGGCCGAAGTGGCCGACCATGCGGTGCAGTTCTTCGATGCCCTTCTCGTTGGCCGCGACCTGCGCCCGCAGGTCGGCCAGGTTCGTGATCGGGTCCCGGGACGGGTATTCGGCGCCGGTCAGCAGGCCTGTCGTTTCCCGCTCGCGCAGGCGCCCGTTCTCGACAAGCAGCCAGTTGTCGATCAGCACGCCCTCTTCCTCAATCCGCGTACTGCCCGCCGGCATCGACCCGGGCGACATCCCCCCAATTTCCGCATGATGCCCCCGAGACCCGACAAAAAACCACACCTCGGGCGCCTCCCCGGGGGCGTCCCTGGGGGCCTCCCCGGGGGCCTCCCCGGGGCCTTCCCCGGCCGCCTCCCCGGGCGCCTCCCCGGGGCCTTCCCCGGGCGCCTCCCCGAGCCCATCCCCGGCCGCCTCCCCGGGGCCCTCCCCGGGCGCCTCCCCGGGGCCTTCCCCGGCCGCCTCCCCGGGCGCCTCCCCGGGGCCTTCCCCGGGCGCCTCCCCGAGCCCATCCCCGGCCCCGCGGGTCGGGCCAAAGACCGGAGTTACCACTGTGACGTCGGGGAGGTGTGTGCCGCCGTGGTAGGGGTCGTTGAGGACGAAGGCGTCGCCGGGCTTCATCCGGTCCCTGTTCCTGGCGATCACCATCTTGATGGAGTCGCTCATCGAGCCCAGGTGCACCGGGATGTGCGGCGCGTTCGCGATCAGGCCGCCCTCGGCATCGAAGATCGCGCAGGAGAAGTCCAGGCGCTCCTTGATGTTCACCGAATGAGCGGTGGACTGGAGGCGCACGCCCATCTGTTCGGCGACGGACATGAACAGGTTGCCGAAGACCTCGAGCAGCACCGGGTCCGCGTCGGTGCTGGCGGTGGGCGCGCCCGGACGCGGCTCAACACGCGTGAGGAGCAGGTCCAGCCGGTCGGTGACTTCGGCTCGCCAGCCTGGCTCGACCACGGTCGTCGCTAGATCCTCCGCGATGATCGCGGGGCCGTCGACCGTCTGGCCTGCTGTCAGCGCGTCGCGGCGGAAGAGCGGGGCCCGCGCCCAGTCCCCGGCCGCGAACATGCGGACGTATTCGGCGGGCTGCGCGGGTTGGTCCGAACGGAGGGGGCTGACTTCTGAGGCGTCTGGTGGCTGTGTGAGGTGGGAGCCCCCACTGCGGTCAGCTCCCCCACCGCGCTCCTCTGACACCCTTGATGAATGGCCCATCCATCTTGTTATGTCAATGGGCCATTGATCTTTCTGGGCGGCTTCTAGCGAGACCGCTTCGACCACGATCGGCTTGTCTGGCATCAGGAAGGAGAAACGGCGGCGGTAGGCCGCCTCGAAGGCGGCGGTCATCTCGGCCGCGGCGCCGAACGGGACCGGGATCGGCGTGTCGGTGCCGTCGTAGCGCAGGTGGGCGCGGCGGACCACGCTGACTGCTGCTACCGGCAAGCCCTGGGCGGCTAGCTCCGCGCGGGCCTCGTCTTCCAGCGGGCGCAGCACCAAATCGGGCAGGCTCGCCGCCAAGGCGTCGTCGAGCGGCGCCTCCACGGCCTTCTCCCGCATCGCGATCACGTCCGCCAGGCCGAGCCCGTATGCGGCGAGCACGCCTGCGAGGGGGTGGATGAGCACGCTGGTCATGCCGAGCGCGTCCGCGACCGCGCAAGCGTGCTGTCCGCCCGCGCCGCCGAAGGTGGACAGCACGTACCTGGTTACGTCGTAGCCGCGCTGCACGGAGATCTTCTTGATCGCGTTCGCCATGTTCTGCACGGCGATCTCCAGGAACCCGGCGGCGGCCTCCTCGGGGCCGCGGCTGTTCCCGGTCCGCGCTTCGATCCGCGCCGCCAGGTCCGCGAACATCTGGCTGGTGGTGGACGCGTCGAGCGGCTGGTCACCGGTCTCGCCGAACACCTCGGGAAAGTACCCCGGCTGGATCCGGCCGAGCAGGACGTTGGCGTCGGTGACGGTCAGCGGGCCGCCATGTCCGTAGCACGCGGGCCCCGGGTCGGCGCCTGCCGAGTCGGGGCCGACCCGGTACCTGCCGCCGTCGAAGTGCAGGATCGAGCCGCCGCCGGCCGCCACCGTATGGATAGAGAGCATCGGGGCGCGCATCCTGACCCCGGCCACCTGCGTCTCGTACTGCCGCTCGAACTCGCCCGCGTAGTGCGATACGTCCGTGGACGTGCCGCCCATGTCGAATCCGATCACCCGGTCGAAGCCAGCTCCGGCGGCGGTTCGGGCCATGCCGACGATGCCGCCGGCCGGCCCGGACAGGATCGAGTCCTTGCCGCGAAAGCTCCCCGCGTCGGTGAGGCCGCCATTGGACTGCATGAACAACAGGCGCACGCTGTCGTTTCCTGTTGGCGCAGACCAGCCGGCGTTTCCTGTTGGCGCAGACCAGCCGGCGTTTCCTGTTGGCGCAGACCAGCCGGCCAGCTCAGTGGCCACCTCGTCGACGTAACGACGCAGCACCGGGGACAGGTAGGCGTCAACGACGGTCGTGTCACCGCGGGAGATCAGCCGCATCAGCGGGCTCGTCTGGTGCGACTCGCTGACTTGCGTGAACCCGATCCGCCTCGCGATCGCCCCGATCCGTTCTTCGTGTGCCGGGTACCGGTAGCCATGCATGCACAGCACGGCGACGGCGCGGAAGCCGTCCTCGTAGGCCTGGCCGAGCTCGCGTTCGACGTGTGCCTCGTCCAGCGGGCGAATCAGCTCGCCGCGGGCGCCGACCCGCTCGGGAACCTCGATGACCCGCTCGTGCAGCAGCTCGGGCAGCACGATGTGCCGGTCGAAGATGCGCGGCCGCGCCTGGTAGGCGATCCGCAGCGCGTCGCCGAAGCCTGCTGTGACCACGAGCGCGCACCGTTCGCCCTTGCGCTCGAGCAGCGCGTTGGTCGCCACGGTGGTACCCAGCCGGACCGTGCCGATCTTTTCGACCGGAACCGGCTCGCCCGGCGGCACGTGCAGCAGTTCGCGGATTCCGGCCACCGCGGCGTCTTTGTAGGCGGAGCTGACCGACAGCAGCTTGTGCGCCACGAGGGACCCATCCGGCCGCCGGGCCACGATGTCGGTAAACGTCCCGCCCCGGTCAACCCAGAAATCCCACCGCTCCACCGCGTCAGCCTAACCCCAGGCCCCCACGGGATGAATGTCCCATCCAGCTGGTGATAGCGAGATGAACGGGGCATTCATCCTGCTGAGTACGGGGGGTGGGTGGCGCGGAGGGGCGCGGAGCGCGGGAAGCGCGGGGGCGCGGAGCGCGGGGGCGCGGGAAGCGCGGGAGGCGGGAAGCG
>Ga0210390_10000951_pt1 | contig 29118 bp, 18 predicted proteins | sample IncBWH11OmetaG_FD_161050 | JGI IMG/M metagenome (GOLD analysis project Ga0210390, IMG submission 161050) | Forest soil microbial communities from Barre Woods Harvard Forest LTER site, Petersham, Massachusetts, United States - Inc-BW-H-11-O ...
CAACAACGAGTTCTTGTTCATCGACCGGGCCTCCGGCGAGATCCTCGAGGACCGTTACAACAGTCAAATGAAGACGATGTATTGGCTGGGGACGTGGAACTTCGCGCTGCACGTCGGCACGATCTGGGGGCTGCCGTCCAAGATCCTGTGGCTCGTGACTTGCGTGATCCTGGTCACGTCACCGGTGACCGGCGTGTGGATGTGGTGGGAGCGCCGCCCGACTGGCCGGCTGGGCCTGCCGCGCCGCGTGGACACCCGCCGCCCCGGCTGGCTCGTGGCCACAATTATCGCGACCAGCATTTTGCTACCGACTGTGGGCCTCTCCGTGGTGGTGGTGCTGCCGGGAGAGCAGCTTGTGGCGCGTTTGTGGCGGCGGTGGCCGTTGAACAAGAACTCATCGTGAAACGACTGGACCCGGCCAACAGCAGCGACAAATGACAGCTCATGGTCCGATCAAGCCGCAAGTTCGAAGTGCAGCTGACCCTCGAACGGTTATCGAAAATCGTTCAAATTCTGGCGTCGATTTCTGAGTACCTTGATCCGGTCTCGCGCCCAAGGCCGAATTCCGCAAAAACGTATGGCAATTTGGAGCGCGCAACAGCGTGCCGAAAAACGTGTGGTTTTATGGTGTCAGCCTGTGAAGCACCTTTGGGTGGACAAAGGTTGAGATTGCCGGACTGGCGCAGCTACCCGAATCTTCTCGCAATCACCCAGTCGCGCAGCCGATCGGGCAGTTTCGACAAAAGGAGAAACTGCCAGCGCATTCCGCCAATGACATAGCGTGTCTTTGGCCGCCGTGCCGTTAAAGCGTGGATCACTGCCTGTGCCACGACATCGGGCGGTTGTGCCGCGGCGCTCATCCGGTTCGCGCTTTTCAGGCGTCTAAAGAACGAGGCATAACGCATGCGTCCCTCCTCATTCATGGCGGCGAATGCCGCATCAGCAGCTGCGTCGGTGCTCGAAAGAATCGGTGTGTTTACGAGGGCCGGTTCAACGCACGCCACGTGCATGTTCCAGGGACGTAGCTCTTGCCGCAGCGCGTCGGACACGGCTTCAATGCCGAATTTCGATGCCGAGTACGGCGCGAGTAGTGGAATGCTCAGCCGGCCAGCCAAGGAGGAGATGTTGACAATTCGGCCAGCCGCCTTGCGCAGCAACGGCAGGCAGGCCTGCGTTACCGCCACGTGGCCGATCAGATTCACCTCCAGTTGCTGTCGCAGCCGATCGATGGGCAAATATTCGAGCGGCCCAATTACGCCAATGCCGGCGTTGTTGACGAGACCCGCTAGACCGCGCTCGCCGATTTCGGCGGCAATGGTTTCGGCGGCGGCTGCGATCGCGTTGGCCTTTGTGATATCAAGCATGACCGGCGTCACGCGCTCGAGTCGACCTTGCTCGACGTGTGTGCGTTGCGTTTCGTCGAGGATCCCAGCAAAGACGCGCCAGCCCAATGCCGAAAGCCGCTTAACGCACGCCTCGCCAATGCCCGATCCAGCGCCAGTAACAAGTGCCAAGGGTGCAGGCTCGTGAATCACAAGAAGGGCCGCTGTCGGTGCAGGAGGAAAGCCTTGGAAATGAAAGGCCGCTTTCGGCGCAATTCTACCGCCTTGCAAGGCGAGGGACATCAAGTCGCGACAAGTCTTCACGCGAGCACAGCGTCTAGAGACGCGGATCCTTGCTTTGACGCGGTGGGTCTCGGCCGGACTTAGCTGTCGATCAGTCGGGGAATTTCAGAAACCGTCAGCGGTGTACTTCTCGATAGCCCATGGAGCATTCCGAAAAACGGGTGGGTCTTGTGGCGGCTCCGGAAAACGATTGAGTTTCGCGGAACCGTAAGGCGGCGGGTGGTCAACAATCACCTCGGCTTGGTCCTCACACGCGTTTGAAAACGCCTGCAACCAATGCAACCGGATGCCCTCGCCGATTTGTTTGGAACGTCCTATCAAAGCCGACGGCTGATCTTTGCGCGGAACCGCAGCCGCAGGTCGATCATCCCCGGAATCAGGCCCGGATCGACATTTGCCGTCGACCGAGTCTTCTGGCTACGGCGACGCGCTCCCGAGCTGCGTCGCGTTCACCTGCAGCCCCACATCTTCGTGGCGGCACAGTGCGAGTCTTTCGTGGGACAGCCACGACCTGCTGCTGCCAGTCGCGCAGAATCACCATTTCGGCATATTCATGATCGCACTACAGGACACGACTTTTTATTGGCGTGTCGCTCTTTCCAACGCGAAAGGACATCGGAAGTTTTGACGAAGAGCGTGGCGCAATCCAAGTTAGTGCCGGAGACGACGGACACAATCCCATGCAAAACTGGTGAGACGTTTGGGATTAGAGCGATGGCGCTGGGGTCGTGCCGGTCCGATCGTCCGAAACTGCGGGCCTCACAACGTCAGGAAGCGCGTCGATCCTACGCACCAGCTGGGCTCGACACTATTGGTATTAACCCGCCACCCAGCTCTAGCCAGACTTCGCTTCTTTCAACAAGGTCTGAATCCAGACGCTGGTTGCAGCTTGGGAAACGGGCTTACCCCGCGCGTCGCGATCCGTTGGGAGTGCCCCGCGTTCCAGCAAGAGCTTGATGATTTCGGCCTGTTGCCGATGTGCCTCGTCCGAACCACTGCCACCTCGTCCCGTGTTCTGAACGGCAAGATGCAACGGCGTCGAGCCCGACTTGTTGTGTTGCCTCGGATTGGCCCCGCCATCCAAGAGCGCCGAGACGGCCGCCAGGGAACGCGTTCGCACAGCCCGGTGCAGAGATGCCACACCGTACTTATCGATTGCGTTTGGATCCGCGCCGATCGACACGAGATACTCGATGACCTCGGCTTGCGCCTGGGGTTTCCATCGGTTGGCGTCTGCCGCATAGTGAAGCGGCTCGGCTCCCCGCCGGTTCTTCGCCCGACAATCGGCCCCACAAGACACGAGGAGCTCGGCCATCGGGCGAGAAAACGCCGCAGCGGCCATATGGAGTGCCGTGTCGCCGGCGTATAAGTAGTGCGAGATTTGCTTGAAGAAACAACTCGCGGCTTCTTGTCGCGTCGCTCCGGCCGAAGCAGCCGTTGTGGCCAGGGCCGGATTGGTCCTCAAACGGCGAGAGACGTTGTCCACCTCGTCGTCGACGACGAGTCGGATGAAATCGAGAAAAGGTGACCTGACCATGTGGCTCGCTTTCTCGTCAGGCCGGCTCGTGCGACTCTGAGCCGGGCAGATGTCAGAATATCGGGCCTGGAATCAGCCGTCGATTTGAAAATCCGACAATCCGACAATCCATGCGGAGACAAGAGAGCGTGAAAACGGTTAGCGGAATTCGGTTAATTGCAACCTGCTTGATGTTGTGGCTGTGCGTCTTTCAGCGCGGCTCGCGAGCCGACGCCAAGGTCCTCTTTGCTGGAGAACGCAGTCGCAGCAATTTCGTTTCAGAATTGCTGGAAGTCGCTTCGATTTCGAGCTCCGGCAACTCTTTCACGATCACTCGTATGAGCGACGGCTGGATTTTCATCGCGACTACGTGCCAGGGGAACGGAACCGTCGACGTGTTCCTGGACGATTCGCCCACGAGCGATTCGGTCATCAGGTATCGTGCGACGGCCCGCAACCCGGTCGAGGGCGTCCGCTTCGTCAAGAAAGGCGCGCACCGAATCCACGTTGACTGCAGCGCGTCGGCCCGCGTCGATCGCCTCGTCGTGAAGGCCATCCCCGAACTCATTCACAGCGGCTTGGGCTACGATCCGGCCATCAAGTCGTTCGGGCACTACGACATGGCCTTTCTCGAGCGGGACGTCCTGCCAAATGTCACGACGCTGATCATCCCGCACAACATCAAATTGCCGCAACCGGTGATAGACGATTGGCACCGCCAGGGAAAGCGATTCATTGCGGAGGTCGGTGTCAGCAGCACGGCCAATACGGCCGACGAACACGCAGCGTATTGGAGCGGCTTGCTCGACACGGTCCCGTTCGCCGATGGAATCATCATCGATGAGTTCATCATCGATCGGCCCTCTTCTCGGACTGCGCGGACTCCGCGAAACCCGCCGGCTGGCTCTCCCCGTTCGTCGAGACGGGCAGAGGAACAAGAGAAGTATCAGGCGTACGAAAAGGCCCTCAAACAGCTGCGAGCCAACAGCCGTCACAAGGACAAACGGGTCTATGCCTACTTTGGCGGCAGCGGCAACACACTGAATGAGGAAATCATCGGCCCGACGTTCATCCGCACGATTCGCGAATGCGGCTATCGGATCGCCCTGGAGCGCTACATTTTCGAGCGATCGAGCGAAGAGCGCTCGCGGGACGCGCTGCGATTATTTGTGGAAGGGATCGCCGACTGGAATGCGAAAGAGCCGGGCGTCAATCGGGACATGATTGTCGCGTTCGGGCTCTTTTCCATGCCGCCCGGCGGCATCAACAAGCTGCCCAACGTCGACTATCACGTCTGGATGGACCAGCAAATGCACGTCGCGGCTAACGATCCGCTAATGGCGGGGATATCCGGGCTCAACTGGTGGACGACGCTCTTGGCAGATGAGGAGACGGTGCGCTTCGTCGGCAAGCTCTATCGGCACTATGCCATCGAAGGCAAAACAGAAATGCTGACTCACGACCCGCTCTTTCTGACGCATCTGCAAAACGCCGATTTCGAGCGCGGCACGGCAGACTGGAACCTGCACGCGGCCGAAGCGGCGAGCATCCAGGCCAAGAGTTTCCCTCGATACGGTCGCATCGAAATGCGGTATATGGGCCTGGGCCGTCCACCCGATCCTGAACACATCGGCGACACGTTCTTGTGGATGAAGCGGAGCGCCAAGGGGCCGAACACGTTTTCGCAGACCGCCAAGAACCTCGAGCCGGGGCGCTGGTATACGCTCGAGATGTTTTCCTGCGACTATCAGGACCTGGTGCTTCCGAAGGCGAAAACGGTGGAGCAGGCCAACAAATTCATCGGCACCGTCACGATCGATGGCGTCGAGATCGACCGGAAGCACTCCTTTACCGAAATGTATCCGACCGGTCCGGAGCCCAAGATCCCGGTCTGGATCACGTATCACTGGACAGTTTTCAAAGCGCTCGGCCCGACGGCGAAAGTCACTGTTTCTGACTGGGCGCCGGGAACAAAACCGGGCGCCCCGAGCGGTCAGGAGCAGATCTTTAACTTTCTTGAGCTGCAGCCCTACCACAACTGAGAGCTTTGGGATGACCAAGACGCGAGGACCGATTTCGGCCAAATTTACGACAGCATTTGCAGGCGGGCGAAACCGACGTTGGACGGAAGACCGAGATAATCGAGAATCGCGCGAAGCCGATTCGGGTCACTCTCGCGGCATCGGGACTGAACTCGCCCCACTGTTCCTTCGGCATCTCAAAGTGGATAGCGCGTAGTTCGACGACCTTTGCGACAAATCGGTTCTCCAACGCCGTGCCTTCGGCGATCTCCACGTCCGTAGGCGCCGCCCGGCCTCGAACTTTGGGATCGCGGACTCCATCTGCCGCGCCATATCGCACAGCTCAAGCCACATGCCCTCATTCTAGCGAAGGGCTGTCGCGCAGCGAGCGTTTCCTTACAGCACGCAAATGGACATCGTGTCCCGATGACGCCCGCGGCGAGAGCGTCGCCGCGGTGCTCACAATAACGCCAATGAAGTCACGGATGGCCTGATCGGCCTTCGTAGCAGGGCAAGGAGCCGCCAACGCATCAAAGCCTTGGCGCCGTTGCGCGTGTCGGCCAGCCTCTCGACTCGATGTCGTCGACAAGATCGCCAACCGAATCGGACAGCTGAGAGACAGGTTCACACCGAGCCTCGATGACCTAAAGAATGCCGTTCCCGACTCGAAGTCGTTCGGGGTGCTGCCGCTGCCCGAGTTCGGCAATCGATGGAATCGGTCAGATCGCGAAAAACCAGCTCTCCCAGATCGATTTGAAGGATGCGCCCAATCACTGCGAGCAAGTCTACGAATGGACGACCGCCGTCGATTCAAAAGGCTTTGGCATTCTCAATTTGTCGTGGAGAATCCAAAGCAGCGACGCTTCACCTGTACTTTACAGGACAGCCTTCCGCTTATTCAAAAAAAGCGGAGTCGCGGCTCCATCAACGCCGAGCCGATCGAAATATTCTTTGAGCGCGGCACTTGAGCCCGCTTCTCGCTGCGGATCGCACAATGTGCCGACCGTCGAGCCGCACGACGCCGGCCGCAGGTCAATTTGTGGCGGCCACGCTTGGTCACGCAGCGAGGTACCCTCTGTCGCTGCGTGGCGTCCCTGTGGCCACGTGCGTGATTCGCCGGCATCCTTCACTCAAGGCCAAAAATGCTCTTTGACCAACCTATCGACATACGGCCACACCAAGAAGGTGTATCCGCCGCACCTCTGCGCCGGAGGGAGCGAAACGGAGCGTTCACAAAACGCATGAGAATTCGATAGAGCGAGCGGTAATGAGCGGTTTCATTTCTCTCACACGGTCGCGGAAGCTCACGCACAGAAAATCAACGATGCGTTTGATAGCCCCTGATTGCGTCAGGCAATATCGTCAAGACGCGTGCGGCGCGCTGACAGGCACTGTCGTTGGCACGCCATGGAACGAACATGCCGGGCGTGATGCCTTCCACTTCATTTTTCCTGTCGCGCCGAAACCGCACGCCATCGGGCATTCTGACCTCAGCCCGACTGTTTTTTAGGACGGTCCGAATGCCTCCGTTTGTGTAGCCGAAGCCCGCGCCACGGGTCCGAGACCCCAACACGGAGGCAGCGCCGCTGTCGGCGAGCATGGCGGCGAAGCACTCGGCAGCAGATGCGGTGTTCTCATCCACGAGGATGAGGAGCGGTCCTGAATAGACGCCCTCATGATAATGGTAACGGCTCGGATAAAAGAGACGGACGCTCGAGGGACTGTCGGGAAGTTCGCCGGGTTTGACGTCCGGAAGCGTTCCGCCGGCAAAGAGCTCAGGACTTTGGGCCACCAGGCCGGGCACGACCTTATTTTGCCAGATCGCGTCGCGCGCTGCCTGCTGCTTCGACTCGGAGAGCGCCCGGTGATAGGTCTCAGCTGCCTGGTCGAGCATCTTCTGTGGGCGGAGGGCCGCGTCACGCTCGATATCTTTAAGACGCATTTCGAACTCTTTCGTCCAGTGCTCATGCTTGATAAAGCCGATCCTTGGCGAGCGGAGCCGTTTGGCGGTGAGTGTGCGAGCAGCCGGTTCCACCCAGTCGCTGCCGCCGCCGTTGCCAGTGATGTCCACGAGGAGCGCATCGATCGGAAGCGCCTTGAGGGCGGTCAACTGGCGCTCAAACGCCGCGGTAAGCAGGTCCGCCGCCCTGAGTTTCACGCGGTCGCCGCAAGCTTTGTCGCAAGGCGAGGCTTTCTGCAGGCCAAACTCTGATGCGGCGGCCTCGCATAAGTCGGGGAATCGGTATTCCGAAAAAAGAGCAATGCGAACAATCCGACCCGGGCGCCGCTGGCAAGAATGAGGGCGCCGATGGGAAAGTACGTCGAGTCAGGCGTCGTCAGTTGCTCAAAACCATGCAGGCAGGAAAAGGCAATTCCGGGGGACGTCCTTTGCTCGTGGAAGCCGAGTCGGGTGCACAAAGTGGACTGGGAGGATGGCTTTTCGCTCTCTTCGTTCGTAATCGGTTTTTCCGCGCGCGGCCATCGGACCGACAGGTGCCCATCGCCGAAAGCCTGCAAGAATGACTCGACGGCGTGGCGCGCTTGCGCCTCATTACGCGCCTCGCGGAGCCGAGTCTGGGTCTGTTCGCTGAGTCTTTTCAGGTCGATGTGCCGCTCCGCAATGGCCCAGTCTAGATTGGCGTAGTGCGCCGCCATCTCGTGTTTGAGTTGCGCAAAGTCTTCCAACCACGCAACCGGTTTCGACGTGCCCTGCGGGAACGTCCTGTCTGCGGTCGACAAGATGAAGCAGATGGACGCGGCGATCGCGATTGATGTTTGGAGCATGGTCGCTTGGATGCGCGATGACCAAACTGTGAAAGGCACCTGAATTATCGCCAGTATTGCCGGTGAATCGAGCCGACGGCAATCACGGCCGCGCAGCGGCTCGGCGCGAGGAGTGCAGGGTTCAATCGGCACATCACTGCTCTCAACCGAAGCTCCGATCGGAAATCGGCCGGATCTTGGGCGGACTTGCCAACGGGTTGCACAGAATCCGCATCGAGATCCATACTTGGACGTTCTCATGGCTTGCCGGCCGTTTTTCTGAGGGATCCATGCGCGGATGTAGCCGTTCTTCTTGCCCCGCTGGTTTGTCTCGCGATGGCCGGACTGCCGGGGTTTGCCGATGATCGCCCGTCGTACACCATTTACTGCGCAGGCGGTCCGATCACGATCGACGGCCGACTCGAGGAACCACCGATTTCCCGACCTCATTACGCAGAGGCAGCTGAAGGCCGTACTGATCGAAGGCAAGCTTCCCTACGGCGCTGCTGAGCTGACGTCGCTGGCGACGCATTGCACCGAGCAGGAAGATGCAGCCGCGAAGGTCGAGCGCAAGGTGCGGAAATCCGCCGCGGCGCAGTTCCTCTCCGGCCGGATTGGCGAGACCTTCGATGCCCTTGTCACGGGTGCATCCGAAAAAGGGACCTGGGTTCGGCTGCTCAAGCCTCCTGCCGAGGGCAAGCTGGTGAGCGGGCATGAGCGAGTCAAGGTTGGTGACCCGATCAAGGTCCGGCTCACCAGCCTGAATATCGAGCGAGGGTTCATCGATTTTGTGCGCTCAGGCACATGAGACGTTGGCTCGCCTGGACGTGGCCACGATCTATCCGACGATCACTCATCGCGAACTGCGTTCGTGATCGTTGATGCAGAGACCGCTTCACCACGGGCGTTCGACGCTTCGCCAGTTCGGCTCAAAGACTGAAACGGCCGATTGCGAGACAAGTCATTGAAGGCACTGGGTTTGCGAACCGAAAAGCGGGTTTAACCCGCGCCTGTAATTCACGACCCAAAGCCGAATCCAAAAAAAGTTTGCGGGCAGGCTGTAACAAACCGGCGCGGACAACGCTTGGCGTTTCAGATCGGGCCACCGTGCCTCAATCACAGAAACCCTTTGCCGGCCCAAAGCCTCACTCAATCGGAAAGGTTCACTTCTATGGCTTCTCGATCCGTTACTGCCCGCTGGCTGCTCGCGTTGACGCTGGTGATTACGGGAACGTGTTTGCGCGCCGCCGCCAAGGCAGAAAGCGCCGCCGTTCTCAAAGTGGATGAAACCACCGAGATCGATTCGATCGGCAACGCGACGGTTCACTCGACGATGACCGCGCCGACCGTGGTGTATACGGCGATGAAGACCAATACACCCAACGTCGCTCTGATGCTCCGCAAGTTTGGCGTCGGGCGCGGCTGGGAAGTCCTGGAAAATGCCGATGCAAAATTCAACGACGTCAAAAATCGCGTGGAGATCACGTACAACGTCCGCGGGTTTGCCCGCGTCGAACAAGGAAACCGCTGGATGGTGCCGGTGGACAAAGACGCCTCACTCGAGATGCTCGAGTCGCACGATCGCTCGGCCATCTTTCAGGGGACGATCAACTCGTCCGGAATCATCGTGAATCTCATCGAACGCGTCGTCCTGCCCGAGGGAGGCAGTCATTTGAAGACCAACGCGCAGTGCAGCTCCTTCTGCTACGACTTCGCGCCGAAGGTCACTGACGGCAGCCGGACCGACACGACGTTCGAGCTCGAGGCCAAAGACACCATCATGGGCTGCCTCGCGAAATGCTACAGCAACGAGGCGTTCGACGTTTTGTGGGTCGGCAAGAGCCGCTTCGACAACACGGGAAATTCGACGCTCACCGATTACCGCGCACGCTTCCGCATCGCCGGCTTCAGCGATTGGAGCACGTGGCGGCACAGCGCGAAGGTCTATCCCGGGCAGACCGTCGTCGACCCCTTCTATCCGGTGCTCGACCTGGAAAAGCTCGGGCTGTTGACCGGATCGCGGACGGTGAGTCTCGAGTGCGAATATCAATACAAGAAGGCCGACGGTCAGTTGGTCGTCGAAACCGACACCAAGAAACTGCAGCTGTTGGGTTACAACGAAACGATCTTCACGGGACTCGCTCCGGGCGAAATCACGAGCTTCCAGGAGGCTTCGGAGTTCATCCCTTATGTGCTGGCGTCATTCACCAGTCCCAACGACCCGGTCGTGCAGCAGCTGGTCGGCCGCGTGAGCGGGCTCGTCACCAACGGAGCCAACAATGCCGCCGGCAGCAATGAAAGTGCCAGCGAGTTCGCCAAGACGCTTTACGACTGGATGGTTGCCAATCACATCGCTTACCAGACTCCTCCGTCCTATGTGAACGGCGCCACCAACGGCCAGCACATCAAATACGCTCGTGACGTTCTGCGGAATCATTCGGGAACGTGCATCGATCTGGCGATTTTCTTTGCCAGCGCTTGTGAGTCGGTGAACTTGCAGACGGCGCTGGTCATCACCAAGGGTCACTGTTTCCCCGTTGTCCGATTGCCGCAAGGGGGGATCTTGGCGATCGAGGCGACGGGGATCGTCGGCATGAGCTTTGAAGAAGCCGTGAAGTACGGCACGAAGGAGGTCGAGCAACTGAAAGACCGGCCCGACCTGGCGACGTTTGTCGACGTGCTGCAGATGCGTCGCAACGGAATCCAGCCGATCGATCTTCCGAAAGTCTCGGACACGTACTTGACCGATTTGGGCTATCAGTTCACGAAGCCCGCGCCCGTCGCAAAGCCGGCCGCTCCGGCCTCCGCCAAGCCAGACAAAGGCGCCACGGCCGCGACGGACTCGCACGACTCGTCGAGCGAAGGATCGGTCTCCTGGGCATTCGTGGGAAGCTGGAAAGGAAGTCACGCGAGCCCAGACGGGCGAACGCTTCGAGTCGCGCTCAACCTTCAGGCGAATGGCACGATGACATTCGAGTTCGAGGTGCAGGCCGCGACCGGGGAAAGTCGGAAAACGCAGGGAGCCGGACAATGGAAGGTCCGAGACCGCAGCCTGGTCTTGTCGAATGAGGGGGGCGTGTCCTACTTCCCATACGAAATGAAAGACAGCCAGCTGACGCTCTTCTTCGCCGGCCAGGGAGTGGACGTCGCACTGGTGCGTGCGCAGGGGTAAGCCAAGGGCAAAGATCCCGGGAGCGAGTCGCGGCCGAGAGCTGCGGCTCGCTCTTTGGCGTTTCTGCACTGTTGGGGATTTTTCAAAGAGTTTCCGTAACAAACGCGCGATTCGTGCGCTAGGGCACTGCCGGGAGGCAAATTGCAGCCATCCCTTGTAGCCGTGACTGCGATCGACCCAAACACTCTCCGATGGAGCCCCTGCGATGATCTCGACAATTGCTTCTGAACCGCCCCGAGTTTTCGAGACTTGTGAACCCGTTCGTGAATCGGAGCCAGCCGTTAGCCCCAAGATTCGCAAGCCGCGCGTGTGGACGACCATTGCCGGTTTGTTTTTTGCCGTGATCGTCGGCCAGTTGGCCTCAATCCTCGCGTTCCTGGCCGTGGGAGTTGGGATGGGCATCGTCCTGGGAGCGCAGGGGGCCGGTGGCAATCAGATTCAAACGCGGATCCAAGAGATTCTTCAGCAGCCGGTCCCCGCACTGCTGCTTTGCTTGATCCCCGCTGAGCTCGGCATGGCTGCCGGCCTGCTGTATGCCGCGAGGCGTTCGAAGGAGCCGATCAAACAACGACTCGGCTTCCTGCCCCAAACGGGCCGCGTCGTTGGGCGCCTCAAGCTCGTCACGCTGGCGGCCTTCACCTTTTCGGCCTCGTTGGTCTTCCTGGTCTTGTCGCACCTGCTGACTCGCGTCGCTCCGACGCAAAACGTGATCGGCGCCGCCATCAACGACGGTTCCTGGCGCGCCGTCACGCTGCTGAGCATCCTCCTGAGCATTCTGCCGGCGCTCGTGGAAGAAGCCCTGTTTCGCGGTTACTTGCAGCGGAGGCTTCTCAAACGGTGGTCTCCGGCCGTTGCCATCGGCGTCTCGACGCTGCTGTTCGCGCTCCTGCATTTCGACTCCGTGCACCACATGTTCGGGGTGGTGCCCCTGGGTGTGATCACCGGGTTACTTGCCTACCGAACGAATTCGATCAAGCCGGGCATGCTGGTGCACGGGATTCACAATGCGACGGTCGTGGGCTATGCGTCTCTCGCGAAAGTCCTACCGTCGGACGTCAGCCCGGACACGATCGCGGTGTTCGCCCTAGGAGTGATTGTCGTGATGGGCCTGATCGGCCTTCCCGCCGTCATCTCGCTGCTACGGCGGCAGAGGCCGCTCCCGCCGGTCGAGACGCACGCCGCGTCAACGATGGCCGTAGACTTCTTATCGGCACCGGACCGCGTGGTCAATTTACGTCGAAGTGAGTCGGCGCTCGCCGGCTCGACTTTGTGACTTCCGCAGACGAGGGCCGAACAGATCACCTGACGATGGCCCGGTCCAGCGGGGCTCTGATTCGGAGTCCCGCGGACCGGGATTGGATTAGCGGCAGTGGGTCTCGGCACTGCCGCTCTCAGTACCAGCGCGTCGCGAACGTGAGCCCCGCGCGGCAATGCCAGGCGCGCTCGAACTCATCTGTCCTCGTTGGGATAATTGTCGTTTTACTCCACATGGATTGGCAGAAGTCGGCCGCCTAGCAACGCAACTCGCACCCACCACCCATTACCAAGTCACATGGCAAGCAAATTCACCGCGGCTGACACTGCAGCCCACTGAATCGCGTCGCTATTTGGCTCGAATTGGGGATTGTCGGCCATTGGGTTCTCCAACAGGTCGGCCGCGGCGGTGAGTCCTGGGCTGACTCCCTGCTCGTAATCGACGAGCGGGACAGTTTGGCCGGTTCCGGCTTCGGCCGCCAAAGTCACGGTGATCCCGCTCGATCCCGCGGTCGAGAATGTGGCCGTCTGGCTGCTCGACGTTTCTCCTACAATCATGGCGGGTTGATTCGGGTCGAACGGAATCGGGCCAAAGGGCAGGTAGAGCACTTTTATCGTCACACGCGTCGGCGCGCTCACGTGACCGTATTCGTCGCTCGCCGTGACTGTCAGCGTGTAAGTGCCCGGGTGTTTGAAGATGTGAGCGATCAGCAGCGGGCTCTTCGACGTCACCTTGCTCGTTGTGCCGTCCCCGTACGAAATATCGAAGCGAAAGGACGCGACCCGAGCCGTCGCGTTCGTGTCGCTCGCCAAGAGGAGGAGTGGGACGGGTTCCCCTGGCAGGACGACCGATAGCGGCGCCACGATCTTCACGCTCGGGCGGGACGCCGGCGCATTGACCGTGATGCTGTAGGCCTGAATCGCGTCGTTGCCGATGCCGTTGCCCGCGTCGACCGAGCCGGTGAAGGTCCGGCCAATATCCGCCAGGTTTGTGTCTTCCCCGGACAAAAGGCCCGCCGAGCTGAGCGTGAATCCAGTGGGCAGTGCGCTCCCCGGCACCAGCGTGAACGTCGGCGCGGGTGAACCAGTGGTCCTATATTGAAACGAGTAAGGCGTATCGAGAATCGCAGGTGAGGTCGCGGGTCCGTTGGTTATCGCTGGCGAGTGGAAGTTCAGCGCCGCGTTGTCGAGGTCGGGGATGAGCTGATTGGCGACCGGACTCCCCAAACCAGTAACGAGGTCATAACCCGGTCCGGCGGAATAGCCGTTGTATCCACTGGTCTCGTCGTGGAAATCGGAGGACGGCAGGCTGTAGAGCCCGGCGAGCGCAGTTGCCGTGCTCATCGCCGGTTGGCCGGACAGAGCCAATCCCTGGTCGGCGATGGCGAGCAACGCTGCCCAAGCGGGTGCTCCCAAGCTTGTGCCGGCGCCGAGTTGGACCGCGCCCTGGTTGTAAATCTCCACCGGGCTGTTGACGTAGTCGCCGTCGAAGGCGACGTCGGGCGTGGCCCGCGTGCCGTTGCTGGAAATGACGGTGTTGCCGTCGTGAATCACGAGGCCGTTTTGAAAGCTGGGTTGAGGATTGTTAGACAGCCCGCCGCCGCTGGCGTCGTCGGGGCCGAGCCCGATCGCGTCGATGACCACGGAGCCATCGGCATTCTGCGCGGGTACGACGATCTGAATCGTGTCGCCCACGGAGACCTTCGTGAGGGCGGCCAACTCCTGAAACGTTGCGGTACGTGAGTTGAGCGTGCCGGGCGTTCCGTTTGGCGCCAGTTGCTGATTGACCGTGACCGTGTCGACAAGCGTGCCGTCGTCATAGATCTCGTATTGGGCGTTGTCGGCGTTACTTGGGCTGGGGGTCCAGGTCGCTGAAAGCTCGAGGCCGCTGTCGTTCTTCCCCAACACATCGCTGGATGTGATCGTCGTTGACCAGACGGTGGAGGTGCTGCCGCTGGGTCCGGGCGACGTGTAATAGGTGCCACTAAAGCCGCCCGAGACGGCGTTCCAATATCCGGGCGCGATGTACGCCTGATCGGCCGTGAGGAATCGGTCCGGTCCGGCGAAGCCCCAGCCGGTTTCGGAACCATACGAGCCATCCGCGTTGAGGGTCAGCGTCGTGCCGCCCACGGCAATAATGGCGGGCGAGGATGCCGGGAAATTGTTGAGCGTGAAGCCCACCTGCTGCGAATTGATCGACGTGCCCGTGTCCCCCGTGATCCCGACGAAGGCCACGTTCGGCTGCGAGTAATTCGCCGGATTCAGATTGGGAAAGAGATAGTAACTGCTCGCCACGGTGGACACGCCGAGCTGCGTTTGAGAAGCGACGTACGCGGCGCCCGACTGATTGCTGGCGGTCTGCACCACCACGATGTTGGCCATCGGTGCGATGACATGCGCCCATTCGACGTCGAGCGCGGCCTCCAGATCCTGTTTGGCCGTTCCCACCGACGGGGGAAAACGCGGGTCCTGAATCGTGTCGAACCAGGGCTTCGTCGATCCGGACACTGGGCCAGCATAACTGCCGAAGGTGTCGAGCAACTGCGCGCCAGTTGCCCCCGCACCAAAGAGTTGCTGGTCGAAATATTGCAGATCCGAGACGAGCGAAGCGTCAGTGCCAATTTCGATAATCCCAATCGTTTGTCCCGCTCCATTCCCCGGGATGCCGGCCGCCCCAAACTTCACCTCGTCGATGCCGTACGCCTGACGCATTTCCGCCGGAGTGATAGCGGAAAGCAGCGCACGATCCTCCAACCCTTCGAGCTGTTGGCCGAGTGTGACCCCACGCGATCGCTTTGCGGATTTGCGTTGCCGGGAAATGACCTGCCGGTACCACCGTTCGAGTGGATTGAAACGCATTGCCGATCTCCTGCTGCGGAGGACATGACCCGCGACGATCGGACCGGGCAGCCGGGCTTCGATCTGCACAAAGTCTGCCAGAGTCACCCTCTGCCATGCGACGCCGGCGGCACAACCTATTGAAAAAAATCATAGATTTCCGGCTCGGCCGTCGCGGTTGCGAGATTGCCGCGAACGGAGAAGAACGAACGGCCGAGAGGCCCGGTGGGACCTCGCAGCCGTGATGACCTTGGTTGGGCGAGCAATGCTCGTCATGGTCGAGATTGTCAGTGAGTGTCGGCCGCCAATTCGAACGGCGTCTCGTTAGCGACGGAGCCATCGGCACGCCGCACGACGATTTTGGCTCGCACCGGTCCGCTCACTTCGACGGAGGGCAATGTGATGTTGACTGCATTGTCGCTCCAGTTCGCGACGACGCCGGGAAGTGCCAAGTTGCCCACCACGATGCTAACACGGCCGGGCCGCGAGCCAAGATTCTGAGTGTCCACCTTAATCGTCGCACCAGCGGGGACGACCGTCAGGTTCGCTGAGTCGTCGGAAACCGGAGTCTCGGTCGGTGCGGCCACTGGGCTAACAGGCGTCGAGGCGACCGCGCCACCAGAACCCGAGCCTCCCGAGGCGAAACCGTATCCGGCGAAATAGCTACCGCCAGATCGCGTCGTCGAGCCAGTGCCAGTTGTGCCAGTGCCTGTGGTGCCAGTGCCCGTTGTACCCGTGCCCGTCGTGCCCGTGCCGGTCGTGCCCGTACCAGTCGTGCCCGTACCGGTGGTGCCCGTACCGGTCGTGCCGGTTCCAGTGTTCGTGGTCGTGCCACCGGTGTTCCCAACATTACCGCCGATGGTGCCGTCGCCGCCCCTGCCGCCGGTTCCAATAGTGCCACCGGTTCCAGTCGTGCCCGTGCCGGTTCCACCTGTGCCCGTAGTGCCAGTACCGGTGCCTTGAGACCCAAGTAGGTCCTTGTCATTAGTGATGCCGTATTTGCCAGCGAGGCGGCCTACCGAATTGCCCTGACCACTGCCCGTTCCCTGGTTGCCACCGGTTCCAGTCGTCCCCGTGCCGGTTCCACCTGTGCCCGTAGTGCCCGCACCGGTGCCTTGAGACCCAAGTAGGTCTTTGTCATTAGTGATGCCGTATTTGCCGGCGAGGCGGCCTACGGAATTGCCCTGGCCACTGCCCGTTCCCTGGTTGCCTCCGGTTCCAGCAGTGCCCGTGCCAGTCGTGCCTGCGCCAGTCGTGCCGCGGCCTTCACCCGCTTGGCCGCTGGTCCCGGCACCGGAGTCCTCCAAATGGGAAGTGTAATGGGCCCCGTTACCGGTACCCTTGCCCGAACTCAGGACGGTGATCGAGCCCTTCTTGCTCGAAGTGGACGAGGATTGGTGGTTCGACCCCGCCGAGCCTTGGCGGTTCGACGACCCCTGCATGGAATTACTCGACTGGGCTGATCCCTTCTTCGAGGAACCGGAGGGCCCGCGGGCCAAAACGGCCGTCGAAGCAAAGGTCAGGCTGATCACTGTCGCAAGGAGAAGGGTCGGTTTTAAGACGCGGCGCATGACTGGGTCTCCAAGTTGAATTTGGTGGTTTTCTGGTTGGGTGAGCTTCGGGTTGCATTGACCCGTCCACCTGTCATGCGAAATCCGCGGTCGATCTGTCGAAAAGAAATAAAAAATTCGTGATCGAGTGTCGAGATTGTCCCACCAAGGCGTTGGGGCGGCCCTCCGATTGGGGGTGCCTGCGGCCGCAATGACTGGGCGCGGCGCCGACATTCTCGCCGGACTATCTTCCGCTCACGTGGCCGTTTGCGCCCGAGCCTCCAGAACCGGATGCGGGCTTTGAGCGGGGGCCTAAGCGTTCGAGCAGCTTCTTGAAATCGTCGCGCGGGCGCAAGCTGTCGAAATTCGGGTCCTTGCTGATCTGGTCGAGGTTGCGGAAACCGGCTCCGACTGCCTTGTCGAGCACTGCCATCGCCTGGTCGGCGGCGACGCGCGTCTCGTCGGCCTTCAACCCTAAGCCGCTTTTGCTGTCGTTTCTCGCTAGCTTGGCATGGACGGCCGCAAGGTCGTAGAGCTGCTCACTTGTCGCGTGCGGTTGGCCTTCGATCAGTTTGACCGCGTTTCGGTAAGAGGCGACGGCGGCCGCAGCCTGATGGCTCGCAAGCTCGAAGTCTCCTCGTTCGTTGAACAGTGTGAAGAGCCTGGCGAGGTTTTGGGAATCAGTCGGATGTGATTGAAGAGTTTGCTCGCGGACGCGAATTGCCTCGGAGTAGTCCTTCTCGGCATCAGGGACGTGGCCCAATCGAGCCAGGGCCGCGGCGAGGTATTGGAAGCCCCGGGCCACGTCGTCCTGGTATTCCACAACGCCCGGATGCTCCTGGGCGAGGCGTTCGCTCGCTTCTTGAGCCGCGCGGAGGGGGACAAGCGCCTCCTCCGGTTTGCCCAGCCTGGCCAGCACATTGCCGAGATTCTGTCGGGCCCGCGCAAAGTGGTTTTGAGCGGCAGCACTGTCGGGATGGGCGGCGCACAGCTTCTGTAAGGAGTCCACGGCGCCCTGATACGACACCTTCGCCTCGGCAAAATGCTCGCGGTCTTCCTGACAGACGCCGATGTTCCCCAACGTCGTCGCAATGGTGTCGATGATTGAAGGATCGTCGGGGTGCTTTTGCGCGAGACGCTCCCGGAGGACGAGAGCCTTCTTGTACTCCGCCTCCGCTGCGTCGATGCGCCCCAATTCTCTGCTGAGAAGTGCGCAGTTATAGTGAGCCCCCGCTAAATCCTTGAGCGCTCCCAAATCGTCAGGTTCGGCCCGGTTGACCTCCTCCAGAAAGGTCGTGCTGGACTCCGCGGCCGCCAACGCCTCCGCCACGCGTCCCATCGAATGAAGCGGAAAAACCCTGCGGCTGTCCAAAGTGCTGAGCGCTCGTTTAAAGGTCAGATTCGTCGGATTTTCGCGAACGAGCGCCGCCGCGAGGTCGCGCCCTCGTTGCAGATTGGCCAGTCCCTCTTCATTCCGCCCGAGGTGGTACTGGGCAGATGCCAGACCGCCCAGGGCAAGAGCATGATCGAGCTTGAGATGGTTGCGCGTCGGCTGCAGGCGGACCATCTCTTCGAACGTGCTGGCCTGTTTGCTGAAAAGCTCGAGCGCCCGATCCTGGGCGCCTTGGCGCTGATTGATGATTCCCAGGCGCGAATAGGCCCGAGCCAACTCCTGTTTGCATTCCACCGAATCGGGATGCGAGCGGACGAGTCCCTCAATGAATTGCAGCGCCGTTTGCGCAGCGACCTGGGCGTCCGCCAGTCGGCCTCGCTGCTCGGAAAGAAGCTCGCTTCTCCTTAAATGCACTCCGGCGAGCAAGGTCTGTAACCCCACATCGTCCGGCGCTTGTCGGCAACCTTCTTCCAGTGACGCTTGGCTCGCTTTCAGTGTGTTGAGCGCCGAGTCGAGCTTTCCTTTGCGGCCTTCGAGCCCGGCCAGACTGTAGAGCACCCGGGCCAGTGTTCTGCGCGCACTCACGTCTGCTGGGTTGTCGCGGAGGCAGGCTTCCTGCAGCTCCCGGCTGCGATGGAGCGATTCGAATGCCAGCGCGTTCATATTCGAGCTGGAGGATTGGAGTTCCCCGCGCTCGGCGAGCGTCCGGGCGAGCCGGGCACGGTATTTGGGCTTTTGTTCGGCCGGCGCCTCCCGAAATAATCGCTCATAAAGGTTCGCCGCCTCGTCGAGTTCCTTGAGCGCGTCGGCCTGCGAGCCGATGTCGTAGTTGAGCGAGCCCACCTTGAGATACGCGTCGCCAAGTTGCGTCCGCGTCTCAGGGCTGGCGTCCCCGCCGGCATTCAAATCGTCCCGCAACTTCTGGTAGTAGCCGAGAGGGGCCTGCAACAGCGCCTTGCGCAACGCTTCGTTTTCCGGTCGGTTCTTGACGTCGAGATTCCGGTCGACGACGGAGCGGAAATTCTCGATCGCTTCGACAGCGAGCTCGAATCGTCGCTCAGCCCGATCGCGCGACTTTTGTGCCCGTTCGTTGGCTGCGATCGCTTTCGATTTCTGTTCGTCCGCGTCAAGCTTGGCGAGCCGTTCCCCCTCCGCGCGGATAGCTTCAGCCTTTTGAGCCCGTACCGCGCTCAACATTCCCCACGTCGTGCCGATGATGCCGGCGACGAGGGTCAGCGCAATCAGCCCCACGGCAGCCACGACTCGTCGGTTGCGACGAACGAACTTGAGGAGCCGGTAGCCGGCCGAAGGGGGCCGGGCCTCGACCACTTCGTCGGCCAAATATCGCTCGAGGTCTCGCGCCAAGCCGTTGGCCGTCTCGTATCGGCGGGAGCGATCTTTGTCGAGCGCTTTCATGACGATCCAGTCGAGATCGCCCCGCACCAAGCGGGTCAGTTGTGCCGGCTCCAAACTGCGCTGGGCGGCAACGGCAGGCAATGAGCCCGACCCGCTGAGCTTGGTGCTCGGCTTGCTCGGTTCCTCCTCCTTGATCAACCTGACGATTTCCTGCCAGGCCGCATCCTTGAACCGCTTCCGGTCGAGGGGTGTCGTTCCGGTCAAGAGTTCGTAGAGAATGACGCCCAACGAATAAATGTCGGAGCGAGTATCGACGTCGAGGTTATTGAACTCCGCCTGCTCGGGACTCATGTACAAGGGCGTCCCAACCATGACGCCGTGCGCCGTATACAGCGTGTTTTCCGTGAGCGGCTGGTTGATCGCCTTGGCCAGGCCAAAGTCGATGACCTTGGGGACTGGCCGACCGTCATAGGGGCAGACCAGAATGTTGGAGGGCTTTAAATCACGGTGAATAATTCCCTTTTGGTGCGCGTGCTGCACAGCCTGACAGACCTGCACAAAAAGTCGAAGCCGGGCCTCGACGCTGACTCTGGCCTGATCGCAATACTCGGTGATGGGCACGCCTTTGACGTACTCCATCGCGAAGAACGGACACCCCTGGTCGGTCACTCCGCCGTCAAGCACTTTGGCGATGTTCGGATGATCCATGACGGCCAGCGCTTGGCGCTCGAGCTCGAAGCGCGAGAGGACCTGACGGGTGTCCATTCCCAACTTGATGAGCTTGATCGCCACGCGGCGCCGAACGGGTTGAATCTGTTCGGCGACCCAAACGGTTCCCATTCCTCCTTCGCCGATTTCTTCCAGCAACCGGTAGCGGCCCGCGATGATTTTGCCGGCACTCGCGGCTGATGGCTCCATTGCCGGCGCCTCCCGTTCCCGCGCGATGTTGAGAGTCCCGACTTCGGGCAGTTCGCGGGATTGATCATGCAGCCGCAGGAGCGCCTCGACACGGGCGCGCAGTTGCGCGTCGTCAGCGCATTGGGCATTTAGGACTTCGGAGCGCTGCGCCAGATCCTCAGCTTCGACGGCAGCTAGAAAGATAGCCTGGACACGATCGGGGTCGAGCGGCATGAAGGATCCTTAGGCGCTTCCTTTATTCATGCGAAATCCGCTGACCGATCTGTCGAAAAAAAAACACCGATGATGCTGAGTTCAGCGTTCGATGGCGTCCCGCAGCCAAACCTGGGCGTAGGTCCATTTCTGGCGAACCCGGTAGACCGTCAGCCCCAGCGAATCGGCAATCACCTCGTGGCTCAAGCCGCCGAAATGATGCATTTCGACGATTTTCGCAGCCACACGATCCTCAGCCGCAAGCCGGGTCAACGCGGCGTCCAACGCCAATAACGGGCCCTCATCGTTCTCGTCGGCGATGTCCGTTACCGGGACTCTCTGCCGCTGCCCGCCATGTTTCACGGAACTCTTGCGGCGGGCATTGTCGACCAGGATCCGCCGCATCGCCTCGGCCGCGGCCGCAAAGAAGTGCCCGCGTCCGTGCCACTGGCCGGCCTCGGGAACTTCGACAAGCCGCAAATAGGCTTCGTGCACCAGAGCCGTCGCGTCGAGTGTCTGTCCGGGCCGCTCCTGCGCCATCCGATGAGCGGCGAGCCTGCGGAGAGCGTCATAAACGAGCGGCAAGAGCTGCTCCGACGCCTCAGAATCGCCCTGTTCGATCGCGTTAAGAATTCGCGTCACTTCGCTCATTCAATCGAGTATACCGGCGTCGGCACATCGGGCTCGAAAGAATTACCGACGACCCATCGATGTTCGTCGCATCGCGCCTAATCTCCCATCGCGGTTTGAAGAATTGTCATTTTTTTTCGGCAGATCGATAAGCGATTTCGCACTAGTGGAAGAGGGCTCAATCGAGGCCGGGATTTCGGAACCCATTTTCAAACAGGACAACGTCCCAGAAAGCGAGCGGATCCCCATGACACGCATTCGTTTCGGTCGGCTTACGACGGTCGGGTTGGCGGTTGCGCTAACACTCGCCACAACGCACGTTCGCGCCGATAGTAAACAAGCCATCGCGGCTATCGAGGCCGCAATTAAGAAGAACGGCCGGATTCCGTTCGGGGGGACGCCCGCGCATCAGACCAGTGGGGCGGCGAAGAACGCTGCCGGCTCTACCGGCGGCGTCAACAGTTCCTACCTCAAGCTCGCAAGATCGCTGCACAAGGCAACGCCTCAACGTCTGCGGGCCGTAAGCCGCGCTACGAATCAATCGAGCACTTCGACCGTCGTCACCGTGGGCACCGCACCGTCGGGATTCGGCAAAGAATTCGATTGGGATCGCTCGCAGCCGTCGTGTCTCGTCGCGGTCTTTATCAACGTGGCCGATCCCCTTGGCGTGTCGATTACAGGACTCCAGGCAGGAGACACCATCCAGATCATGAGCGCCTCAGGGATCTGCTCCTTTTCCAAGAGCTCGGGCGATCCGACTCTCTCGAGCATCATCGGCCTCGTCGCCGACGGCACCGAGGCCGTCGTCGATGCAGAGACTGGCAGCACGAGTGCCAATTCGGCGATTTCGGATGCGGCACAATTTGCTCAGGGCTTCCTTAAGGGAGGCGCTGCAGAAATGTTCCGCGATCCCTTCGGAGTGGAACCTTCGTCCGGGGGAATTTCGTGCGAACAGGGGGGTGTGGTTGTTTGTCTGCCTCAAGGTGAAGGCACCTATTACAGTGGCGATGGGAGCCACCGCACTCTATGGGCAACCATGCCGCGTGCCATTGGGCAGGCGCGAACTCTGCCGTCGGTCTACCAATCGATGAGTAACAACCCTCCATTTTTCTTCCTGGGCCACAACGTTCCCAACGTGGGCACTTGCACAACCGGCGGCGTCGCCTACATCTTGGCCTGGGATTCGGTCTTCACAGACAATGCCGGCAGCTACCAGCTGTTCGTCAAACTGACGCGAGGCGGAGCCGGCACCTCGCCCTCAGCGCCCGCGTCTCCGGCCGTCGCCAGAAAAGCCCGGACTGGCCGCTGACCGACGCCGGATCCATTGCTGTGGTCCAATGGTCGTCACGCCTCGGGGATCGCTGTCTGGTCCCCGGGGCGCATTGGCTTTGCGGCCGAAATCAAGTCGCTGTGTCGCAGAGGTGAACCTTCGAATCTGCCCGTAATGCCTCCAAACGATAACGGTCGCGCCCTTCCACCAAGGGACTTGACGCGACGCAAAATATAGAGGAATTCCCATGAACACCATCCGCTCCTGTGCCGTGATTGCTCTCGTTGGCTGCCTCGCGCTATCGGCAACTGAAGTTTCGTTCGGCCAAGCGCCAGCCAGCGCCGATCCACCTGTCCAGGTTCCAGAACCGACCCCGGCGGTTCCAGTCCCGGCAGCCCCGGCCCAGCCGCTTCCGGCAGCAGGCGCCCAACCGGTTCCCGCGGCCCCGGTCCAACCGCTTCCGGCCGCCCCGGTTCAGCCGCTTCCCGTCGCACCGGGCCCATCCGCGGCGGCCCAACCGCTCCCCGCAGCCCCGGTCCAACCGGTCCCGGCGGCCGGAGAGCAAGCGATCCCAGTTGCCGGGGTCCCGAGCCTGAGTCTGATTCGCGGCAGCCACATCATCGGCTCGAGGGCAATCCTGGCCGGTGGCGTTGCGATTGGCACTGTGCAGGACCTCCTCTTCGTCGCCGGTTCCGGCGAGTACGTGCTCGTCGCCAACCCCACTGGATTCGTGACGATTCCTCGAAGCCTGACGATCTTTGAGCCGGTTCCGCGAATCCTGCAGGTAAACATGACTTTCGCGCAGGTCGTCGAGGTACCGCGGTTGCTTCAGCTGGCGCAGCTCAATCGCCCGTTCCTCGAGCGAGTCCACACCTTCTTCCGAAGTCCGCGGGGAGAAGCAATTCTGAGGAACAATCTTGTCCGCAATGCCAGTCCGGCTCACGCGCCCAGCGTCGCCGAAAGGCGAGCCGAGACGCACACGGCGAACAAGCGCGCGATCCACCCGCAAACTAGAAGTGAACATCCTGAGAACGGCACCAATGCTCGTCGCTAGCGATGCACCTGTTTCATCGTCCGCGAAGCTCGATCGAGTGCGTTTTCCCGATCAAAAGTCACAGTCCTCCGGTGCCCGAGAGCCAAACCTTCGTTTACGCGGCCCGCGGGGACCTGACAAGAATCGGCGCTCTGCAGATTCAAACGGGGCACAGGAAGGAACAGCTCATGAACGCATCTGATCTCACTCGGCGCGAGTGGCTGAAGCTCGCTGGAGCCGGCTTGGCCAGCGTGGAGCTGACGAACCATCAGGCGATTGTGGCAGGCGGTCGGCGGCCCGCAGCGGCCGTCGCCACCTCGGCCTACAGCCAGCACGTGATTTCCCTCAGGCCCGCCGGATATTGGCGCTTGGGCGAGAGAAACACGCCTGCGGCCCTTGATTCGTCCGGCTTTCAGAATAGCGGCGTCTACCATGGAGCGCCCGCGCTCGGCGAGCCCGGGGCGATTCGGCGTGACGCCAACACGGCCGTCGGCCTTGACGGCCGATCCTACGTCGTGATTCCCACCCAGAGCGATTTCAGCGTCGGCACCATGGGCTTAACCGTGCAGGCCTGGTTGCGCCCAGACGCACTGACTTTCCCTTGCCAACGCAACGCGGAATATATCCACTGGCTCGGCAAGGGGGAGGCGGGCGCATTTGAATGGGGCTTTCGATTCTACAGGAAAGACTCGAGCCGCCCCAATCGCATCTCCGCGTACATTTGGAATTCCAACGGAGCGGAAGGAGCCGGAGCGCATTTCGAGGATCCGATCGTTGCTGGCAAGTGGATCAATGTCGTGGCCGTGTATCAACCGCCGGGCAACAACGCCGGCGTCTTCATCTATCGCGACGGAGTGCTCAGGAACGGCCCTCCCAGTTCCCCCACGCTGTATCGCTCGTATCGCGTAACTCCCCGAGCCGGAACGGCGCCACTGCGACTCGGCAGTCGCGACCTCACGAGTTTTTTGAGAGGCGGGCTGGATGAGGTAGCAATCTATCCGCGCTGTCTCACAGCCGCAGAGATTCTGAAAAACTACCGTCGCGCGACCTCGACCGCCAATTCGCTGTAACCAAGCTCCATTGACAGTGCCACGTCGGAAAACGTTCGAATTCCACCGCCGATTTTAGGGCGTTTGATCCGCTCTCGAAGCCCAAGGCCGGATTCCGCCAAAACGTATGCAATCCGGTGCACAGAACCGCATGCCGAAAAACGGATGAGTTTCCGGTGGCGTCACGGCGGCACTTATCGGTGGTTTGTCGAGTCCCGGAAATGGGTTGAGATTACTTTGAGCTTTCGTGCCCGAGGACGCCCTTAGCCCTATCGGCTGCAGCAAGAGCGAAGCGGTATTTGAGCTGGGCGGAACCTCCCTGTGGTAACGCACTTCCTGACATGGAATGATAAGGATCGGTGCCCAAGCTTATCCGGAGCTCTTGCGTATGGCCGATCCTAAATCGATCGAACAAATCGTCTCGGATGCCGTCGCGATTCCCGAAGCTCCCGAACGGCGACGATTTGTGAACTCCGCGTGTGCAGGAAGCGACTCGCTGCGCCGCGAGGTCGAGCGACAAGTTGATTCTCACTTTGCCGGCAACGGCAACGCTCCTGATCGAGAGAATCCGATCGCCACGGACGTCCGAACTCAAACCGTTCTCGTCGAATCGGGCGACGCCCCCGATGAATCGCACCCGCCGCGCGAAGTCATCGCCGGAAGGTACAAACTGCTGGAGCCGATCGGCGAAGGAAGTTTCGGAATCGTGTTTCGCGCGGAGCAGTTTGAGCCGGTCCGCCGGTTCGTCGCGCTGAAGATCCTCAAGCCTGGGATGGATACTCGCGAAGTGGTCGCTCGATTCGAAGCCGAGCGGCAAGCCCTGGCGTTGATGGACCATCCGCAGATCGCTCGAGTATTCGACGCCGGCTCGACGAAGGACGGACGGCCGTTCTTCGTCATGGAGCTGGTCAAGGGTGTTCCGATCACTGAATACTGCGATCGTTGCCATCTGCCGACCCGGAATCGCCTGGAGTTGTTCATCAAAGTTTGTCAGGCCGTTCAGCACGCGCATCAGAAGGGGATCATCCATCGCGATCTCAAGCCGTCGAACGTGCTGGTGGCCATGCACGAAGGATCGCCCGTTCCCAAGGTCATCGATTTCGGCATTGCCAAGGCGCTCAATCAGCGGCTCTCGGCGACAACGATTCATACGTTGTTCTCGCACATGGTCGGAACGCCGCTCTACATGAGTCCCGAACAAGCGGAGTTGTCCCCGCTCGAAGTCGACACGCGTTGCGACATTTATTCGTTGGGGGTCGTGCTCTACGAGCTGTTGACGGGGACCACGCCCCTCGACAAGACGCGGCTCGAGTCGCTGTCGTTCGACGAATTTCGCCGCATCATCCGGGAGGAAGAGCCGCCCCGGCCGAGTCAACGGCTGAGCACGCAGGGTCCGCTGAGCGATACGGTCGCCGAACTGCGTCGCACCGATTCGCGTCGATTGACGCATCTCGTCCGAGGTGAGCTCGACTGGATCGTGATGAAGGCGCTCGATAAGGACCGGACGCGCCGCTACGAATCGGCCGACGCCTTCGCTCGCGACATCGAACGCTATCTGAATGATGAATCGGTCGAAGCCAGCCCGCCGTCGACGCTGTATCGCCTCCGGAAATTCGCGATCCGCAATCGAGTCCCGCTCGCCGCAACTGCGGCCTTTCTGTTATTGATCATTTCCGGATTGTCGGCGAGCACGTTCCTGATTGCCAAAGAGCGTGACGTCGCGCAGGCCGCCGCGAACGAGGCTCAAACGGAGGCCGCGCGCGCGGATGCCGCGGCAACGGCTGCGACGCACTCGGAAACGCAAGCACGACAAGAACGCGCCCTCGCGTTGAAAGAGCGCAATCTCGCGCTCGACAACCTCTATTTTGCCCACGTCCAATTGGCCCAGCAGGATTGGCAGACAGGTCAGATCAACCGCATGCACGAGCTGCTCGACGCACATCGGCCGGGCTCCGGTGAGACCGATTTGCGCGGTTGGGAGTGGTATTACCTGCTTTCGTTGTGTCACCGCGACCGCCACACACTCCACGGTCACACGGCCGGCGTGCTCTCTGTCGCTCAAAGTCCCGACGGCAGGCAATTGGCTTCCGGCGGCTCCGATTTCACCGTGCGCCTCTGGGATCTCAAATCGGACCGGGAAACGGCCGTGCTCCGCGGTCACCAGAATGGAGTCACCAGCGTCGCCTGGAGTCCCAACGGCCGCTTCGTCGCGTCGAGTGCGTATGACGGACGAGTGATCATTTGGGATAAGGATACCGCGACAAAGGTCCGGGAACTTAAGTACGGAGACTCCATCTTTGCGCTGACCTGGAGCCCGGACGGCCTGAGCCTGGCGGCGGGCGGTTTCCGCGGAAGGACCGCCCCCAACGTCGAGGGGACGGTCCTGATCTGGAACGCCCAAACGGGCGCGATTTTGAAAACACTGACTCCCGAGAAAGGCCAGATGGTCCGTTCGATCGCCTGGAGTCCCGACGGTAAGGTGCTCATCTCGAGTGAGAATTTCAACGGACTAGTCCATCTTTGGGATCCGGCCTCCGGCAAACTCGTGAGGACATTCAAAGCGCACGGCCATTACCTCCCTTCGATCGCTTTCAGTCCCGACAGCCAACGTTTCGCCACCGCGAGCCTCGACCAGAGCGTTCGGATTTGGGAAACGGCGACCGGGAAGAACCTGCTCAAGCTCGGGGAAGCCCACCGTGGACCCACGCAATCGGTTTGCTTTAGCCCCGATGGTCTCAAGATCGCGACGGCCGGCGAAGACGGTCTCGTGAAAATGTGGGATTCGAGCTCGGGCACAGAGCTCGGCGCCTTGCGGGGACATCGCGGCGCGGTCTTCGCAGTGTGCTGGAGCAAGGACGGCAACTCTCTGATCTCAGGCAGCCGCGACCAGACAATCAAAGAATGGGACGTAAACACAGAAACCGGCCCTCGCATCCTGGTGGGAGCGTGGTTCGCCGCGTGGAGCCCGGATAGTCGACTGCTGGCCGTCGGCGGAAAATCAAGAAAAGGTGATTTGAAGACCATCGACGTGTATGACCCGACAACTGGTCAGCAAATCTTCCGTGTCCCGTCCGACGAGAAATCTGGCTTCTCCAGCGTCGCCTGGAATCCCGACGGGAACACCTTGGCAATCGGATTGGGCGAGCCGGGCGGCCTTGGCGTTTGGAACGTATCGACGCGGCAGAACGTCTGGCGGATGCCTACGCATGCGGAGGGCCCGCGGCAGGTCGTCTGGAGCAACAACGGTCAATTAATTGCCTCGGCGGGGGGCGATCGGGTCGCGCAAGTCTGGTCGGCTGACTCGGGCAAGCTCCTGCAGACGCTCAAGGGGCACCAGTTTCCTGTCAGCTCAGTTGCGTTCAGTCCCGACGGAAAGAGAGTTGCCTCCTTGAGCTTTAACCGCGAAGTGAAAGTCTGGGAGTGGGAAACGGCCCGCAAGGTCTTTGAATTTCAGCGTCCGGGATCCTTTGAATCCGATGGACAGCCCTCGGTGAGCTGGAGCCCGGACGGACGACAGCTCGCAGCGGGATGCAGCACCGGCGAAATTCTGATTTGGGACAACGCGACCGGCCGAGAGATTCGCACGTTGCAAGGGCACACGTCCCATGTCCGCGCCTTAGCCTGGAGCCCGGATGGGAAGCGAATCGCGAGCGGCGGTTATGATCGCTTGCTCAAGGTTTGGGATACGGAAAACGGTCGCGAACTGCTCACGCTTTCGGGCCATCGACGCTACATCAACTGCGTAGCTTGGAGTCCCGACGGATCGCGGATCACGTCGATCGACGGAGTCGAAGCCAGAATCTGGGATCCCAGAGCCGCCTACGATTACTTGCGGCGGGCCGATGGGAACTGATCTCGCACGCTACCGGCATCCTGAACGTGTCATCGAATCCACCAACCTGTCACTCCCGCTGACCAGCGTGTGGATGTGATGGCAGCATCGCCCGACTGGCAGACTGGGCCTGCCCCGCCGTGTAGTGTGCGCCGACCGCGCTGGCTAGTCGCCACAGTTACGGCGACCAGCATTTTGCTACCCACGCTCAGCCACTCGGTGGTGGCAGTGCTGACGGGAGCGCAGCTCGTGTCGCGTTTGCGGTGGCAGTGGTCGTTGAACAGGAACTCATCGTGAAAACGACTGGACGCGGCCAACTGCAGTGACAAATGAGCTGGAGAACCCAAAGTGCAGCTGACCCTCGAAAGGTTATCGAAAAACGTTCGATTTACGCGGCCGTTTTCCGGGCGTTTCGCCCACTCTCGCAGCCTGCGGCCCGATTCCGCCAAAACGTATGGCAATCTGGCGTCCTAAAAACGTCCGGAGAATCGTATGAGTTTTTGGCCCGGCGGACCCGGTGTGTCGGCGTCAACGAGAGTGATTCCGCGACCGAATCACGCGTCCTGTCGCGATCTCCACATAACGGTACAGGGTGGTCTTCGAAATCTTCAACGTCGCGCAGATGTCATCCGGATCCACTGACTTGTCGGCGAAGAGTTTATTGGCGAGCGCAACTTTGGCGTCGTTTGGAGTCAGTGGCGGCCGA
>Ga0210390_10000953_pt1 | contig 29090 bp, 25 predicted proteins | sample IncBWH11OmetaG_FD_161050 | JGI IMG/M metagenome (GOLD analysis project Ga0210390, IMG submission 161050) | Forest soil microbial communities from Barre Woods Harvard Forest LTER site, Petersham, Massachusetts, United States - Inc-BW-H-11-O ...
CCCTCCCCGAACTCACCGCCTACGCACACGCCCACGGCCTCGACATCACACCGCGTTCGGCAACCATCGCCATGAGCACGGCGCCACATCCCAAACCAGCGTGTTAATAATTCGCAAGTGCTATGTCATGTCATGTATCTCGGATGTCGAGACGAGACTAGTGGGCTTGTCCCGCGAAGGCGAGGGCCGACTGGGCGACAAGCTGGATTGCTATCGCGGACAGTAGCAGGCCCGCGATCCTCGTTAGCAACTCGACGCCGTTGTCGGTGAGCACCCGGTGGATCACCTCGGCGAAGCGCATGGACAGCCAGGCGCATATGGCCACGCCGACGATCGCCAGCGCGAGCGCGACCCCCTCAAGCACTGTGTTGACCCGCTGCACGTAGAGCATCGTCGCCACGATCGCGCCCGGGCCGGCCAGCAGCGGCGTGCCGAGCGGCACGAACGCCACGTTGGCCTTGGCCCGCTGGGTCGACGTCGGCTCCTCCGTGTGGCCCGTGAGCAACTGCAGCGAGACCAACAGCAGCAGCAAGCCTCCGGCGCCCTCGAGCGCGGGCAGCCCCACCTGCGTGTAGGTCAGGATCGTCCGGCCGAACAGCGCGAACGCGACGATCACACCGAACGCCACCACCGCCGCCTGCCACGCGAGCTTGCGCCGCGTCCGCGACGAGCGGCCCCGGGTCAGCCCCAGGTACACCGGCACGATTCCCGGCGGGTCGATGATCACGAAGAGTGTGACGAACGCCTCCCAGAAAAAATGCACCTGCACTCCCCTGCCGGCGTCTGATGCTCAGTGTTTCCGCAGGCTGTGCGGAGAGTGCAACGATATCGGGCGTCCCAGGCGCCGAACCGGTCAGTCCCACCAGAAGTGCCAGACGGGCTTCCCGACCAAGTCGGCAGCGAGGTCGCAGACGGAGTAGCCGCTCCGCCCGTTGCACTCGTCGGCGAACGCGAGGTGCTCGGCGGCGACCGCGGTGGCCGCCTCGAGCGTGCTGGGCGGCCGGTCCACTAGGACCCGCAGGATCGCGTCGCTGCCGATCCGCAGCGGGCGCGCGCCGAACCGGGTCTCCCAGGAACGCAGCACCGTCGAGATCTCTAGCGAGATCGCATCCGGGCGGCCCGGACTGTCCGCGCCGAACACGCTCCAGCCAATCGCGGCCGGCACGTCCGCGGGGCGGCCGACGGCGACCAGGGCGAGAAAAGTCCGGTCCTCCATGGCAACCGCGGAGCGCAGCCGGGCGCTGTCCAGCGGCTTGCGCCCCGCCGGGGCAAGGCCAGGAAACTCCGCTCCGAACGGAGCGCGCCACCCCGCTTCGTACGCGTTGAACTCCTCCCATTCACTAAGGTCCCAGTGGGCGGCCAGCACCTCCTCCGGGCTCATTGAGTCGATCAGCGAGATGTCCTCGGTGCCACTCAGGCCAAAGGCCTCGCCGCTGACGTCATTCATGCCGCCTGCGCGGGACAGCAGCACAGGGACAAGGCCCGTCTTGGCATGCGCGGCGGACAGGGCCAGCCAGGCGTTTCCGGCGTCCGTCATGGGACGAACCGTCACCCACGCGAGGGGGATTCCAACGTCGGTCACATCGTCATCCCAGCCGTAGATTCGCTGGCCGGCCGGGAGCTCGATGCCGGCGACCAACGCGGGCCCGTCCACGGGCAGGGGAACCTCGGTCACGGGCCGACCGCCTGGGCGAGCAGGCGCTCGTATTGGTCCGGGGGGGTTGTCTCGGCACCGAGACCCGTGCCGTTGAAGGAGCCATGATCGTCGCTTCCGCCGGTCATAACCAAGTCGAGACGGGTGGCCAGGGCAGTAAGCCGCAATCGTTCGGAAACATCGTGGTCGGGATGGAAAACCTCGACGCCCGCCAGGCCCGCGGCGGCCAGCCCGATGATGACCTCATCTTTTATTTCGTAGCCCGGGGAGCCGGGGTGCGCGAGCACGGGAACGCCACCGGCCGCTCGGACCAGCGCGATCGCGCGCTCGGGGTCAGGGGCGTAGCGGCCGACGTGGGCGCGGCCGCCATCGCCGATCCAGTCGGCGGTGAAGGCGTCGGCGGGGGTGGCGACCACGCCGGCTTCGGCCATGGCGCGGGCGATGTGCGGGCGGCCGACGACGCCGCCGTCGGCGATCGCGGTGACCTGGTCCCAGGTGACCGGGGCGCCCAGTTCCCGCAGCCTGCCCACCATCGCCCTGGCCCGGTGCACGCGGTCGTCGCGGATGAGCTCGGTCTCCGCGCTGAGCGCGGGGTCACCAAGGTCGAACAGGTAGGCGAGCATATGCACGCTGTTTCCCGCTAGCAAGCAGCTCAGCTCCATGCCGGGGACCAGGGTCAGGCCTGGCGGCAGCGTTTCGCTGGCTCGCGCGATACCGCTTACCGTGTCGTGGTCGGTGAGCGCCACCACGTCCAGGCCTGCCGCCGCGGCACGCAGCATCACCTCGGCGGGCGGGTCGGTGCCGTCCGAGGCGCTGCTGTGTACGTGCAGGTCGATTCGCTCCACACTTCTCCTTGTCGGGGGGTGCGGGGGTCGTCCCCCGCGAGTCAGCAGAGCTCCTTGCCGGGGGTGCGGGGGTCGTCCCCCGCAGGTCGGCACAGCATGTTACGGCGGCTAGGCGGGCAGCCGCGGGGACAAGGCGCCGAACGGCACGTCCAGATCCTGTTCGCGGTCCCTGAGGTCGCGCAGCGGCAGCGGGTCAAACAGCATCACACCCGCGGTGTCGGGCCACAGCACGACCCACAGCCAGCTTCCCGCCACCTCTCCGGCGAACACCGCGGCCTCGTTGGAATCGACGAGCCACAGCGGTGCGTCGTGGTTGGCCACCGTCACGGTGGCGTTCGGCTGGCCGACCGCGAAACCGTCACCCGGGTCCGGGCCCGGCAGGCCGGCCAGGCCGGCACCGAGGCCGACGCCGGGCTCTTCGGCGACGATAAGCAGGTCCGCGGGTCCGCCCAGCGGATTCGGGCCGGACAGCGCGACAACGAAGCCGCGAATGCCGCTGCGCTCATCGCCGGCCCCGGCGAAGCCGCTGACCAGCCAGCCCTGCGGCAGCGGCCAGGGCAGCCAAGCAGGCACGATGGCGATCTTCACGAGGCTGTCCAGGCCATCCCTGGACGGCATCCGGGCCGGGATCAGGGGATCGATCTCGCCGTGCACGTCACAGCGCCACGCACTCGACCATGCCGTTGGCGCATGCGCTAGACGACCACAACGCGGGCACACCGCTCTCTCCACCACGCTAGCCGCATACCTACCCTTAGGGTCATGACCACACACGTGATCGGTTGCGTAGGGGCCGTGATCAAAGACGGGGCGGGACGGCTGCTGCTGGTCAAGCGCGGGCACGAGCCCGGGAAGGGGCTGTGGTCCATCCCCGGCGGCCGGATCGAGCCCGGCGAGTCAGACGAGGCCGCGCTCGTCAGGGAGGTGCGCGAGGAGACCGGGCTGGTCGTCACCGCCGGCCGCCTGGTCGGCGCCGTGCGCCGCCCGGCCGGTGGTTCCGGTGGTTCCGGTGGTTCCGGCGATTCCGGCGGTTCGGGCGCGGTCCTCGACATCAGGGACTACGCGGCGGAGGTGACCGGGGGGACGCTGGTCCCCGGAGACGACGCCGACGCGGCGGTGTGGGCGGACGCCGCCGACCTGGACCGCCTCCCGCTCACCGACGGCCTGCTTGACGCGCTGCGGTCCTGGGGCGCGCTCTGAACAGCTAGCCGATGCGAGGCAGCCCGGCGGCGTCGCCCTTGGCCGCGACCATCAGCGCCATCTTGCGGGACGCCTCGTCGATCATCTCGTCGTCCAGCATGACCGCGCCCGTCTTGTCGACCTTGGTCGCCCGATCGTAGGCGTCCAGGATGCGCACCGCGCGGGCGTAGTCGCTGGCCGAGGGCGTGAAGACCTCGTTGACCACGTCCACCTGCGCCGGGTGCAGCACCCATTTGCCGTCGTAGCCGAGCGCGGCCGCGCTTGTCGCGGCCTTGCGCAGCCCCTCGGTGTCGTGGATCCGCGCGTACGGCCCGTCGATCGCCTGCAGCCCGGCCGCTCGCGCGGCGACGAGGATCCTCATCAGCGCGTAGTGGTGCGCGTCGCCCTCGTACCCGGCAGGCTGGCCGCCGACGGTGAGCGACCGCATGCCGATGCTGGCCATGAAGTCGGCTGGGCCGAAGACCAGCGAGTCCAGCCGTCCCGACGCGGCGGCGATCGCCTCCACCGCGGCCAGTCCGGCGGCGTCCTCGATCTGCGCCTCGATCCTGATCCGCCCGGCGGGCACGCCCGCCGCCTGCTCCACCTGGCCCAGCAGCAGATCGAGCCAGGCGACCTGGGTGGCGGAGCCGACCTTCGGCAAGACGAGCGAGTCGACGGCACCCGGAGCGCCCTCGACGATCGCGATCACGTCCTGGTAGGCCCACGGTGTCGTCGCCCCGTTGATCCGGACCGCGACAAGCTTGCCGTCCCAACCGCCGGCGGCCAGCGCGGCCACCGCCAGGCCGCGGGCCGCTTCCTTGGCCGCGGGTGCCACCGAGTCCTCGAGGTCAAGCATCACCTCGTCGGCGGCCAGGTCCCGCGCCTTGGCCAGGAACCGCTCGCTGCTCGCGGGGACCGACATGCATGTCCTGCGCGGCCGGTAGGCAGTGTCCACCGCAGCACCTTACCTGGTAGGGAACGTGGCTTGACCTTGGCCTGGCCGACCCGGTGTATAGCGGGTTATCAGCGAGTGAACGTTTGAAAATGCCCTTTGCCGCAGAGGAACCGTCCTCGGTCCGTCCCTATGCTGACATCTGGCCGCTTGTCCGCAACGCGATCCCCTGGAAGGGCCATGCGCACCAGACGCCTGCTTGCCGCCACGAGCGCCACGCTCGCAGCGGCGCTTGCGGTGGCGCTGGCCGGCTGCGGCAGCGACGGCACGGGACAGCCGTCCGACGTGGTCACGGTCAGCAGCAATCAGTGCGGTTCTACCTGGCATCTCGCCGGTCCCGGCTGGCACACGTTCGAGATCAGCAACCAGTCGACCGGCGGCGGCGAGATCGACTTGATCGACCCGGCCAACGGCGCGGTCTATGACGAGATAGAGAACATCGGGCCCGACACCACTACCCCGATGAGCCTCGACGTGGGGTCAGGCAAGTACGCGTTCCTGTGCCTGTTCCAAGACTTCAGCCCGCTCGCCGGGCCAACGGTCACCGTTGGCGGGCACGCGTCGGGCACTGCGGCGATCCTCCCGGTGACCTACAACGACGTGCTCCCGCTTGCGAGCAAATACCAGCGTTACACCGAGACCGGGCTCCAGGTGCTCGCCAGGGAGACGGCCACGCTGGCCGCCGACGTCCGCCATGGCAACCTGACCGCGGCCAAACGCGACTGGCTGACGGCCCACCTGCAGTACGAGACGCTGGGGGCGGCGTACGACGCGTTCGGGAACTTCGACGACGAGATCGACGGCCGGGCGGATGCCGTCGGTTTGAACAGCCCGAAGTGGACCGGCTTTTACCGGCTGGAATACGGCCTTTGGCACGGCCAGTCCGCCGCCGAGCTCAGGCCGGTCGCCAGCACGCTCGACACCAACGTCCGACAGTTGCTGGCGAGCTGGCCGACTCAGCAGATCCCGCTGCTCGACATCGGCCTGCGCACCCACGAGATCCTGGAGAACGCCCTGGAGTTCCAGCTCACCGGGCACGACGACTACGGCAGCGGAACCACCCTCGCGACCACGGTCGCTAACATCGCCGGCACCCGCGAGCTGCTGTCACTGCTGCACCTGCTGCTCGCTCCGCGCTATCCCGGGCTGCCAGCCGTCTACACCGGCCTGGAGCAGCTGCAGGCGCTGCTCGTCAAAGAGCAGCGGCCGAACGGAACCTGGGTTCCCGTCTCGCAGCTGCCCCTTGCCGCCCATCAGGCGATCGACGCGGCGTGCGATCAGGTGCTTGCGGAGCTCGCCCCGATCGCCTCGATCGCTGAGCCGAGGAACACTGCCAATGACTTCTGAGCCGCCCCGGCCTGAGCCTGAGTCTCAGCCGCCGGCGCCGGCGCCGGCGCCCTCGGTCAAATCACCCGGGCCGGGTCGGCGATCCTTCCTGCGCGGCATGGCGGGGGGCGTCGCGGGCGGCGTGGTCGCTGGCGGGGTCGCGGGCGCCGCCGCCGGGTACGCCTACCGGAACACGCCACCCGATCCCGCTGCCGCCGCGAACGAGGCCGCCCTTCAGGGACGGCTGCCCGCTGTGCCGTTCCACGGCAAGTACCAGGCGGGCATCCTGCCTCCGTCGCAGCGGGCGAGCGTGGTCGTATCGTTTGACGCCACCGCGGACAGCCGCGCCGGGCTGACCGAGCTCTTCCAGACCGTGACCGACCGCGCCCGGGCCCTGACCACGGGATACACGCCACAGCCGGTAGGGATCGGCGGGCCGCCGTCGGACTCAGGCGTGCTCGGGCCGACGGTGGTGCCTGACGGGCTCACCGTGACGTTCGGCGTCGGCTCGACGATGTTCGACGGCCGGTACGGGCTCGCGGGGCTGCGGCCCGCGCAACTAGTGCCGATGCGATCGTTCCCCAACGACAACCTCGACCCCGCGCAGTGCGGTGGCGACCTCATCATGCAGCTGAGCGCGGGGAACACCGACACGGTCCTGCACGCGCTGCGCGACATCGCGAAGAACACCCGCGGCGGCATGCAGGCGAACTGGCGGATCGACGGCTTTTTGAGCCCGGCGCGGCCGGCCGGCACCGTCCCGCGGAACATGCTCGGCTTCATGGACGGCATCTCCAACCCGTCGGTCACTTCCGCCGCGCAGATGGACAGCCTGGTCTGGATCCAGCCGGGCACGACCGGCGAGCCCGCGTGGACCGCGGGTGGCAGCTACTTCGTCGTGCGGCTGATCAGGATGTTCGTCGAGTTCTGGGACCGGGTCGATGTCTACGAGCAAGAGACGATGATCGGCCGGCGCCGGGACACCGGCTTCCCGCTCGATTCCGACAGCATCGACGGAACCCCGGATTACGCGCTGGACCCGACCGGTGACGTGATCCCGCTCACCGCCCACATGCGGCTGGCGAATCCGCGGACCCCGCAGACAGAAAGTAGCCGCATCCTGCGCCGCGCCTACAACTACGACCGTGGCCTTGATCAGGTCGGGAACCTCGATATGGGGCTCGTTTTCACCTGCTTCCAGCAAGATATCCACCGGCAGTTCGAGGCGGTGCAGACGCGGTTGATCGGCGAACCGCTCGTGGATTACATCAGCCCGTTCGGCGGCGGGTACTTCCTCGCACTGCCCGGCGTGACCGACAGTAACGATTACTTCGGCCGGGCCCTGCTCGCCTGAATATCTCCTCGGGTCGCTGTTCCTGTTGCCTGGAGATGAGGATCGACATAGCTGGGGCGTTTTTTACATGCCTTCCGCCTCCCACTGTTGCCCCTGCGTTTGCTTGTTAGTCAGATTGACCGCGATGCGACGTAATTTCGCTGTGAAACGGTCCGACCCTGGGTGTGTCTCTGCACGCCCTGCGGCGGCCTTTCGGCACGCCGGTCACAGTAAGTCCCGCAGAACTCAGGGAGGGTGCAAATGGGCGAAGGCCCAATTACCCGGAGCCGCCGCAAACGGCTGCGGCCCTTCATCGCGGTGGGCGCGGCAGTCGCGCTGGGCGCCGGCGTGGCCGTCGGGGTCACGGCGGCGAACGCGGCCAGCGCGAGCACGACGCTGGCGTCAAAGCTCGCGGCCGAGTACACCGGATATCACGTTCCGGCGGTCGCCCCCGCCATTCTTTACAAGCACACGAGGACCGCGACGCCGATCAAGCACCTCGTCGTGATCTTCGACGAGAACGAGTCCTTTGACCACTACTTCGGCACTTACCCGTACGCGGCGAACACGGACGGCACTCCGTTCTACGCCAAGCCCGGCACTCCGAGGGTCAACGGCCTGTACACGGCAATTACCAGGAACGGCCCCGTAGGCCCGCTGCTGACCGACAACCCGAACTTCCAGACCTCCGGGTACAACCCGCAGCGGCTGACTCACTCCGAGGCCCTCACCTCCGACCAGAACCACTCCTATCAGCCGGAGCAGCTGGCCGAAGACGGCGGGAAGATGGACATGTTCGTCCAGCACACGGAGTCCTCCCCGCCCACTGGCGGCTGCGCCCCCGAGTACTGCCCGCCCGGCATCGTCCTGGATTACTTCGACGGCAACACAGTCACCGCGCTGTGGAACTACGCGCAGTACTACTCCATGAGCGACAACAACTGGGACACCACCTTCGGCCCGTCGACGCCCGGTGCGCTCAACGTGATCTCCGGTGACACCGAGGGTGCCTCGGCCCTGACCCCGACGTGGTCAAGCACCCCGAGCCAGCCGGCCACCTCAAGCGCCGTCCACGACGGCTCCATGAACGGTGACGTCGACCCGTACTACGACACCTGCTCGGACAACAGCCACACGTCAACCGGCGCACTCGGCGTGATGAGCGGCGAGAACATCGGTGACCTGCTGAACACCGCCCACGTCACGTGGGGCTGGTTCCAGGGCGGCTTCGGGCCGACCTCGACCGACAGCGTGGGCGCGGTCTGCGGTTCGAGCCACGAGAACATCGCGGGCGAACCTGAAGCCGACTACTCAGCGCACCACAACCCCTTCCAGTACTACGCGTCCACCGCCAACCCGGACCACCTGGCGCCGAGCTCGCTCGCCGCGATCGGGCGGACCGACCAGGCCAACCACCAGTACGACCTGTCGTACTTCGACGACGCGCTGAGCGGCACCGGCGGCGCGCAGCTGCCCGCGGTCTCCTACCTGAAGGCCGCGGAGTACCAGGACGCGCACCCCGGCTACTCCGACCCGCTCGACGAACAGACCTTCCTGGTCAACACGATCAACGCGATCGAGAAGTCCAAGTACTGGGCCTCGACCGCGATCGTCATCACCTACGACGACTCGGACGGCTGGTATGACCACCAGGCGCCGCCGATCGTCAACGGCTCCAACGACGCCACCCAGGACACCGCGCTGTGCACGTCTGTCGCGGTGACCGTCGGCACCAACAACGACCGCTGCGGCTTCAGCCAGCGGCTGCCGTTCGTGGTGATCTCGCCCTATACGCGGGAGAACTACGTCAGCAGCAACCTGACGGACACCGCCTCGGTCGTGACGTTCATCGAGGACAACTGGCTGCACGGCGAGCGCATCCCCGGCTCGTTCGACGCTGTTTCCGGCAGTCTGTATGCCCGCGGCGGAGTGCTCGACTTCCGCACCCGCCCGCACTTCACTCCTGTGATCCTCAACCCGACCACCGGCGCCGTCGTCAGCGGCGGCTCCTGGTTCGGCAACAGGGGCGAGAAGAACTAGTCCTCGCTCTTACCCCGTCGCGTGCCGGGGACGTGCGGCAGTCCGCATGTCCCCGGCACGTAGCATTGAGGGCATGAGCTCCCCGCTGCCTACCGCCGAGCAGGTGACGTCCGCGCTCTCCGGGGTCAAAGATCCGGAGATCGGCCGGCCTATCACCGAGCTTGGCATGGTCAAGTCCGTCGAGATCGCCGACGGCGGCGTCGTGCACGTCGGTGTATACCTGACCGTGGCTGGCTGCCCCATGCGCGACGCGATCACCAAGAGCGTCACCGAAGCGGTGGCGGCGCTGCCCGGCGTCTCCGCCGTCCGCGTGGCCCTCGACGTGATGAGCGATGAGCAGCGCAAGGCGCTCCAGGGACAGCTCCGCGGCGGACGGCCCGATCCGGTGATCCCGTTCGCCCAGCCGTCGTCGCTCACCACGGTGTACGCGGTCGCGAGCGGCAAGGGCGGCGTCGGCAAGTCCTCGGTGACGGTCAACCTGGCGGTAGCCCTGGCCGCGGCGGGCCACAAGGTCGGCATCATAGACGCGGACATCTACGGGCATTCTGTGCCGCGCATGCTCGGCGTCACCGGCCGTCCTACCCCCGTCGAGAACATGATCATGCCGCCGTCCTCGTACGACGTGAAGGTCATCTCGATGGGCATGTTCACCAAGGGGAACACGCCGATCGTGTGGCGCGGGCCGATGCTGCACCGTGCGATGCAGCAGTTCCTCGCCGACGTGTTCTGGGGTGACCTGGACTACCTGCTGCTCGACCTGCCGCCCGGCACAGGCGACATCGCGATATCGCTTGCCCAGCTGCTGCCCAACGCCGAACTGCTCGTGGTGACCACGCCGCAGCTCGCGGCGGCCGAGGTGGCCGAGCGAGCGGGCGCCATCGTCACGCAGACCAGGCAGCGCATCGCGGGCGTGATCGAGAACATGTCGTACCTGGTCTGCCCGCATTGCGGAGAGCAGACGGACGTATTCGGCTCAGGCGGCGGCGAGGCGGTCGCGGCCACGCTCACGCAGCTGACGGGGACAAACGTCCCGCTGCTCGGCCAGGTTCCGATCGACACCCGGCTGCGTGAGGGCGGCGACAACGGCACGCCCCTCGTCCTGGGTGAGCCGGCCTCGCCCGCCGCGCTGCAGCTGGTAAAGGTCGCCGAATCGCTGGCCAGCCGCGGACGCGGCCTAGCCGGCCGCCCGCTAGGCCTAAGCCCGCTCGGATAGCTCTGCTAGCCCCGCTCGCCGCCGGGCGCTTTTCGCCCGCCCTTTGGCTCGCGGTTAGGTCGCTTCGAGGTCGAACGGCGGGTCGTCGCCATCCCGTAGTACCGGGCGGGCTCCGTTCGCCGTATTCGTGTCCGCGGCCCCGCCACTGGCGCCGTTCGCCCGCGCCACGGCGGGGGCTGAAACCGTCACGGGCTCTTCGAGCAGGTGCTTTTGCACGAACCGGCGCGGGTTGAGGTCATCGAAGTCGAAGTCCTGGAACTCAGGACCCAGCCCTTCCTTGAGATCGGCCTTCGCGCCTTCGGCAATCCTGCGCAGGTCACGCAGCGCGCGCCCGGCCTGGGCGGCGATCTTAGGCAGCTCGTTTGGCCCGAACACGATAAGCGCGATCACCGCGAGTACCGCCAGTTTGGTGATGGACAGGTCAAACACGCTCAGCTCTCCGTCGCCAGTCGACCGCGACCCACGATCGATGCTCGACTACCACTGTAAACCCCGCCACCCCCTGACGGGCACCCGGCAATGTCTCGGGGTTTCAACGGGGTGTCAGTGGAATGGGTTGACGAGAGCCGCCATCCGGCTAAGTCCGCGCCCCATCCGTTCGAAGAACCCCGGCGCCCGGTTCGACGGCAGCGCCTCGACCACGTCTTCCACGGTTCGCGGCGGAGCGTCCGCTATCACGGTGTAGACAAAGCCGCTTCCGGCCCAGGTAATCGAATGGTTGGCGGCATAGACCAGGTGACCGTTCAGGTTGACCGGCTGCCAGCCAGGCATCTTCGGCACCAGCGTGCCGCGCTGCACAAACAGCGAGATGACCGACAGACCGTCCGAGTACCCGAGGTCGACGACCTCCCCCGCACCCATCCCGCTCTGCGCCGCCTCGTACAGCGTCAGGCCGCCGGGCAGGGCGGCGGGCAGCAGCCAGCCGCTACCGTCCAGCTCGAGCAGGAGCCTGGCGGGAACCGCTACCCCCGCCCATGTCTGCCGCACGGGCGCAGCCGCCGGAGGCCTGTCCACCGGCCCGAACTGGACCTGGACGAACGCCTCTTCGCTGACCAACTGGTGCGACGTGTCGTATACATCGCGCTGCAGCGGCACCAACGTCTGTTTGTCCAGCCAGAACCGCGCGGCGAGGCTGCCATCGGCCCGGTCCAGCTCGACGATCAAGGCGGGCCTGCCAACCGCGGTACCGATGCCGCGGTACACCGCGAGGTAGTTCCTTCCGATCAGCCCTACTAGCGTCTTGGTGACCCCGAAAACGCCATCAGGGGCGCGGGTATTACCGTCATACGCGACGTAAGGCTCACTGTTGGCGAGCACGTCCGGGTCAGACGTCTGGGCGACCGTCGGGCCGCCGCCACGGTGCCACACGCTGGAGACGACCGTGACAGTACCGTCCACCTCGCTTTGAGCGATGACCTCGACCCCCTGGTAGGACGTGTCGAGCCCGGCCACCGCCGCCGCGCTGAGGAGACTCATGCCATCCGCCTGCGCGACGTTCTCGTCGGCACCAAAGGCCACGGTGCTCATGCTCATGCCCGACGCCTTCGTGGCAAAGGCGGACAACAGCGAAGGCGCCCCGGCCGACAGCGAGGAAGCAGGGGCACCGGCCCCGAGCGATACCGCCTCGGCACGGATGTCCGGGACCGCGTGATCGTGCCCGAGCACGGCGATGGCCGCCAGCATGCTGGGCACGGTGATCGTGGCGGCAGCGCTCAGCAGCAACCCCGGATGGCGTAGCAGCGAGATCATGACATCACGGCCTCGACGTCGACGCCTGCGCGGGCTCGGGGAACGGGACGTCGCCGGTCTGGATCGCGTGCTCGAGGCTGAACATCTCAACCTGCGGAGTGATCTTCGGCCCTGGTTCAGAGCCAGCGCCGCCCATGCTGAACGCCGCCGTACCGATCCCGACGACGACCAGCGAGACCGCGCTCCAGAGCACGTAGCGTCCGCGCCGCCGCAGAACGCGCGGAGGCTGCGGCGGCCGCCCGCCGCGCTGGATTTGCCGGCCGAGCCGGAACTGCTCACGCCTGAACCGACGGGACGGCACGGGACCGCCGGGGCCGGCCATCGCCAGCAGCCGCCTGGTCAGCGCCTCTTCCGCGCTCACCGCCCGCTGGCCAGTCGCCCCGTCTGCGACGGGCGCGCGGCAGGCGGCGCCCGCGGGCGAGTCCCAGGGCGCGGTCAGGGCCCGGAGCTGGGTCTTCAGCTGCCGCAGTTCGGCCGCCTCTTCGCGGCACCGCGGGCAGGACGCCAGGTGGGCGTTCGCGCGGTCCAATTCCGCACCGGTCAGCTCACCGTCGACTAGGGCGGAGATCTGCTCTTCCAGATGGCTCACGGCTCACCCGCCGCCGCGCGTGACTGCCTGCCGCCCGGCCGCGACTGGGGCCGGGATGTGTGACGTTCTCGGTGCGCGAGCGCTGCCCGCAGTTGCGCGCGCCCGCGATGGATTCGACTCCGGACCGTGCCAAGCTTCACACCGAGGGTCGCCGCTATCTCCTCGTAGGAGAACCCTTCGATGTCGCATAGCACGACCGCGGCGCGATAGTCCGGCGGCAGTGCCCGGAGCGCGGCCTGGATATCGCCGTCGAAATGCCGCTCGTCCCACGCCTGGGCAGGCGTCAGCTCGGAGCCCTGAAGCCGCTGCGCCACCTCGTCACCTAGACCCTCGAACCGGATCCGCTGCTTGCGCCGCGCGCCGTCAAGGAACAGGTTAGTGGTTATCCTGTGCAGCCAGCCCTCGAACGTCCCCGGCGTGTAGCTCGACAGTGACCTGAACACACGCACGAAGACTTCCTGCGTGAGGTCCTCAGCGTCATGCTGGTTCCCGGTGAGCCGGTAGGCAAGGCGGTAGACCCGGGAAGAGTGCGTCCGCACGATCTCTTCCCAGCTGGGCAGCTCCCACTGGGATTCCTGCGGCTGCGCCGATTCGGGATCCACGGCCTCCTCCGGTTCGCCGACTGCAAAACGCGTCGCGGCGATCATGACCATCCTGCACTGAATTCTTCCGCTATGCCACCCGGAAGGGGGTCGCGCTCATCGACTAGCCAACGGACAGCGAGGCTTTGAGGTTCCACGGACCAGCGAAATTGGCTAGGCTCACCGCGAAGGAGCGCATCGCGGCCGACTGGTTCGTGCCAGCAAGGAAGGGGGCCGGTCATCAAGTACGACGAGGCGGAGTACGCGGTTGAGGACGAGCCGTTGCTCAGCGCCCGCAGATGCGCCGAGGACCTCGGCGGGACGGAACCGGTCAGCCCGGCTACTGGTGCGGTGCTGCGATTCTTCGCGACCGCGATCGCTGCCCGGGCGGTCGTCGAACTGGGCACAGGCTGCGGCACCTCAGGGATCTGGCTGCTCCGCGGCATGCGCCCCGGCGGCGTGCTGACCAGCGTAGACACCGAACCCGAATACCAGCGCCTGGCGCGCAAGGCGTTCGCGCACGCGGGGTTCGCGACGAACCAGGCCAGGCTCATTCTCGGACGCGCCCTGGACGTCCTGCCCAGGCTCTCCGACGGCGCTTACGACCTGGTGTTCTGCGACGCCGACCAGCCGTCCTATCCGGAGTACCTGATGGCCGGGCTGCGGCTGCTCCGGCCCGGCGGCATCGTTGTCTTCAACGACGCGCTGGCGGAAGGGGACGGGCCCGGCGCGGACGGCGCACGCGAACTCGCCGACATGATCAGGATCGACGATCGGCTGGTCCCGCTGCTGCTTCCCATCTCCGACGGCCTGCTCGCCGCCATCAAGAAATAATCAGTTAGCCGAACGGCAGCGGGGTTCCAGCTCAGCGACACGTTTTTGTCCAGCGGCAACAACTCAACCGGCGTCGGAGCGCTATGCGACCGCCGCCTGCAGGGCGTCGCCAAGCTTCACGGCCTCGTCAGCCGACAGTTCGACAACCAGCCTGCCGCCGCCTTCCAATGGAACGCGCATCACGATGCCACGGCCCTCCTTGGTCACCTCGAGCGGGCCATCGCCCGTCCGCGGCTTCATCGCCGCCATCCTGCCTCCCCTTCCTCACGCGTCCTTGCACCGCAATCAACCCGAAACCCTCGCCGAGCCCGCCGGAGCCTTCGCCTGGGGGCGGCGAGTGCCGACCACCTCGCGTGGACACACCTGAACAGTCCGTGCCCGCGACGTGACCGGTCAGCCACAACCGTGTCGATCCGTCGCCCTATTATCCCGTGTTCGGGGTCAGAATGGTAATGATCGGCTAGTCGCGCCGCCCCGGAAAGCCCCCTGGGCCACCCCCACAGCCGCCCAGACGCGCCCACAACGGGGAGCGCCCCCACTGCGGCTCCACAGCCTGCCCCCGGAGGGGAACTGTCCCCCAGATCCGCCGCACGGTCCCCCACGCGCCGTACCGCTCCCCTGGGCCCCCCTGGGGCGAGCGCCACCCGCCCGTCCCCCACGATCGCCCGGCCAGCGCCCCCGGCGGCGGTCGCTACCCTGGAGGGCTGCCTCGCGGCCGGTGACTTGGCATACACCGTGACCACTTGGTATGCGTCGTGACAAATTTCGCGCCCGTTTTGTCCGGTTATGACTAGAGGGCGCGTGGCAGTCTTGTATACCAAGTGGCAGTCTTGTATAACCAAGCCGCCTCGCCGCAAGGCGTGGCGGACGCAGCCGCTTCCGGCTTGCGCCGCCCACGGCGGGGGGCGAAAGAAAACGCGCCGGGCGGCGGTGGCCGCCGTCGGCGCGTGTTGTAGGGGATCTGGTGGAGGTGCCGGGAATCGAACCCGGGTCCTTCAGTGCATCTCCAGTACTTCTCCGAGCGCAGCCTGCTGTGCTTTTCTCAGCCCCGGCGATCACGCAGGCAAGACGCCGACAGGCTCAGCCACTGTTTGATTTCCTAGCCTGCCCCGTGGCCGGGCCGGCTAGTTGAGCCTTCTAGCTGATGCCAGGTTCCGGGCCGAAGGCACTCCCGGGCTGACAGTCCTCGCTAGTCGCCTTAAGCGGCGAGAGCGAGTGCGCTCTTGGGGAGCGCGACAGTGCTGTTTGAGTTGGCACTTATTGGTTTACGGTCGCGTGATTTACGAGGTCACAACCGTCACCCTCGGCTCGCTTCTCCTGGATCAACCACCAAAGTCGAAACCGTTCACCCCCTGTTGAGTTGTAAGCCGGCCGCACGAAGCAAAACCGCCGCCTACGACCATACATCGTGCAACGCAACCCGGCCAACGAGGATTCCCGGGCCCCGGGCCCCGGGCGCCGGGCGCGCAGTCGGATGCAAGTCGTGGGGGGCAACTGAGGCTGCGCTTGGGGTGTGCCTGGGGGTGCGGCGCTTGGGGTGTGCCTGGGGCGGCGAATCGCGGCAGAAACGATGATGACCCCCGCAGGCGCTGGCGGTGGCCGAAACGCGCCTGCGGGGGTCGACCGGCAGGGTCGGAGCCGGTCCTGAAGTCCGGGCCTCCCCCGAGATGAGGCCCGGCTCTCACGATGACTGGGCCGCAACCCCCCAAGCGAGCCTCAGTCAATTAGTAAGACGCCAACGAGTGGCCGGATGGTTGCTTTCCGTGATCAAAGAAATGGCAAAGTCTCGGCAACGGGGCCCCGCAAGGCTATTTTGGCTACTGTGAGTGACGGATCGGGTGGTCAGGCGACCTTGTAGATCCAGCCGAATGGGTCGGGGCGGTGGCCATACTGGATGCCGATGAGCTCCTCGCGCAGCCGCATCGTGACCGGTCCGGGGTTACCGTCTGCAATCGTCCACCCGCCGGAGGGGCCGTCGACCGCGCCGACCGGGGTCACCACGGCCGCCGTGCCGCAGGCGAACACCTCCGTGATCTCACCCGACGCGCATCCCTCGCGCCATTGCGCCACCGAGATCCGGCTCTGGGTGGCGGGAATGCCGAGATCCGGGGCGAGCCTGAGCAGCGAGTCCCTGGTGATCCCGGGCAGCAGCGTCCCGGTCAGGCCGGGCGTCGAGATCCGGGCCTGCGATCCGGAGCCGTGCACGAAGAACAGATTCATGCCGCCCATCTCCTCGACCCACTCGTGCATGGCCGAGTCCAGCCAGACGACTTGGTCGCACCCCTTGTCCACGGCCTGCTGCTGGGCGACGAGGGCGGCCGCGTAGTTGCCGCCGCACTTGACCGCGCCGGTGCCGCCGGGGGCGGCCCGGGTGTAGTCCTCGGACAGCCACACCTTGACGGTCTTGGTCGCGCCGAAGTAGGCAGCGGCCGGTGAGGCGATCACGCAGAACAGGAACTCCTCCGACGGGTGGTTGACGCCCAGGCCGCGTTGCGTCGCGATCATGAACGGGCGCACGTAAAGGCTGTTCCCTTCACCGCGCGGTATCCACTCCCTGTCCTGGGCGACGAGCAGTTCGAGCGCCCGCACGAACGTCTCCTCCGGCAGTTCAGGCATCGCCATCCGGCGGCACCCGGCGCTGAACCGCGCCGCGTTGGCCTGCGGGCGGAACATCACCGTCGACCCGCTGTCCTGGCGGTACGCCTTCAGTCCCTCGAAGAGTTCCTGAGCGTAGTGGAACACCGAGGTGGCCGGGTCGAGCGCGAACGGGCCGTACGGCTCGAGCTTGCCGTCGTGCCAGCCGCGCCCGGCCGACCAGCGCAGCGTGATCATGTGATCGGTGAAGACCTGGCCGAACCCCGGCGCCTCCAGTATCCGCTCTCTCTCGGCGGCTGGCACCGTGTCCTTGGACGGGTGGATCTCGAAATTGATCTCTGTGTCGGGGTGAGCGGTCATCACGGGTGTTCCTTTCTTGGCCTCCGGATCGGTATGCCGCCTTGTGGGCGGCGCGTTGCGGGTACGGTACGTGCCCGCTATCCGGCTACTCGCTCGGCGATGTCTTCGCCTATTTCCACGGTAGTCCTTGCCGCCCATTCGCCCTGACGCTCGATCAGATCGTCGGCGACCGCCTGCTCGATCTTCGCAGCGGCGGCGGTGAGCCCCAGGTGAGAACAGAGCAGGGCCGCGGACAGGATCGCCGCGGTCGGGTCGGCTTTGGCCTGCCCGGCAATGTCCGGCGCGCTTCCGTGCACCGGCTCGAACATCGACGGGTACCTACGGGTGGGGTTGATGTTCCCGCTGGCCGCGAGCCCGATGCCACCAGCCACCGCCGCGCCCAGGTCCGTCAGGATGTCGCCGAAGAGGTTGTCGGTGACAATGACGTCGAACCGCCCGGGCGCGGAGACGAAGAACATCGACGCCGCGTCCACGTGCTGGTAGTCCACCGAGATCTCTGGGTACTCCTTGGCCAGCGAGTCCACGGTCCGCTGCCACAGGTCCCCGGCGTAGGTCAGCACGTTGGTTTTATGTACGAGCGTGAGCTTCTTCCGCGGTCGCGCCATGGCCTGCTCGAACGCGTATCGGACGACGCGCTCGACACCGAACCGCGTGTTGTAGCTCTCCTGGGTGGCGATTTCCTCGGGCGTGCCACGGCGCATCACGCCGCCGGCCCCGGTGTACGGCCCTTCCGTGCCCTCCCGGATAACGATCATGTCGATCGTCTCCGGTGAGCCCTTTGCCAGCGGCGACGCGACGCCCGGGTAGAGCCGGACCGGCCGCAGGTTGACGTAGTGGTCGAGTTCGAACCGCAGCCGCAGCAGCAGCCCGCGCTCCAGAATCCCGCTGGGGACGCCGGGGTCGCCGACCGCGCCGAGCAGGATAGCGTCGTGCGCGCGAATCTCCTCGAGAACCGCGTCAGGGAGCGTCTCGCCGGTCCGGTGCCAGCGCCGGGCGCCAAGGTCGTAGTCGGTCGTCTCGAAGGTGACATCGGGCGTCGCCACCCGGAGCACCTTGAGCGCTTCGGCCGTGACTTCTGGCCCGATGCCATCGCCGCCGATGACCGCGAGTCTGGTGGTTGATCCCATAACTAAACCCTATCCTCGGGGTTCCAGGGGGTCGCCCCCCTGGGCAGGCAGAGCGGGGGTTCCAGGGGTCGCCCCCTGGGCAGGCAGAGCGGGGGTTCCAGGGGGTCGCCCCCCCTGGGCAGGCAGAGCGGGGGTTCCACGGGGTCGCCCCCGGGGCAGGCAGAGCGGTAGCGGTGCCTTAGTCCTCGTTGCTCAGCCAGCTCATCAGCGGCCGGAGCTTGGCTCCGACCTGCTCGATCTGCTCAGACTGCTCGGCCTCGCGCCGCTTGAGGAAGTTGGGCTTGCCCGCGTCGAACTCCTCGACCAGCTCACGGGTGAAGGTGCCGTCCTGGATCTCTCCGAGGATCTTGCGCATCTCCTCGCGGGTCCGCTCGTTGATCAGGCGCGGGCCGCGGGTGTAGCCGCCGTATTCGGCCGTGTCGGACACCGACCAGTACATCTTGGAGATGCCACCCTCGTACATCAGGTCCACGATCAGCTTCATCTCGTGCAGGCACTCGAAGTACGCCGCCTCCGGCTGGTATCCGGCCTCGACCAGCGTCGCGAACCCGGCCTTGATCAGCTCAGAGACGCCGCCGCAGAGCACTGCCTGCTCGCCGAACAGGTCGGTCTCCGTCTCTTCGGTGAACGTGGTCTTGAGCACGCCGGCCCGGGTGCCGCCGATCGCCTTCGCGTAGGAGAGCGCAAGCTCGAGCGCGTTGCCCGACGCGTCCTGCTCAACGGCCACGAGCATCGGCACGCCGCGGCCCTCGTTGAACTGGCGGCGGACCAGGTGCCCTGGCGCCTTCGGCGCCACCATGCAGACGTCCACGTCCGCCGGCGGCCGGATCAGGTCGTACCTGATGTTCAGGCCGTGCGCGAAGAACAGCGCGTCGCCCTCGACCAGCGAGGGCGCGACGGCCTCCGCGTACACCGCGCGCTGCAGGTGGTCCGGGATCAGCACCATCGTCAGATCCGCCTCTTCGCACGCCTCGGCGGGAGTGAGGACCCGGAGCCCGTCGTTCTCGGCCTTCTCCCGGCTCGCCGAGCCGGCCGGCAGGCCTACCCGCACGTCGACGCCGGAATCGCGCAGCGACAGGGCGTGCGCGTGTCCCTGGCTGCCGTAGCCGAGGACAGCGACATGCCGTTGCTGGATCAACGAGAGGTCGGCGCTGTCGTCGTAGAAGATCTCTGCCACTGGATGGGCCTTTCTGCGTTATCGGAGTTAGGTGCGCGGCCAGAGACGCCACGCATCCGTTCGGGATGATGGTTTTTACTATGCGGAACGCTCAAGGGGCCGCAGCGTGCGGTCCGTGATGGACCGGCCGCCGCGTCCAACGGCGATCGTGCCGGACTGGACGAGTTCCTTGATGCCGAACGGCTCGAGGACCCGGACCAGCGCTTCTAGCTTGTCATGGCCGCCGGTCGCCTCGACGGTGACCGCGTCTAGCGCCACGTCAACAACGTGGGCGCGGAACAGCGCCACGGTCTCAAGCACCTTCGAGCGAGTGTCGGAGTCGGCGCGGATCTTGATCAAGATGAGCTCGCGCTGGACGGCCTGGGCAGGCTCCAGCTCGACGATCTTCAGGACGTTGATCAGCTTGTTGAGCTGCTTGGTGACCTGCTCCAGGGGATGCTCCTCGCAGTTGACCACGATCGTCATCCGGGAGATCTCCTCGTGCTCGGTCGGCCCGACCGCCAGCGAGTCGATGTTGAACCCGCGCCGGGAGAACAGACCCGCGATCCTGACCAGGACCCCTGGCTTGTTCTCCACCAGCACGGAAAGCGTGTGATTAGTCATTATTCGTCGCCACCGTCCCAGTCGGGCGCAATGCCGCGCGCGAACTTGATGTCGTCGTTGCTGGTGCCGGCGGCGACCATGGGCCAGACCATGGCGTCCGCGTGCACCACGAAGTCGATGACCACGGGCTGGTCGTTGATCGCCATGGCCTGCTCGATGATCGCGTCGACGTCTTCCTTGCGCTCGCAGCGCAGCCCGATGCAACCGTAGGCGTCGGCCAGCTTCACGAAGTCGGGAACCCGGGTGCCGGCGACTTCCGCCTTCCTGTCACCCAGGTTCGTGTTGGAGTACCGCTCGTTGTAGAACAGCGTCTGCCACTGGCGGACCATGCCGAGGTTCCCGTTGTTGATGATCGCGATCTTGACGGGGATGCTCTCGATGGTGCAGGTCGCCAGTTCCTGGTTGGTCATCTGGAAGCAGCCGTCGCCGTCGATGGCCCACACCTGTGTCTCGGGCTTGCCGACCTTGGCGCCCATCGCGGCCGGGACCGCGAACCCCATCGTGCCCGCACCACCGGAGTTGATCCAGGTAGCCGGGTTCTCGTAGTCGATGAACTGGGCGGCCCACATCTGGTGCTGGCCGACGCCCGCCACGTAGATCCCCTCCGGGCCGACCAGCTTGCCGATCCGCTCGATCACGTACTGCGGCGACAGGCTGCCGTCGTCCGGGTCGTCATAGCCCAGCGGGTACTTGGTCCGCCACGCGTCAAGCTGGGCCCACCATTCGGCGTGGTCGCCCGTACGGCCGTGCGCGTGCTCGGCCTGCACCGCGGCGGTGAGGTCGGCGATGACCTCTTTGCAGTCGCCCACGATCGGGACATCCGCGCGGCGGTTCTTGGAGATCTCCGCTGGGTCGATGTCGGCGTGCACGATCAGCGCTTCCGGCGCGAACGTGTCAAGCTTGCCCGTTACCCGGTCGTCGAACCTGGCGCCGAGCGCCACGATCAGATCGGCCTTCTGCAGCGCGCCGACCGCGGCGACGGTACCATGCATCCCTGGCATGCCCAGGTGCTGCCGGTGACTGTCGGGGAACGCGCCGCGGGCCATCAGCGTGGTGACGACAGGGGCGCCGGTGAGCTCGGCCAGCGCCTTGAGCTCTTCCGCCGCGTGGGCCTTGATCACGCCGCCGCCGACGTAGAGCACCGGCTTCTTCGCGTCGGTGATCATCCGGGCGGCTTCGCGCACCTGCCGGGAATGCGGCCGCGTCACCGGATGGTAGCCCGGCAGGTCGAACGCGACCGGCCAGGTGAAGTCGGTCATCGCCTGCATCGCGTCCTTGGCGACGTCCACGAGCACGGGGCCGGGGCGACCGGTGCTGGCGAGGTGGAAAGCCTCACCGATCGTGCGGGCGATGTCCTCGGGCTTGGTGACCAGGAAGTTGTGCTTGGTGATCGGCAGCGTGATCCCGGAGATGTCCGCCTCCTGGAACCCGTCGGTGCCGATGAGGTTGCTGGACACCTGGCCGGTGATCGCGACCACGGCGACGGAGTCCATGTACGCGTCCGACAGCGGGGTGACCAGGTTGGTCGCGCCCGGACCGCTGGTCGCCATGCAGACTCCGACGCGACCGGTGGCCTGCGCGTACCCGGTGGCCGCGTGGCCGGCCCCCTGCTCGTGCCGCACCAGGATGTGCCGGATCCGCTCGGAGTCGAGCAGCGGATCGTAGGCGGGCAGCACGGCCCCGCCCGGGATGCCGAAGACGACCTCGACACCTACCTGTTCGAGCGCCATGACGAGGGCCTGGGCGCCCGTCACCCGGGCGGTGATCGCCTGCGGGATCGTGGCCTGCGCCGTCGGCTGATCCGGGGCCTGCTGCGACTTCGCCGACTGGTGTGTGCCAGCCGGAGAGTGCTGCTGAGCAGCAGCGGGGGCAGCAGGGGCAGCAGGGCCGCCGGACGCGGCGGCGGCGCCCGTGAGGTGCGCGGGCTGCGCGGGCCTGGGCGCTGGCTTCGGAGCGCCCGGGCGCGCGGGAATGTCCAGGGGCGAAGGACCCGAGTGGGTCTTTCCTGGTGGCTGATCCGCTGGTCCAGCGGCAGCGTGCGCCTTGGGAGGGAGTGGGCTCGTCTGCTCGGTCATCGGGTGGCTTCCTTGTCACGACTTGCGCGGCTGTGGTCTTCCGGGGGCGACCCCGTACCCCCGAGGGGGGCATTAAAAAACCCCTCGTGCCGGGTGGCAGTCGAGGGGCGCGCGCAGAAGCTGGCTCGTCAGCGTTCTGCGCGCCAGCCAAGTACGAGGATGTGGTTCCGTTTCACGGATACCACCTTCGCCCACAACGCGCCCTCGCGTCAAATTATCGACTGTCTTGTCTCACAATGCGAGATGCACTGTTCACTTATCCGCGTTTACGCGGCGGGGGGTTGAAGGGGGGTCGTCCCCCCTCGGGCAAGCACTGTTCACTTACCGTGTTCAGATTTCGCGGTAACGCGGCGGGGACGCCCGGCTTGGCCGCTCCAGGCACATCCTGCACGCTGGCCGAGCCGGCGTCCGGACCGACGCCTGCGCCGGCATTGCCGGCACCGTCAGGTCCGGGCAGCTCGCCGCCGTTCGCGGTCCTGATGAGCGCCTCGACGCCAGCCGCGGCCATCGGCCGGGCCAGCAGGAACCCCTGCCCGTAGCCGCAGCCCATCTCCCGGAGCTCGGCGAGCTGGCGAGGCTGCTCGATGCCCTCGGCCACGACCTGCATGCCGAGATCGCGGCCGACTTGAACGATGGTCCTGGTGAGCAACGTCAGGGTCGGGTCATGGCCGAGGCCCGCCACGAACGACGGATCGATCTTGACGATGTCGACCGGTAGCTGCCGCAGGTGCGCGAGCGAGGCGTAACCGATGCCGAAGTCGTCGATCGCGAGCCTGACGCCCAGGTCACGCAGTTCCGCGAGCCGGTCCACGATCAGCCCAGCGTCCTCCACCAGCATCCGCTCGCCCACTTCGATCGTGAGCGCCGTGGGCGGCAGCCCGCTCTCCGCGAGCGCCGCGGCCACCTGAGCGGAAAACTGTGGCGCGTTCAGCTGACGCAGCGAAAGATTCACGGAGACGCCGACGTCCCAGGATGAGGAGCGCCACGCGGCACCCTGCGCGCAGGCCTGGCGCAGTACCCACTCGCCGAGCGGAATGATCAGCCCGGAGTCCTCGGCCACCGCGAGGAAGGCCCGGGGAGAAATCAGTTCTTCGCCACGCCACCAGCGGACCAGCGCCTCGGCCCCGGTGATCCGGGACGTGGCGAGCTCGACGATCGGCTGATACTGCAGGGTCAGTTCTTCCCTGGCGATCGCGCGCTGCAAGTCGCTGGCCAGGTCAAGCCGGCGTACCACGTCCGCGTGCATGTGCGCGGCGAAGACCTCGAGCCGTCCGCCGCCGCTGTCCTTCGCCCTGGCCATGGCCACGTCCGCGTTGCGCAGCACCACACTGGGCGGGCCCTCGTCGGCGAGCGCGACACCGACGCTCGCGGTCAGCCCGATCTCCCTGTCGGCCACCCGGAACGGCTCGCCCGCGATGACCCCGACTAGTCGCTCGGCCAGTTCGGCGATCTCGGGCGCGCCGGCCGCGTTCTCCATGAGAACAGCGAACTCGTCGCCGCCCCAGCGCGCGACCGTGTCCTGAGCGGGCACCACGGCGCGGAGCCTGCGGGCCGTCTGAGCGAGCACCAGGTCGCCGGCGCCGTGCCCTATCAGGTCGTTGACCGCGGTGAAGCCGTCCAGGTCCAGGAAGATGACGCCGGCCTGGCGGCTGCTTCCCTCGGTGAGCGCCTCGCGCGCCCGCTCCTCGACGTACGCGCGGTTGGGCAGGCCGGTCAGTCCGTCATGGAACGTCAGGTGGGCCACCTGCTGGCGCAGTGCCACCTGGTCGCTGACGTCCCTGGCGGTGATGAGCAGCTGCACGGGCTCGGCGGGCAGCCGGTACAACAGCACCGCGCACTCGATGTACCGCCAGGTGCCGTCGGGCGCCCGTACCCGGCACGCGAAGCGGCCCTCGCTCTGCGTTTTGGCGGCATCCTGGTCCGCGCCCGGGTCGTAGCCCGAGGGATCGGCCGCCGGGCTGAGCGCCTGTTCGATCGCCGTGCGGGCGGCGGCCGCGTCCTCGGGATGGACGAACTCCATGAATGCCCGGCCGACCAGCGCTTCCGGCGGGTAGCTGAAGCCCGTGACCGACGGGCTCGCGTAGCTGATTATCCCGTCGAGGCCACAGATCAGCACCATGTCGCTGGTGCGATCGGCCAGCTGACGAAGGCTGTCGCTCGACTCGCGCCACCTCCGGGCGGCGACGCCGTTCTCCCTGACCAGCATCAGGATCCGTATCGCGATCACGAGGACCGCCGCGCCGCCGGCGATGACCAGGGCCAGCCCGCTCGCAGGGGCGCTGGCCAGCCCGTTCACGATGACGACGAACGCCGCGATGACCACGGCCACCGCGGCGATGATCGTCGCGGCGCCCGCGCTCGTCACCTGAACCTTCCGCGCCGGGGACTCCCGGCCCCACAGGGATACCCCCATGCGCGCGCCGATCGTCTTCACCCACGGCGCCAGGCCGAGCAGGCAGGCGGCGACGACCATCGCGAGCTGCTCGAGGATGCCCTCATGCCCGCCGAAGATCCGGGTGCCGACGCCGAGAAAGTCGCCGACGGTCAGCACCAGCAGCGAGAGATAGGGCAGCACCACCCGGCCGAACGCTACGGTCAGCACCGGCAGCAGCGCACCGAGCACCGCTAGGTCGGCGAGCGGATGCAGCAGGTTGAGCAGGAACGTCTGCGGGTGCTCGTTGGAGCGGTGGAACTCCCCGCCGAACGCAACCACCCAGCCGATGACCAGCAGCGCCACCGCCATCACGTAGCCGTCGGCCAGGCCGGGCAGCACCGAGCCCGAAGTCCCGGCGGGCGCGCGGGGCGCGTCCGGCGACGACGAAGGTGTCCGCGCGGCTCCCGGAGCCGGCGAGGCAAGCACCATGATTCCGGTCGCAGCCGCGGCCAGCGCGAGCAGCGGCGCCACGTCGGCCAGCCCTTGCGGCGTGGCCGAAGAGTTCTGCCCGGCCAGCACCGCATCCACGATCAGCCCGGCGAACCAGAACAGGGCCGCAACGCCAAGCCACCGGTATCCCCTGGCCACGGGCCCGCTGAACCGTCTGGCGCCCGCCCACAGGGCGACGACCGCCCCGGCCGCGGCGAGCATGCCGAGGACGCTCACTGTCGGTCCCCCGTGATGTTCGGGTACAACCAGGGCTCCTTCCGAGGTCCCGCAGGGAAGCGTGCGATCCGCGCATGCTCTGAGGCTGAGGATCCGGTAACGGATCTACAACGACCCGTCACCATTGACGGGCGCTCGGCCGCGCCCGTCAGCGACCAGAGTCCGCCGCTTGGACGACAGTATGGCGATCCGGCCTTATCGCTTACTCTACGTACCCGAAATCACGCTTCGGTTGAGGAAGGGTGTCCACAGGGAGACAAGTGCGATCACCGGGCGCCGGCCCGACACTGCGTGCTGCGAACATCCTAAAACACGCATTGTCAATATGTGCCGCTGATCATATTCCGGAGCGGTTCGCCGCGCAGATAAGCTTCCGCCTGCTCCCGCGCCAACCGGACGACCCGCCGCTGCGATACAGGCGTGGACGCTCCCACGTGCGGGGTGATGAACACCCCCGGCAGCGTCCACAGCGGGTGGCCGGGCGGCAACGGCTCCGGGTCGGTCACGTCGAGGGCGGCGCGCAGCCGGCCGCTCGCCAGCTCGGCACACAGCGCCTCGGTCACGACGACCGGGCCGCGGGCGGCGTTGACCAGCAGCGCGCCGTCTTTCATCCGGGCGAGGAAGTCAGCGTCCACCATGCCCGCGGTCTCCGGGGTAAACGGGACGAGCAGCACGACCACATCGGCGGCCGGCAGCAGCGCGGGCAGCTCGGCCAGGCCGGCCACTCCCTCCCGCGGACTCCTGGCCACGCGCCGCACGGTGACCTCGAACCCGGCGAGCCGCCGCTCCACGGCCGCGCCGATCGAGCCGTAGCCGACGATCAGCACGGTCTTCTCGGCCAGTTCGGGCGTCGGCTGATAGCTCCACCGCCCGGCCGCCTGCTCCATGGCGAACGCGGGGAACTGCCGGATCGCCGCGAGCATGGCCGCCACGACCCACTCGGCGGTGGACGCGTCGTGCGCGCCCCGCGCGTTGCACAACAAGGCCCCCTCGGGCAGGTACGGGCGAAGCTTGTCTACTCCCGCAGTTAGCGCCTGCACCACGCGCAGCCGCTTCATGTGCCGCATCGCCTCGCCGACCGGCGGCGTGGGAAAGAAGCTAGGCACATAGAACTCGACGTCGGCCACGCTGGCAGGCAGCGGACCTCCGTCCGGCGACACGATCTCCACCTCCGTGCCGGGCAGCCCTCTCATCCCCACGGCCACCCATTCCGCGGGCACCCACATCAGCAAGACCGACCACCCCATCTCGTGTTGGCACAATGTTTTCTGTTGGCACAAACCAGCCGGGTTTTCTGTTGGCACACCAGCCGGGTTTTCTGTTGGCACAAACCAGCCGGGTTTCCCTGTTGGCACAACCAGCCGGGTTTCCCTGTTGGCACAACCAGCCGGGTTTCCTCCTGGCACAAACCAGCCGGCAGCCGACCGCGCTCATGATCACGGAACCACGCGGTAGGGGGCAACTCGGCCTGTTCTAGACTCCACCCAGCTACGACGAATCTCCCATTGGGGTCGTGCCAACAGGAGGGCGAGGCCGAAGTGCGGAAAGTTCTGATCGCGAACCGCGGCGAGATCGCGGTCCGGGTGGTGCGCGCCTGCCGCGACGCCGGGATCGCCAGTGTCGCTATCTACGCCGACTCCGATCTCGACGCGCTGCACGTCCAGCTCGCGGACGAGGCGTACGCGCTGAACGGCAGCACGCCGGCGCAGACCTACCTGGACATCGACAAGATCATCGAGATCGCGGCCAGGGCCGGCGCGGACGCCGTGCACCCCGGGTACGGCTTCCTCGCCGAGAACGCCGCGTTCGCGACGGCCGTGATCCGGGCCGGCCTGACCTGGATCGGCCCCCCGCCGCAGGCCATCGAGGCGCTCGGCGACAAGGTCCGGGCCAGGGACATCGCCAAGCGGGTCGGCGCGCCGCTCGCCCCGGGCACCGACGGCCCGGTCAGCTCCGCCGCGGAGGTCGTGGAGTTCGCCAGGGAGTACGGCCTGCCGGTCGCGATCAAGGCCGCGTTCGGCGGCGGCGGCCGCGGGCTCAAGGTGGCCCGCACCGAGGCCGAGATCCCCGAGCTCTACGAGTCGGCGGTCCGCGAGGCCACCGCGGCGTTCGGGAACGGGGAGTGCTTCGTCGAGCGCTACCTGGACCGCCCCCGCCACGTGGAGACCCAGTGCCTCGCCGACTCCCACGGCAACATCGTGGTGGTCTCGACGCGCGACTGCTCGCTGCAGCGAAGGCACCAGAAGCTGGTCGAGGAGGCCCCGGCGCCGTTCCTGTCCGACGAGCAGAACAAGCAGCTTTACACCGCCTCCAAGGCCATCCTCCGCGAGGCGGGCTACGTCGGGGCGGGCACCTGCGAGTTCCTCGTCGCCTCCGACGGCGCGATCAGCTTCCTCGAAGTGAACACCAGGCTCCAGGTCGAGCACCCCGTATCGGAAGAAGTCACCGGCATCGACCTGGTCCGGGAGATGTTCCGGATCGCGGCGGGCGAGCCGCTCGGCTACGACGACCCGCCTCAGCGCGGGCACTCGATCGAGTTCCGGATCAACGCCGAGGACCCGGCGAAGAACTTCCTGCCCGCCCCGGGCACGATCACCGAGTGGAACCCGCCATCCGGCCCCGGAGTGCGGCTCGACGCGGGGTATACCGCCGGGATGACGGTCCCGCAGGCCTTCGACTCGCTGATCGGCAAGCTGATCATCACCGGCGCGAGCCGCCAGCAGGCGCTGCAGCGGTCCCGGCGCGCGCTCGCCGAGTTCACCGTGGGCGGCATGCCCACCGTGCTGCCCTTCCACCGCGCCGTCGTCGAGGACCCCGCGTTCGCCACAGACAACTTCACCGTGCATACCCGGTGGATCGAGACCGAGTTCGCCGCGCCGCTCGAGCCCCAGGACGGCGCGGCGACGGCACCGGAAGAGGCCCGGCAGCGGATGACCGTGGAAGTCGGCGGCAAGAGGCTTGAGGTCGTGCTGCCCGCCGCGCTGACAGTCGCCGCCGTGTCCGGTTCCGCCCCCTTTTCTCCTGAACGAACCGCTGGTTCCCGCGCGGGGCGGCGGTCCCGTTCCACCGGTCACGGACAGGAGAGCGGCGACTCCCTGGTCACGCCGATGCAGGGCACGATCGTGAAGATCGTCGCCGCCGAGGGACAGCAGGTGAGCACCGGGGACACCGTGGTAATACTCGAGGCTATGAAGATGGAGCAGCCGCTGACCGCCCACAAGGACGGAACAGTGACCGACCTTTCCGTCGAGGTCGGCCAGACCGTCACGGCCGGCGCCGAGATCGCCCAGATCAAGGACTGAGCCAGCGATGCGCCGACTTCCGGGGGATCCAGGGGTCGGTCGCTGGCTGCTGTTCGCCATAGGTTTCCGGCTGCCGGACGCCAATCGCGAGTGGGTCCGGCACGAGCTCACCGACGCGGGCTGGCGCGGCCGCACGATCAGGCGGCTGCTCGTGCTGATGGTGCCCATCTGCATCGGCCTGGCGTTCCTGCCCGGCCCCAACTGGCTCCGTATCGCGGTCCCGGCGTTCGCCTTGATCGCCAGCGTAGGCACGGTCGCGATCAGCGCCGATGACATCCGCGTCGCCCGCCTCCGCCAGCACAACCTCCCGGTCCCCGACGACCCCGATCTAGGCCGCCCCGCCCACTAGCGGGGGTGCGCTGACCAAGATGAATGTCTCATCCAGCTTGTTATAGCCAGATGAATGTCCCGTTGATCTGGCTGCGGGGGGGTGCGGGGGGGTTGCGGGGGGTTGCG
>Ga0210390_10000954_pt1 | contig 29087 bp, 20 predicted proteins | sample IncBWH11OmetaG_FD_161050 | JGI IMG/M metagenome (GOLD analysis project Ga0210390, IMG submission 161050) | Forest soil microbial communities from Barre Woods Harvard Forest LTER site, Petersham, Massachusetts, United States - Inc-BW-H-11-O ...
ATGAAACGAGACGATCTTCTGCAGCTTTCCATCTTCATAAACTGTGAAGGCGTCACGGTCGAGGTTGGTGACGATGTGCTGCTTATCGTCAACCACGGAAGCGTGTAGCAGGACTTCGTCCACGTCTTTGCGGAAGACGAACACTCCCTGGTCTTTGGTTGGATTCTCTTGGGGTGGCGCAGTTTGGACCGGCGCAGTTTGGACTGGCGCAGTTTGGCTTGCCGCGGGTTGGGATGGCTTATCCTGTGCCGGCACTTCTTGCGGCGGCTTGCTCTGATCGTTCGGCGTGGGAGCCGCGACGGAGGTCGTCGACGCAGGTGCAGCAGCGGCAGCGGGCGGAGTGGCGGGTTTACTCTCGTCCTGATTAACGGCTGGCTGATTAGCAGCCGATTGAGAAGCAGCCTGCGGCCAGGCCGGCAGCGCCAGTTGCACCGCAGCACAAATCACCAGCGTGAAGAGAAAAAGACTCGCGGCCCTATTCCGCAGGCGCGTAGTATCCCGTCCTGGCATACACCCGTAGAGGCGGCAATCCTTTCGGTGGCAGCAGCTTCACTTTTATCTTACGCCATTTGCCGTCGTGCATGACCTTGGCCGGACGGTACCCGAGAACATATTGATTGCGCAGTTCGACTCCGATCTTGGTCGCCACATCCCCCAGGTCGTTGGGATTATCAATGGTAAACGCCCGCCCGCCGGTCAGTTCTGTAATGTCGCTCAGCAACTGCGGCCCCAGCCGTTCCTCCATAGCGGAAGCGTAACGGTCGTAGATGCCGATGGCATAAATCATCACATCGGCTTCCTTCACCAGCGACCGGATCTCGTTTTCCGTGTAGCGGCTGTGGTTGTCGCCGCCGTCGGAAATGATCAGCAGCGCTTTCTTCGGATACTTGGCCTGCCGCATCTTGCTCACGCCCATGTAAATAGCGTCGAGCAGCGCCGTGCGCCGCCGCGGCACGGCGAACACCAGCTTGTTCTGGATCTCATCCACAGAGCTCGTGAAGTCGCTCACTTCCTCAGGTTCATCGGAGAAAGTGATCATGAAAAACTCATCCTGCGGATTCGCCGTCTTGAAGAACTCCATCACCGCGTCTTTGGCGCGATCCATCTTGCTGCTCATGCTTCCGCTGGAATCGAAAATCACGCCCAGCGAGACGGGAGCATCCTCGGCGGAAAACGTGCGGATCTGCTGCGTGGCGTTACCTTCGAAAAGCTGGAAATTTTCCTTGTCCAGGCCGGTCACCAGCCGGTTCATCGGATCGGTAATCGTCACCGGCACCAGCACCAGGTCCACATCGACCTTCAGAGGACGTACGTGCGCGCTGAGATCGGTGGCAGCGGTCGTATCATTCGTAGTAAGCAGATCTGGCTTGGGAGCTTCCGGCGTTTTCTCCACCACGCGCGGAGCAACGTGGACGTCATTCACATCCGTTTGTGCAAACCCAGGCATGCACAAGATCGCTAGCAGAGCAAAACCAAGAACGAGCCCCGTGAGTGTTCGCATGTAAGTCGGGAGTAGGAGATTTTTGCGCAGCCAGCGACTAGTCGGATCCCAGGAAGAAACCCAACCGCTGCGGCAAGCGTTACGAACTATCATCTCAGGGCGAGATGACCAGCGCCCTTCGTCCCCAGGCAGGCGGGCCATAAATACCTCAATGCGCCGGATGTTAGCACAGCTTTCGCCCCGCCGCGCACGGTTTTTTGTCAAAATTTACAGACAAATCCCGGAATCGAACCTTGGTTGTCATTTGTGCAGAAACGGTTGCCTGTGCGCCATCACCAGTGAAGCTGCAACGCCCGTCGCGCCTTTCGACGGCCTGTGTACCACGAGCGCCAGGTAGTGGTCCAGTTTGCGTATCTTGACGACGCATGTACGTTATCCCGAGTAAAAACCGTTCTTCGGGCGGAACGCCGGAAAAGACCCCGGCCCCTCGCGACGCCGCGCCTTCGGGTCACCTTCAAACTGCACCACTGTCCGAACACCGAGGTCTGCCCAATGAGGTCGGCCTATCTTGCTACAATCAAAAGCTTCCCGCGGCTTCGATAAACTGGCATAGATAAAAATGGCAGAAATTCATCCCTTTCGCGCTCTTCGCTACGACTTGCAGCAAGTTTCCGCCGCGCAGGTCGTGACCCAACCCTACGACAAGATCACTCCCGCCATGCAGGATCGCTACTACTCCGCCAGCCCGTACAACCTGGTGCGGATCATCCTTGGTCACCGCGAGCCCGACAGCCCCGGCGACAACGTCTATACCCGGGCCGCCGCCTATGGCCGCGACTGGCGAGCCCAGGGCATCCTCCGGCAGGACTCAGCGCCCTCGATCTATTCGTATTCCCAGACCTTCACCGCCCCATCCGGAACCAGCTTCGAGCGCCGCGGATTCATCGCCCTCGGCCGGGTCGAGGACTATTCCGCGAAAGTCGTCTACCGCCACGAGCAGACTCTCTCCAAACCCAAGGCCGACCGCCTCGACCTGCTCCGCGCCACCCGCGCCCACTACGAGCAGCTTTTTCTGCTCTATGAAGATTCCGGGCAAATCGATTCCCTGCTGACCACGTCGCGGGCGGCTACCATCGACGTCGCCGACGAATACGGAGTCGCCCACCGCGTCTGGCAAATTTCGGACCCCGCTGTGATCGCCGCGGTGCAGAACAGAATGCGCGACCAGAAACTGGTCATCGCCGACGGCCATCATCGCTACGAGACTGCGCTCAACTTCCGCAACGAATCCCGCGCCGCCGCCGGCACGGCGTCCGACCCTCAGGCCCCCTATGAATTCGTCATGATGACCTTCGTCAATATGAACGACCCCGGACTCCTCGTCCTGCCCACCCATCGCGTCGTGCATTCGCTCGCCTCGTTCTCGGCAGACGACTTCCGGCGCGCAGCAAAAGAATTCTTCACCGTCGAAGACTTACATCCGAACCTGGATGCCAGCCGTTACGTGGGGATTCTTCGGGACAGAGGCCGTGATCGGCCTGCGCTGGTGGCTGTCACTGCTAAACGTGCGCTTCTGCTCGACGGCGCAAACACTCTTGGGTCCCCAGTGCTCTCACATCTTTCCGCCAGCCAACGAGATCTGGACGTTGTGCAGTTGCACAAGTGTCTATTGGAAGGAGTGCTGCAGCTCTCCGAAGAATCCATCCGCAACCAGCAGAATCTTTCTTACCTGCGCGAAGCCGCCGAAGCCCTGAATCAAGTTCGCGGACAAACTCCCGGCAAAGCCGCCAACATCGCCTTCCTGATGAACCCCTGCCCGGTAGCGCAAGTGCGCGACGTAGCTTTTGCCGGCGAAGTCATGCCCCAGAAGTCCACCGATTTCTATCCCAAGCTGCTCAGTGGATTAACCGCCTATGCGCTGGACTGACCAGAATCGGGGTGCCCCATGTCTCGCGCGCTCTTGGCGCGAGAAAGCCTGCCCTGAGCCTGCCGGAGGGAGGGGATTTTCGAGAGCGAGGAAGCCCCGGCTGCGCCTTCTACTTCTGCATATAACTGTCGTTACCCTGATTTCGACCCTCATTTCCGGAGCCGCCGCCCCCGAAAAACATCTCTCCGTTTATTCCGTAGCCGCCAACTATTCCCTCCCCCTCGTGCAGCACGAAGGCCGCAACTACATCGGCCTGCTCGAAGTGCTCGAACCCCTGGGCAAGGTCACGGCCAAGCTGGAAGGCGTGCGCTGGCGGCTGCGCTACAACAATGTGGAGGGCGACTTCCAGATCAATAAAACGCACGCTCGCGTCCAAGGCCGCGACGCCGACCTCACCGGAAGATTCTACGTAGAAAATAATCGCGGCCTGGTTCCGCTTGCCGCGCTCGCTTCCCTGCTGCCGCGCTTTCTCGGCGGCCCCGTCACTCTGCACGAAGAGTCCGGACGTCTCTTCATCGGCAGCGTGGCCACTCACTTCACCGCGGGGTTATCGTTGTCGCCCGACAACGGTCCGCGGCTCGTCTTCCGTTTCACCGCGCCCGTGAATCCCACTGTCGCCACCGAACCGGGCGCGCTGCGCATGACCTTCACCCGCGAACCGGTGGTCGCGCCCGCCTCGCCCACGCTCACCTTCGGCAACAAGACCATCCCCTCCGCCATCTACAGTGAGAGCAACGGCACGGCGGTAGTCACGGTGAACGCCTCAGTTCCGGTGATCGCCAGCTTCAGCAGCGACAGGCGCACGGTCATGATCTCTCCCACAGCCTCGGCCGCGCAGAACCCAACCACACCCGGAACAACAGCAACCCCAGGCGCACCCGGAGCACCTGGCACTCCCGAAGCCACCGCGCCGCCAACCCCTGCACCACCCGTCCCCACGCCAGTCGCCCGCCGTTACTTTGCCGTCGTCGACGCCAGCCACGGCGGCGACGACAACGGCGAAACTCTCAGCAGCACGCTCCTCGAAAAAGACGTCACCGTCGCGCTCGCCCGCAGCCTGCGCCAGGAGCTCGAGGCCCGTGGAATCCCAACGCTCGTGCTGCGCGATTCCGACGCGAACGTGACCCTCGACCAGCGCGCCGCCATCTCCAACGCCTATCGCGCCGCTATTTATATCGCGGTACACGCGGCCTCCAGCGGTCACGGCGTGCGCGTCTACACCGCGCTGCTGCCTTACGATGGCGACGACCGCGGCAACTTCCGCTCCTGGAACACCGCGCAGCACGCTGCATTGCCACTCAGCCAGACCACCGCCTCCGCCGTCGCCGCCGAACTGCTGCGCCGTCAGATTCCGGTTCGCGCTCTGGCCGCCGCTCTTCGCCCGCTCAATAACCTGACTGGACCGGCCATCGCCGTCGAAGTCGCGCCCGAGGGGTCCGATTCCTCCCAACTCACCGCACCCGACTATCAACAACTCGTCACCAGCGCCGTAGCCACTGCAATCGCCGCCACCCGCGATCAGTTGGGAGCTGCACAATGAGGAAAAAACGATGAGGGGCAAACCATTGGCGCTCAACAGCACGACGACGAAGAGCATTGGGGTGAAGAGCCTGAGGCGAACAGCATGAGGCAAGCCGCATGATCCCGCGTCATCTCATCATCGCGGTCGCCGTGCTGCTCGTCGCCGTGCTCGGCCTGGGCATCTACGCGTTGCACATGCGGCGCACGGCCGTCTCCACGCCCGTTGCTTCCATCGACACTCGCCCGCTCGCGCCGCCCGTTGCCGGACCCACCGAACGCGTAACCCTCTTCGTGGCCCACGACGACGATAGCAGCCTGCGCGCCGAGGCCGCCCTGATTCCCCTACCCTCCGGCCGGCAACAACGCGCCGAAGAACTTCTTCGCGCCCTGCTTTCGCACTACCTCGACAAGTCCTCGCCCCACCCGCTCGGCTCCGGCGCCGATATTCGCAGCGTCTTCCTGGTCGACCCCGGCGTCGCCGTCATCGATGTAAACTCCGCCTTTGCCGATACCCACCGCTCCGGCGTCCTGGTCGAGGACCTGACCGTCGCCTCGCTAATCCATACCATCTCGTCCAACACTCCCGGCATTTTGAAAGTCAAGATCCTGGTGGACGGCCAGGAGCGCGCCACCCTCGCCGGCCACGCCGATCTGTCCTCGTTCTACGACGTCACCGCTGTGAATCAACTCGCCGCCCAACTGCAGCCCGCACAATTCTGACAGTGAACTTCCCGTTCGACAGCGTGATGTATTCCCATCTGCATCCTCGATCACCAGTAAGAAGCAAGATGCTCGCAAAACGCTTTCAAGTGCGAAACTGGTTGACACACACTTTCGACGGTACTAATATCCGCACAGGACGCATGATTGTTTGTGCGTGCGACTTCCCCGTAGGGTAGTTCCCCCCCCGCATTTGTGTGAGACAAGTCCCGCGAACCTATACCTACGTCTTTGGAGGACGCCGTGAAGCGATTCATTCTGCCTGCCTGCTTATTCCTGCTTGCGCCCATTGCTGCTGCACAAACGTATACGGTAACGGATCTAGGTCCGGTCACCCCAACCGCAATTAATATCTGGGCTCAAGTTGTCGGCAGCAACAACGGCCAGGCGTTTGTCTGGTCGAAAAGCCAGGGCATGCGGAATCTGGGAACAATGCCGGGCGGCACATTCAGCATGGCCGCCGGAATCAACGATCTTGGCGTCGTTACCGGCACTGCCGATGGACCCGGCACCGTGACCTCTCTCATTTCGTCGTTTCCGAGTCAAAGCTGTAGTGATCTCACTCAGCCATTCGTGTGGAGCCCGACCGCCGGCATGCAAGGCTTAGGTACAGTGGCAGGGCCTGAGAACTCTCCGTGGGATTTTGAAATATTGGGGTTCTGGTGCGAGTTTCCGTTCTACGCTACGGGCATCAATGATCGTGGCGAGGTGGTTGGATACACCGGGCCTGCGCCGGACCTTTATCAGTATGCATTTCGTTGGACGAGCGCCGGCGGCATGACCACATTCGGAAGCGGTTTTACACCCACCTTTGCCAATGGAGCGAACAATAGCGCCCAGGTAGTCGGTCAAAGCGAAGGTGAAATCGGGAATGCGGCGTATTGGAAGAATGGCGTCATGACCACCCTGGCAGATTTGGGCGCCGGAGCGGGTCTGGATTACACCAGTTCAGCGAACGGGGTCAACGACCTGGGGCAAGTCGTCGGCTGGGCGACAACTATCCCTTTCTCCCCCAATTGCGATGTCGACCTGATGATCTGTCCTATCCATGCCGTCCTGTGGACGGCAGGTGGAACGATACAGGATTTGGGAACTCTGCCAGGCGATACCTTGAGCACCGCGTCCAAGATTAATCTCTTCGGACAGGTTATCGGCTCCTCCGGAAACTCGATCGCTTATCAACAGCCGGGCGCAACCGGGGGTGCGGGGTTTGACGATTCCGTTCCGGCCACGGTCATCGGCAGTCCTTTCATTTGGACTGCGCATAGCGGAATGCGCGATCTGAATTCGCTCATCCCCAGTAGTTCTGGCTGGGTACTCAATTCGGTGAGCGATCTGAACATCTGGGGACAAATTGTGGGCGAGGGCACGCTGAACGGCCAGACCCACGGTTTCCTTTTGACCCCCAGAAGTCTCGTTCAATTCTAAGAAAGCTGGCGCGGCGTGTCAGATTCAGGCGCCGAACCTCGGACTTCTCTTTAAATCGTCACGAAATCGTCGCGAGACACGACTCCCGATGGTCGGAGGTCCGAGGTTCGAACGCCTGACGACGTTCTTAATTCCTACGCCGGCTTCTCCAGGCCCTCGATCTCGTGCTTGGCCCGCTCCAGAATCTCGCGAATCTTCGCGATCTTCGCCGAATCGTGCGAGCCGCGAGTCGCCGTCTTCAGCGCCGCCTTCATCACCTCGGCCGCCGGACGCATCACCTCCGCGCCCTCCATGCCCATCCACGGCGCCCAGTCGCCGGCCTGCTCGGCGCGCTGCCAGATTTTTTTCACCGTCTCGGCTTCGCGCTGCAACTCCGCTTTGCCGGCATCCGTTAGCGAATACGTTCGCTTGCCTGCCGCCGTATCCGAAGTGACCAGGCCCTCGTCTTCAATCTGCTGCAGCGCCGGATAAATTGCTCCCGCGCTGGCCTTGTAGATGCCGCCCGACTTCGTCTCCAGCTCCTTCATCAACTCGTAGCCGTGCTTGGGCCCGCCTTCGAGCATCGACAGCAGCGCCAGCCTGATTTCTCCCGGACCAAAAAACCGGCCCCAGCGACCTCCACGACCCCAGGGAAATCCCCCTCCCATAAACGGCGTTGCGAACCCGCCCCGCCACCAACTTCCACATCTTCCGTACATACTTAAACTCCTTCTCAGTTCGTCGTCGGCTCAGAATTGCATGATCGCTGATTTCTCACTGCTGATTAAAAACCACCGTCCCCGAGCTTGCCGAGGTTTCCATCAACGATCAGAAACCAGCAATCAGCAATCGACCGTTCGATCTGTCTATAACTATATCTATCGATATAACTATTGTCAAGCTCGCCACCCGCAAGGATGTTCGCCCCGCGGCGGCGCCTGACCACAGCCCGGCGCTTCCAGCGCCACGGAAAAGCGGAGAGTTAGATCGCGTGTACGGCGATATTTCGCCAACGGCTGCTGCTCGGCTTAAAATACCGCTGTGCCAAATGGAAAGCCCGGCGACAACCCACTGACCGACATGACCGTTCATGGCGCTCACCCATTTCCGTCAGACATCGAAAGGACGCTGCGCGAGATCGATTCTCTAGGCCGCGCGTATGGGAGATGGGCACTTGGAGAGAACTGGCCCTACTCGCCGCATGAGTTCGATTGGGAGCGCGGCAGGAACCTTGACGAAGCTCGCCAACTGTTGTCGCATCTTCTCACGATGCTTCGAGCTGGGCGAGGCGATGAAGTGCTTTTCGATCCCCGCACTCGTAAACCATTTAAGACCGGCTGACGTGCTTACATGACGGACGATTTCGCCGACTGGTCAATTTGAGCGTAATGGCGAGCGGATGACGGGGTTTCGCCGAAGTCAATTGGCGAGAACAGGCGATTGCAGTCAAAACCCCCGGCAGGGGCGTGATGAGTGTCATGGCGATTTACGCCAACGGACGGACAATCTATTATTAGGGCCGCGACGGCGAACGAATGCAATGGAACGATCATGAAGCCAGACGATATCGTCAAGTCTTGGAGCGCTAACGATCTTAGGCGCTGGCCAGTGCAATGTCTCCGCGACGTTGCGATTCCCGAGCCTTCCAAATCTTTCCTGGTCGAGGTCGGTCTGCCTGTCTACAGCGACGTAGGGTTTCAGTTCCATCCGCTGGTTGGTGATCCACCCAGGCTTGCGGGCAGGCCTCACTTGCGCAGCATTGGTCGAATGTTTGAGGCTGCCCTAGTTTGCCTCGATGAACAGGCCGATGGGCACGTGATTTTAGTGGACCCGTCGCTTCGGTACCTCAACTCCCGTGTTGACCGTTTTGCTGCATGTTTGATTCTCTACCTCCAACTTCGAGCAATTGCGCAGCGTTCTAGGCCCACAGAAATACCGAAGGAATTCGCCGCGGTTTCGAGAGAGATTTGCTCAACGTCGATCCAACCCTATTTAGTGATCCAGAGAACTTCTGGGCAGTTATTGTTTGGGAAATGAAACAGGGCCTTGGGTGAGCACGTTCAACGTCGAGCGCCTGAACTTCATAGTTGGCGAAATCATAGTTGACGAAATCAGGCGATTACACTCACCCCCTCGGCAGGGGCATGATGAGTGTAATTGGGCTTTACCGCCAATTGACTCGACCTGGCCCCCGTCGAATGCTTCACAGATAGAGTTTGCGCGTGGCGGAGGTTCCCCTTATGACACGGCCTGATGCGGATTTCCAGAGCCCCGACCAGAGCATGACTTAAGGTGGTCCTTGACCCCCAGAAAACGGATCAACCTCGTAAACGTACCCTCTCAATATCCGCTCCAATTTCGCATACTGTTTCTCCTCCAAAAATCCGCGGATCTGGTCTTCCGATGCCTGACGGATGAGGGCCAGCTTGCAGGTACGGACCTTCCTGGACAGAAACCGGTCTGACCGCACGGCCTCCAATTGCGACTTCGTTGACTCCAAACTGTCCAGCATCTGCGATTGCTGGTCCGCCGTCAGCTTCAGTCGCTTGCTTAGTTGCTCTGTCCGCTTCGCCGGATCGAAGTGTCCATTCTGATACCATGCCGAGGACGATTCGGGGGTGGTGCACGCGTGGAGGTTGGTACACTCTTGGCACAATGGACGATTCTGATTGTGAAAATGAATGATGTTCGCGTTGTTCGCGATGTTCGCCGGATCGCCCGGGTTTTGCGCAACGGCAGAGATCGCGAACACGGTGACGAGGCCCAGGACCGATAGAAGCAGGCATTGTTTTAGCATCGTTTCTCCACGTGTGAACCCTCGACCTGGAGACGCCTATCAATCAAATTATGGCTCCGCAGTTGTAGAAGCGTACTGGCTTTTACGAATCTTTACTCGATGATCAAGCTGTTTTCTGGCGTTTCCGTTTCTGTCGTAGTTGTTGAAACCAGGCATTAACACTCAAATTTCGACTGCTTTCGCTTCGGGCCGCATCCGGTCCATCCGTCAGGAATCGAAAGATGAGTGAGATGGGGATGTTGCGTCAGTTGACCCCGCTCGAAAGCAAGCTCGCTGCTCCAATTATCTGCCTATGCGCGGTGTCTATAACGATATGCACCGGATCGGCTTTCGTCGGGCGCTACCACTCGCGTTCACCCTCGTTCATCTCGTGCTCGTCTGGTTTTCTTTGCCACGCCAACCTCATGCCGGAAGCATGGTTTTCCGCGAGTCAGGATACCGCTCTGCTTCATATCAAGAAAGCATTCGCGTTCCGATGGAAACGATGGAACCCCCACCGCTCAAACCTGTTCAGAAGATCGCTCTCATCCTTGAACTTCCGGCGATGTTTGTCGCGATGCTGATTGGCGCGGTCCTGTTTCCCCGGAACGACACGGCATGGCTGTATACGTCCATACTATTGGTACCGCTTGTTTGGTACGGCGTCGGGAGATGGCTCGACGGTCTTTTGGGTTATGGCGACCGTTTGCGTCTGCCACAGATTCTGCGGGGACTGCTCGCCCTTCCCGCAGTTGGCGTCCTCGCTGTGAGCGTAGCTGGCCTCACACCGCTATATCACCATCGCACGCCCGACACGTATTGGATGTTTAGCGGTCTCGTGCTCTGGTCAGGGCTTTGCTTCACGATGATCACTAGCTCCGCTCGACGCGGTGATTGATGTTTAGCAGGACACAATCGGACAAACTCCCTCGCCGGGTCGATGAGTGTAATGGAGATTTTGCAACAATAAGCGGCAGGCCCTGAAGGAAGGTGTGCTAAAATCTTGCGCTGCTGCATAGCATGACTTCGATGGACGCGAAAGGCAAAGAGCGAATCCAGACCGGAACGTCAAAACCTCTCCCCTATAGACGGGCCGTTTTAACGGTGTCGTAGTCACTCTTTTTTCGCTGCCAGTACCCATACCGCGTCCTGGAGGAGTGGGCCGGTGGCGTTGAGAGGTACAATTCGTTCAAACGATCTCTCAAAGGAAACCTGATGATTAACAGACGGATTTTCGCAGCCGCAGCACTTTTGCTGCCGATCGTGGTCGCAGGTGCGGTGGACTTTCCGGAACGCAAAGAAGGTCTTTGGGAGCGCCACAATCAAACCATCGTAAATCCTGGAAATAAGAAGACAGAACTTACCTCCAAAATTTGCCGGGACCGGGCCTATGACAAGTCGGTAACCGTTACGAAGCCCCGCGGCAAGGACTGCACGTCTAATTTGGAGAGTCTCGGGGGCGGTAAGTACGCCTCGCAGTCACGTTGCACCATGAGTGGTACTGTAATCGAAGCAAAGCAGACTTTCACTTATCAGGGCGACACCTCATTCCATTCGGAAACTCACATGACCTACACGCCCGCACTTAACGGCAGGACTGATCAAACGATTATCCTCGACGAAAAATATGTCGGCAGTTGCCCGGTCGGAATGAAGCCCGGCGACGAATCGACGCCAACGGTAAAATAGAACGCACCCTAACGGTAGCGAGGCTGCGGTCGACAATTTCTACGTAATATCGAAATCATTCCAGTTCGAGCCCTCGGAAGCGCAGACCCAGCAGTCCCTGTCCTACCTGTCTTCAGTGAAAGTGTGCGATTCCACGAGAAGCGGCCAGCCCTGCCCAACTACGGACGCATGGCGTTTTTAAAGCGTTGGTCTGTAAGATGCCTGGGACAGATAGCCTTGAGTGAAATGATGCAATGGTGGTACCCCCGGCAGCGGGCATGATGAGTGTAATCGCGATGTTTCGTCAACTACACGCGGCCGCTTGTGTCGGGCGGGAAAAGCGGGTTAACATTCGCGCGTGGAAACTCAGGACTTAGCCGAAGAGTATCAGACCAAAACTGACGAAGAACTGTTGCGACTGGCTCTCGATGCTGTAGACCTTACTCCCGAAGCCAACCTCGTGCTCAGTAGTGAACTCTCCCGACGAGGAATTAATACCGCGGAAAGATTGGCGTCCTTTCGGGTAGAGGAAAAATATCGAAAGGAAGAAGTCAGTAAGCACACCGGCAGCCTCTTCATTATTCACCCTTTCGGAGTGGGCCATCTCCGATTCGGAAGAGCTGATCGCACATACAATCCGGCAACCGGTCTAGAACGATTCAAAACTACGCTATTCGTTATGCTGTTTTGGTTCCCTTTAGTGCCAACAGGGACATTTCTTGTAGAAAAAAAGCGTTCCCTGTTTTCGAACAAACTGACGATTTTGAGAAAACTACCTCTTGATTGGCGACAAGTGCGCCGAGTTTGGGGCGTCGCGATAGCCATTGTTCTGTCGATCCTTGTCGCCTTCGCACTTTTGCTTCATTTCTTGTGACGATGCAGTCGTTGGTATTCAGTGGTCACTCGGTAGCTTGGAAAGCTGGATTGGCCTGAATGAGTGATACAGCGATTTTTCACCACTCATCAGCGATGGAATACGTATCCGATAGCCCAATCGTGGCCAAACACCGCGAACAGAAGAGCTGCGAGGCAGATTGCGCCCACTAGCACGGTCCACCAGACTTTCCGGTTCGATTTCATTCCTCATCCTCGATGATGAGTGTAATGGCGATTTTACGCCATTGACCGGAGTGTCCTACTCAATCCTGCACTCAACGTACTCCCCCTGCCAGACAAAATCCCCTGCTCGATTGCATTACACTCAAAATCCGGCTGGGACCAGCCCTTTTCCACAGCCTTCCACAGAAATATTCCGCGATCCTGTGACGAACAACCTTTACTGAGAATTCTGCAGAGCGCAAGCTGGAGATGTGCGCCAAAGCCTTCCCCTCCCGTTTTCCACCAGCAGCCCCAGCAGTACCTCCGCGAGCCGAGCTAAGTCCTTATTCCATAATATTTTAGCTGTAACTCCTTGCAGCACAAGATTTTGGGCGGGATTCTCCAAGCCATTCGCCCGCAAACCCTTACCCATGAATGTTTTACAGAGAACAACGAAAAAAATAGTGGAGGGATATCCCACCCGCACCAGCCCGACGGCAAGCCATCATTTACAATCCCCGATCATGTTCTACCGCTCCGACAATCGCTCGCCCGACCAGCTTCGCCCCGTCGTCCTGACCCCGGAATTCATCTCCACCGCCGAAGGTTCTGTCCTCATCGAAGTGGGCAATACTCGCGTCATCTGCACGGCCTCGATCGAAGAAACCGTCCCCCAATTCATGCGCAACTCGGGCAAAGGATGGATCTCCAGCGAATACAGCATGCTTCCGCGCGCAACCCTGACCCGCACGCCGCGCGAAGTCACCAAAGGCCGCCCCAGCGGACGCACCCACGAAATCCAGCGCCTGATCGGCCGGTCGTTACGCGCCGTCACCGACCTGACGCGCCTCGGCGAACGCACCATCTGGATCGACTGCGACGTCATCCAGGCCGACGGCGGCACGCGCACCGCCTCCATCACCGGAGCATTCGTCGCTCTCGGCCTGGCTCTCGAAAAGTTGGTGGACGCAGACACCCTGACCGCAGTTCCGCTAAAGGATTTTGTCGCCGCGATAAGTGTTGGGATTGTCGACGGAGAAATCCTGCTCGATCTCTGCTACGAAGAAGACTCCCGCGCCGACGTCGACATGAACTTCGTCATGACCGCCGCGGGGAAAATGGTGGAAGTCCAGGCCACCGCCGAACACCAGGTATTTGACGACCAGCAACTGGCCAAAATGATCGCCTTCGCCAAGCAAGGCGTGCAGTCACTGATCGTAAGGCAACAGGCAGTGCTGAAAACGCTGGCAACAAGAAAGTAGAAATGCAACCCTTTGTTCACTGGTCAATCAGGCGGTTCCTGACGAGCGGTTTAATTGCTCCACCGCCCCGCCAGACCTCGCGGCGGTTGGGCAATCGATTGAAATCTTGCCAACCGGACCCGATCCCGGTCCTTGAACGAGACCAGGGGCATGAGGCCTGCATCCAACATGCGGTCGACTGCATCCTCTGTCAGCAGCACCTCGGCACAAGGCTTCGTCTGGGATTCGCCTGCCTTCAGGATGATATGCAGCGGCAGCTGGTCAATTTCCATGGCACTGCCGGGACGCATCTCCCATCCCGCCTCGCTGAAGGATTGGGCGAGCAGCAGCGCGGCCACGAATCCCGGATTGCCCCAGAGATACTCCTCATGCGCCGGCGTTTCAGGAAACTCCTCGAATTCGAACGAGTCGATCGGTGAGGTTTTCTTTCCATAAGGCAAGCGTAGTAAGAACCGTGGAAGCGCCAGCCCGACGGAGCCGGCTTCCGGCAGGCGCCGGAGTTCAGCCCAGGCCCGCGCGAGTTCTGGCTCCGGGGCCTTCCACTCTCGCGGCTGCGGGGTGGAAGCCAAGGAAGAGCATCCCAGAAGTCGCAGGCTGGCCGCCGCCAGAAACGGAGCCCGGGCGCGGCTCGCTATCTCGGCGATCTGGGCAAGGAGTTGCGCGTCATCGCTGGCCGAGCCGAAGCTGTAGTTCCCTACGAGGATGGACCACGGCTCTGCCCCGGCCGTTTCCACGCTCTGCTCCACCAGGAGCCGGTAGAGCCCGGTCTCCCGCAAATCGGTGGCGGAACTCAAGTCGGCCGCCAGTTCCTGTTTCGAAATGTCGATCAGGTAGAGCTTGAGCTGCGATCCGGTTTCGAGCTGCCGAACCAGCAGGAAGGTTGCGCGCCACGCGGCTTCGAGCGCCTGAAAATCTGGGTTGTGCAGAATCGCCCGCATCAGCGATCCAATGGCGCGATCGATGACGGCAACGATCTCCGGCTGCCGGGGATCCGGAGTGCCCACCAGGTGCTCAGCCACCACTCTGTGCGCGAACTCGTGGATCTCGTCCGTCGAACGACGGGGCCGGTCCGTGGCGCCGCGAGCCTTACTCTGCTCAATCTCCGTCTGCGCGATCATTTCATCCAGCAGGCTGCCCGAAGCTAACTGCACCGCAGTGGGCGCAACCGGCGGCGCGGGCTTTGCCGGCAGCGAGGTTGCATCGCGCGAGCGCAGCCCTAATTCATTCGCTACCTTTTCAAAGCTTGAAGGATCCTGCACGCGGCTGCGCAGGGCGCGCAGTTTGGCGAAGACATCAAGACGCTCGAAAATGCGGTCAGGATGAAAGTCGTCGAGCTCAGAAAATCGGAGGTGTAACGCGCCGCTCTCGTCCATGGGCAACTGAATTTCGGCGCCCGAGCGCGCGAGCACTTCTTCGAAGTTGTCGCGATCGACCAGCCAGGCGCGGCGTTTGCTGATTGTCTTCGCGTCGGAAATTCCGCGGTTCGCGCGTCCGCTGAAGTCGCCCAGAATCGCGATGCAGAAGGGAGTTTCGTCGGATGGGCGGGCACCCGAGCTGTCTTCGCCGGCCGACAGATTGACTCCACCGAAGTCGAAGCGTTTCGGCATCGACAGCTCCTTTGAGTGCGTTGCGTTTGAACCCTGAGAACTTGGATTTCTAGAACCTTAGATCTTAAGAACCGCGGGCCTTACTGTTGGTCACTCTGAATCTTGTTGAGCTTGCTGATCCCATCTAATGCTGGCTGATTCTTCGGCTGCAAACGCAGAACGATGCGGTACTCGCGCCGAGCCTTGTCATACTTGCCATCTCCCATATCGTTTCCGGCCATGGTGAGCAGGCGAGGAATGTCGCTGACCGCCCAGTTGCCAGATTCATCGACGACGGCTGGCTGCTCCGGCGTATCTTTCCTGTCTTCGGTCTTGATCTCTTGAGTCTGGGGAGCTGTTTTGTTTTTCGTGACGCTCTGCGCCGGCGGCTTTCGGAGTGCTGCGGGCGGTTTGGCTGGCGGCTTCGGAGGCTCCTGTTCGGGCTGCGCGGTCTGGGCTTGAGGAACGTCCGCTGCTCGCGCCTGCTGGTCGGTGCCGCCTGTTGCCGTCGGCGGAGTCGGTTGCTGCGTCTGCGCAGTCTGAGGGGGCTGAGGCTTGGCAACCCGCGTCGGCTGTAAAAATACTGTGATGAGCGCCGCTACGACAACCACCGCGACCACGCCAAGGATCACCCGAGTACGGGTGAACAGCGGCCGCTCGCCAATCTCGAGTTCTTCGGTCAGAGAACTGCTCGGCTTCTGATTGAACTCGGGAGAGCGACGCGAGCCGGTTTGCGGGGCGACGTAGTCTTGCATGCGGGCAGCGGGCGCTGCCGTGTTCGTCGTGGTCCCGCTACGCGCAAACGGGGAGTCCGCGATCGGAGAATTCATGATCAGAGTTGCACCTACCGGCGGAGCTTCGACGACGATCGGCTCGGCCGCATCGCCGACCGACTCAGTCATGAGGGCAACTCGATCCGGCGTTGTCCAGACCAACTCCGTCAACTCGGTCGGCGCATCTTCAGTCGTTTCGCCGGACGCCGTCGCAAACTCCATCCCCGGAAGATCACGCATGCGCCGGAAAACATTGTCCGCCAGCAAGATTTGCCCAGGTTTGGCCCGCCCCAATTCCAGTTGCACCAGTTCGCCGCTGAGGCCTGCCGGGTCCATCGTCCTCGGCTGATAAATCAGGATCGCGCCGCCGGTTCGTTCGCCGGGACGGCTGGTCAGGAACTCCAGGATCGCTGTCTGAATCCGCTTTGCCGCGACCACGGCTTGCCGGCAACTGTCGAAGTGCGCGGCCAGGACTGCCTGTGATTCCTCAGCAATGCGGCCGCGGCTCGCGCCGACCAAGTCCGCGATCATGTAAACCAGAACGCTTTCGGTTTTCCAGGTCAGTGGCAGGCGACGGTCGGGCCGGGCCGCGCCCCACAGGCGAATCGCGAAGTCTGCGGCATCCGCAGGCGAGTCGCCGCCCCACGGACCGGTGTGCTGGTCGGGGTTGGCTACTTCGAATTCGCGGCTGTCGGTTTTCTGCTCGTACTGCGCCATGCTTCCCTAGGCCAATCTTCACTGCATCACTCAGGTTTCGACGGGCTCGAAACTCGGGTGTAGGTTACGCCAAATCAGCATCCCAAGCAAATGATTACGGGGCCTATCCATGGCACTCTCGTGCCCCACTTCCACCACTGGGGAGCGCTTGACTTCGTCGAAACTGTGAGTATGATACGGGCACCTGCGTAGGCGAATTTATGGCAGTTGCCGTTATCTCGGGGAGTGTATGCCACGACGTAAGAAGTTTCCTGGAGAATTGTGTCTGCCGTCTGTTGTGAAGAGGGCGTGCCTAGCTCTGGCGTTGATTTTTTTCACCCGTTCCGCAGTTCACTCCAAAGATGTTCCTCTAACCGCGATCGAACTGTTTGACGGTCCGAACGGCGCCGCCTTCGTTCAGGTGAGCGACCTGCTGATTAACGGCAAGGCCGAAGTCCGGTCCTGCGGTGGAGCAGCTCAAATCAACAAGTCCTCTTACGGCAAGCTGACCAAGATTCCCCTCAATTCCTCGGTGACATCGATCGAGCGCGACGCCCAGGGGGTGATGAACCTTACGCGCGGTTCGGCGGCGGAGTGCGTGGTTCCTTCCAACCTGAAATTCGATAAAGATGAGAATCTGACTCCCGCACAACTTGCGGACAAGGTGGCGCTGCAGGGGAAGGTGCTGAGTTCATCGCCCGAGGGCACGACCGAAATGCCGGCGTTCAAGCCGGGCGTAAAGATCGTTTTCGTCGCCGCGCCTGACATGGAACTGGGTGAGTATCTTCGCGGCGAGCGCGCGCACTCGGTGGCGCAGTGGCAGGACTATCTCGGGCGCTATCCGAAAGCCGCGCACACCGATTTCGGCAAGCAGGCCCTCGCGGCCATTTTGCTGAAAGAGGGCCAGGATGGATTGTCCTCTTACCGTGCGTCTGCCTCCACAAACTCTCCTGCGTATCCTGAACTCAAGACTGCTTTCTCGCGCGCCAATCAAGTCAGCATTCTGCTTCCCGGCAACGACGGGGCTGGCAAACTTCACGAAAGTGTTCGCGCGGAATTGGTGCAGATCGCCGGCAAGGGTACCACCGAACTGCAAGCTTACAAGCAGGCGCTGGCCGGGCATACGAGTGGGTATGTTCATCTGGCCAACGCGCGCCAACTGGCCGACCGCGCGTTAGAGGTCGACCCTCATTTTGACCAAGGGCTCGCGCTACAGGGCAAAGTTGCGGAGGAGAGCAAGCGAGTCGACGCCGCCATGCGCAGTGCTGAATCGATGATGTCGGCTCAGCGTTACGATGAGGCCGTCACCGCCTTGACTGACTTTCGCTCGTTCGCCGATGAAGAACCGCGGATCGCTGCCGTCATCGACAACACGTACAAGTTTCACCTCGATCGCGGCAAAGCCGCCGCTACTGCGCAGAAGTGGCACGATGCGGTCGAGGAGTACAAGAAAGCTACGGACCTGAAAGCTACGCCCGAAGCTGCAAACGCGCTCCAGCAGGCACACGCGCAATTTGTGTCGTCGTCGAACCAGGCGGCCGCCGATGTTGCCGTGCAGCAAAGCACGTCGCTGCAGCAGCAGAAATACTTCATCGAAGCCTATGAAGTTCTCGCCAATTTGCCGGAGGCACAGCGTGCGTTAGTCAAGGACCAGATGCAGGCGCTCGAACCGGACTATGTAAAGAGCGCGTCGGACGAGGCCAAGAAACTGAAAGATGCTCACGTTCCGATTCAGGGCCGGACCGACGAGATCGGCGTGCAGAAGGCTTATAACTATCTGCAGGCGGCCAGCGCTCTGCGGCCCGACGATCAAGACTTGAAGCTCCGACTGGAACTTCTCGCTCAAACGCTAAGCGATTACTACGTAGTGCAGGCGAAGAAATTCCTCGACAAGCCGCTGGGATCGGGCGTTGGCCTTGCATGGCTTTATTTGGATGAAGCCCAGCAATACCAGTCGAACCGGGACGATGTCCGCGACGAGCGCACGAAATTTACTTCCATCCACAACGTACGGTCTACACTTTCGATCAAAGTAGTGTTCCGCGATCAGACTTCGCGACGCGACAGCGCAGGGTTCGCGGATCAGCTACAGGATGCGATTGCCACCGGACTCGAGACCACGAACCTTCCGGTTAGAATTATTCGCGCCTCCGATGCGACGCCGGTCGATCCGAACTTCACGCTGATCGGTGACGTTCTCGAACACCGGCCGGTTTCGAAACCCACGATCGAGTCGCTGGATTCTGAATACCGCGCCAGCGAGCGAGAAGTGCCGAACGAGGACTGGAACAAGGCAAACCGCGATTACGAAGACGCCAACCTGGAGTTACAAAAGCAGCAAAAGATTTTGGAGGGCGTGCAGGCGCACGGGAAGAAAAAAGACATCGAAGCGGCGACCGATGCGGTTGATGCGGCGCAAAAGAAAGTATCGCAGGCGCACGCCAAGCTCGACACCATCCCGAAAACAATTCTCAGCGATGTGGTGAAGCCTTACAGTTATACGCGGCGGACAATTGACTTAAGCGCCGTGGTCGAACTTGGATTCCGCGTCGTTGACTCCAATGGCAATACGATCGCATCGAATCCGTCGGTCAAGAGATCGAATCAGAAACAGTTCGTGATGATGGAAAATGTGAATCCGACCGACACCAAGGGCGTGAAGCAAGGCGGTTCTCCGCCCGATGAAGCGCAGTTTCTGGGAGATGTCGAAATCGCTGCCCGCATTGCTTTGATTGACGATGTAAAGGAAAAGGTAAAGTCGCTGCCCGGCAAGATTCTGGCGCAGGCGCGCAAGCACGTCATGGACAACGACACTGATGGCACCGCCGAAGCCTACATCCTGTACCTGAACTCGACCCCCGATACGCCGACGCAAGAGCGCGAGGAAGCCAAGAAGTATTTGCGCGATAACTTCAACATGGTCTGGGCGGGCGGTTCCGCGTAGTTCTGCGAGATCGCATTGGCTGGTCCAGTCAGTGGGGCGGGAGTAAACTTGTTCGGCGCCATGATGCGATTCCAGGCGTAATCGATTTCCGACGCTGATAATTTAAAGAAGGCTTCCCCCAGCCTTCCGTGTAAGTCGAAAACAAATCCACGTGACCACTTCACCGATTAAACGCATTGGCAAGTACGAAGTGATCGATCTGCTCGGTCGCGGTGGAATGGGCATGGTCTATCGCGCGTTCGATCGCCAACTGAACCGCGAGGTCGCGATCAAGACCGTGACCGAAGGGTTCACCGGCGACCAGGAAATGCTGCAACGTTTCTATCGCGAGGCCGCCAAGACGGGGGCCCTGAAGCATCCCAACATCGTCATCGTGTATGACCTGGGCGAGCAGGACGGCTTTCCGTACATCGTGATGGAATATTTGTCCGGCGATCCACTGGACAAACTCATCCATTCCGGCCAATCGTTGCCGCTTGCTTTCAAGCTGAAGATCATCGAGCAGGTTTGTTACGCGCTGGGTTACGCTCATCGCAACGACGTGATTCACCGCGATGTCAAGCCGGCCAACGTGATCGTGCAGTCCGACGGCATCGTGAAGCTGCTCGACTTTGGCATCGCCCGCCAGGAAAAAACCGACGGCCATCTTACGCGTACGGGGCATGTAATCGGCACGATCCAGTACATGGCGCCGGAACGGCTGAAAAATGAGCCCTTCGACGGCCGCTCTGACATTTTTTCTGTTGGAGTCATGCTGTTCGAGTTGCTCACCGGCCAACTCCCTTTCACCGGCGACTACGCCATGGTGCAGCAGATCCTGTCTGGGAATCATCCTCACCTGAGTCAATTTCTCCAAAATTATCCTCCGGCTCTCGATGCCATTCTGGATCGCACGCTGGCGAAAAATCCGAATGACCGTTACTCCACTGCCGACGAAATGGCGGCCGAGGTCTCTTCGCTGGCTCATGAGTTGAAGAAGGAACAGGTTGGCGAGTGGATCGAGCGCGCCGAGCGCCTGGTGCAGGAGGATCAGTACACGGCGGCCAGAGACATTCTGCTGCAGTTGCTGAAAGTGGATAGCCAGCACACCCGAGCGCGCCAGCTGATTGCACAGGTGCAGCAAAACCTGACCATGCGGCAGCGTGCGGAGCAGGTGCGCAAGTTACGCCAGCAAGCTGAGGAAGCCGCCGCCGACCGGCGCTATGACGAGGCCATCGGCGATCTGCAAGAGGCTTGTGGTCTCGACCCAGCGAACTCGGAATTGACCGAGCTTCTTGAGACCGTGCGCCAGAAAAAGCGCCGGAGAGAACTCGTCGAAGGATATTTGCGACAGGCCGATTCTGCTCGCGAACGCGGAGATCTGGAAAGTGCCGAGGCCGTCATCGCCAAAGCCCTGGAAGTCGATGGCGACGATTCCAGGGTTCGCGCCGCCCACGTTGCGCTCGCGCGTTTGATCGAAGAAGCGACTCGTCAGGCAAAAGCACGGCAACTGCTGGAGAACGCTCGTCGCGAAATCGGTGCACGCCACTTCACCGCCGCTATGGAAGCGCTCGCCGAAGTCGAACGGGTTGATCCTTCGAATCCGGAACTGTTCAGCTTGCAGGCCGCGGCCAAGTCGGGCCGCGAACAGGAACAGCGACGCCGCATTCTGGAACAGTTGCAGAATGAGGTTTCGCTCGCCTCGACACTGGAAGAACTTACCCGCGCCGCGCAGCTGGTCGATAAAGCCCTGGAGCGCATGCCTACAGAGCCCATGCTCATGAAGTTCAAGGGGAGCCTGGCGCGGAAGCTGCGCGAAGGCGAGGTTCGACGCCGCGTCGACGAAGTGGCACTTCGCTGCCGAAACTTAATGGAGAGTTCGCCTGAGGAGGCGTTGAGGCTGGTGCAGGATGAGCTGCAACAGACTCCAGGAAACGAGCGCCTGCTGACTTTGCAATCCACGATTGTTAGCCATATCTCGTCACGCAGTCAGGAACAATCGCGCGCCGAATATCTTACTCGTGCCCATGAGGCTCTGAGCAGCGGGCGGTATCTTGAAGCGTTGCGTCTTCTGGAGTCGTGCCAGAAAGAGGGGATTTTTTCTCCTGAAATCGCGGAGTTGATGGAGTTCGCACGACAGGAAGCCGATCAGCACCTCAAGACCAGCCAGCTGCGAGGATTGCTCCGCCAGGCGCAGGAATTGATGACGCAGGGTTCGTACCGCGCCGTCGTCGACTTGCTCACGCCCATCAGCGAAGATCCGTCGGCGGCTTCACTGGTTTTTCTACTGGAGGATGCACGGGGTCGGCTGCACTCGCGGCAACGCGATGTCGATGGCGCGCTGCAAACCGTTCAAGGCCTCGCGACTGAGGAACACTATTCGGAGGCGATCAAGTTTCTGGAAGCACAACCGCCGCAGACTCTGGAAGCGCTTCCGGTTCAGGCCGCTTTGCAGCAACTGCGCGCCGCAACTCAGAGCGAATCGGCTGCGCTGCAGGCGGTCGGGCGAGCCTATGCCGCGTTGGATCGCGTCGACGGCACTGGAAGTCTGCAAAATTCGGGAGGCGAATCCTCCTTACTCACGCGAATCGTCCCGGTGTACACTTCACGACGCAAGACCGTCGCCGATCGGCAACTGTCTTCGGCGATCAAGCAGGCACAAGTGGCAATGGAGGCCGGCGATCGAAAACACGCCGCCGCTACACTGAGCACCGCTCAACCCTTCACCGAATACGCCAGCATCAACTTGCAAAATGAGTGGCAGGATCTACTTCGAAAAGCAAAAAAGGGCAAGATCTTTGGGAGAACAAGTTAAAATCATGCGCGCGCTTAGTCCTTTCTGCCTGTTTACCCGCGGCTTGGGGTGCGGTAGGATTTAGCGCTTACGCTCCCCCATGACCTTATTGATTCAAGCCGCCGGCGTCACCGATATCGGCCTCGTACGCAAAAATAACGAGGATAATTTTGGCTATGACATGCGCCACGGCATCTTCGTCGTGTGCGATGGCATGGGTGGACAGCAGGCGGGAGAACTGGCCAGCAAGATCGGGGTCGACACCGTGCTCGACTATTTTCGCCAGGACCAGAGCGCCGCACCCGTGGGCGGAGCCCGGTTCGAAGGCGTCTCGCCGCGCGCCGTGAGCCTGGCTACAGCCATTCAGCTGGCGAATCAGGCGATCCATGAATCGGGAGCCATGAATCCCAATCACGCCGGCATGGGTTCGACGATTGTGGCCGTTGCGGTTGACGGCGATCTTTTCTCAGTGGCCAACGTTGGCGACAGCCGCGTTTACCTCATTCGCAACAAAGATGTGGTGCAGTTGACCAATGATCACTCGCTGGTGATGGAGCAAGTCAGGCGCGGTCTGATTACTCTGGAGGAAGCGGAACAGTCGAAAATGCAGAACGTCATCGTACGCGCGCTGGGCACCGAAGAAAGCGTGGAGCCGGACCTGGCGGATCACGAGTTCGCTGCCGAGGATGTGCTGCTGCTCTGCAGCGACGGGATGTCACGCTACGTGAAGGAAGAACAGATCGCCGAAGCCATCCACCAGGATTCACTCGAGCAGGCCTGCGCCGATCTGATTGCTGCGGCCAAGGCGGGCAACAGTGATGACAACATCACCTGCCTGCTGATCCGCGCGGTGCATCCCTCGTGGAAAGATCGATTGCTGGGGCGCCTGTCAGGACCGGGCAGCCAGAAAACTTCCACTTAAGAAAAAGCTTCAACCCGCTCAAGTTTTCTCAAAGCTATTCCATCTCCGCGCGAGTTAGTGACCCGCGACTTGACTCACGCACTTCATCCCCTGAAGATCGAAGAAGGGGTTCGCATTGCCAGGAACCTGCAACTGATAGTCATACGATTTCTGTTTTCCGTTGGGCAGCATCACAATCCTTCCGTTAGACTCGCCCACCCATTCCAGCTTGCCGCCTCCCAGTTGGTGAGCCTTGGCAACAAACTTGAACGCAGCCCACGGGCCCGCGGGTAAGGAATCGAGCACGTCTCCGCTCTTGGAACTCACCAGGACATCTTCGCTCGCGCCGGTCCAGATGAAAGAGTGCTGAGCACCTTCTCCGCCCGAGAGCGTTTCGCTTCCAATCTTCAGCACAACTCCTTCCAGATTGCTGGGCAGAACTTTCAGAGTGTATGAGAGTTTCGGAGGCAATGACCCGGTCGGATATAAGGCGTCGCTCAGAGCTGTAACGCGATTCAGGAAGTTCAGAAAATTCGCGGACGGTTTTACGGCCGCCTGCGCGTTCGGGGCGTACCGGTTTCCCACCATCAGCGTAAACGGCTTCACGTCGTCTTTCAATTTTTTCAGCGCATCGCTGGTAGGCCCGAAAATCGCGTACAGTTGATCCATCGACAAGTCTTGCAGCGAATTGGGATCGAAAGGATATTTGCTCGCCGCTGCGGCGAACGCCGCGCAGTAGCTCTTGCCTGACCCGTTGACGATATCGACGGGGCCCCGCTTCAACAACGCTTCTACGTTCTTGATCGGCTCTTGCAGCAAGCGGCGTACTTGATCCTGATTGCCGAATTGCTGATCCACCTGAACCGATGCGACGACCTTGGTCACAGCCTGCGACGCCAAATCCGCGGAGTTCCCAGCCTGCGTAAGCTGCGCCGGATCGGGCGCGCCGGGATTTTGGGCGAGCGCGTGAATATCCGTCTGCAGCTTGCCCAACGCTTCAACGTATTCCTTATTCGGAGGAACGATATAGTGGTCCGGAAGTTTGTCCGCCGGGCCCGGTGGTTCGACAGCCTGCACTGCCGCAAAAGGCAGCTTCACATCTGTGGGCGCCGGATCGGTGTTGTGCGAAATGAAATACAACAACTCCAGCAGCGGCGAGGTCGGCCCCGTAAGCTTTTGCAGCTTCTTGTCGGCGTCGGCATTGCTGACATAACCGGCGACCGCAGAAGTCTTCAATACGTTGTTCCACTCCTTTACAAAATCCTGGTCGTAGCGATCGGTCAGTTTCTGGCGCAAGACATCTGGGTCCATGTCTTTGACGTCGTTCTTACCCAGCACCCATTCTTCCCCTACTAAGTTGCCTGGGTTTTTCAGAGCGTCCTGCACAACCAGAAAGCCACCGCGCGTGAACGCTCCTTTCACCTTGTAGCTGCTCACGATCACGCCCGCGGCGTCGGGGAATTGATCACCGAAGCTGGCGTCCTTCTGCGTAGCCTTCGACAGGAGCTGCACATAGTTGCGATCAATTCCAGAAAACTGCTTTAGATAAGCGCGCGCCTGCTCGATCAGCGGCTTGGAGTTGCCGGTAGGAAATGGATTCTCCTTCGCCAGTTCCGTGGCGAAGTAATCGAACTGCAACGCCGCCAGGTCCCTGCGATCCTTGTCGATGTCGCGGTCGGTGACCCAGTGGGTCATCAGGACTGGAGTGAGGAACTCTTTGGTGCTCTTGTCGTGATCCGCGGGTTCGGTCGTGATCAGGTATTCCTTGAGCTCGTCATAGCTCTTTTGGTAGGCGTCGTTAGGAGCGTTGGCCGCTGATTTGCCCGCCAAGCCGTCCAGATTGTCTGTCACGCGCTTCTGGGCTTCAGCGAACAGGAGGCGACGGAAGCGCTCGAAATACACTCGCCGGGCATCGGGCAAGATTTGATCGCCTTCGTACAGGCCCCAGCGCAGGCTGAAGGGCGCTCCATGTTCAGCATAGTAGGAGAGATCGACGAGTTCGCTGCGCAGATTATCCAGCTTCGTCAGGTCACCAATGCCAGCCGGCTGGTTGTTTGCGGTTTGCAGCGTGCTCAAGTCGGCGACGGCCTCGCGCACACGCGTCTCGAGCGCGCGATTGCGGAAAAACGAAACTACGAAGCCGGTCAAACAGATCAGCGCGATAAACAGCGCCGCTCCCAGCGCGAGGCGGCGCAACAGATTCACTCGCGAACTGGATCCGCTGGTGGCTAGCGCCACGCGGTCTTTCACCAGGACATCGTTGAACAGGCTGGTCAGAAAAACCCACTGCGGCACCCGGCGCGATCCGCCGCCGCGCGCACCAGGCGGCGGTGGCGCCTGCGACCCCATGCGGCTGAAAATTTGTGTGGCCCCGGAACCGTATCCCGCATCTGCCGTTTCCACGGGAGCGACCGGAGCGACGACGACGTCCTCCATAATCACAGGACGCACCCCGGTGAAATAAAAACCGCGCAGAAAAGGATTCGTGCTGAGATGGCTGGGGCGCCCCAGATCTACCAGAAACTGCACCAGAAGCGTGCGTAGCTTCCGCAGTTCCCGGGGGAACTCGTAAATGCCGGGCAGTTTGTCGCCTTCATTTTCGCGGGGAAGGAGCACAATGCGCCGCTCCGCCAGCGAGTAGAAAATTTCGTCGAAGGCTTTGGTGAGACGACGCGTCTCTTCGTCCGCATATACTCCGGCGCTCAGCGAGCGCAGCGGCAAAGTTACTCCCAAGACTTCGGAGACTTCATCCTTGCTCATGCCGCGCACAAAATCGGCGAAGAACGAGATACGATCGATCTTGGTAAACAAAACGTAGACGGGAAAGCTGATCCCCAAGAGCTGGGAAACTTCCTGCAACCGCACCGATAATCTTCGAGCCGCGGACACGGCGGCTTCGCTCGCGCCCGGCTGCAAAAAAGTTTCGCAATCGAAGCAGACCACCGCCGCCCGCGGGGCTTGCGCGCGTTTTCCGATTGCAGCGGAAAACCGCGCCGGCTGCAGCAGCCTGACCAGGCGTCTCCAACGATCGGCCTCACCCATCAGCGAGCCGGCAGGATCGACAAAAATCGCTTCGCGCGTGTACCAGATATTCGCAGCCGCAGTGGGCAGAACGTCGCTATCGCGGTAAACCTGCCCCGCCAGCAGTTCGGGATCGAGCGCAGAATGAATGACGACGGTCGTCTTGGTCGAACCCGGGTCCCCCATTACAAACACCAGCGGAAGACTGCCCAGGTTACTGCCCCGCCCCAGCGTCGAGTGCTTCAATCGCCGGATCGCTTCCCGCACCAGACCGTCAAGATCGTCGTTGGCGCCCGCTTGCGATCCGCTTTCTCCGGCAGCTTCTTTCGCCTTCTTTGCCTTTTGCATGTACCACAGCACAACACCGCCGGCGATGAGGCCCAGCAAGGAGAGCACGCCGCGCAGTATCCACACATCCGAGCCGTGCAGCGGCAGCCACATGCCCAAAAGCCAAACCAGCACCAGATAAACGATCAGTACTAGAATGGTCACCAAGTACAACATCCCAGCCCCCTATTTCAGCAATCCTATTTGAGCAGTCTTATTTCAGAAGTTCTATTTCAGAAGTCCGGCCACCAGGGCCGAGAGTGACGACACGCCCGACATCAGAAACATTTTGAAAACGACGAACAGCACCACGGCCAGAGCGACGGTGATGAGTGCTGACCTTCCGAGCCAGACGCTCACGCGATCCGATTGCGTCCGGCGCACGGCATCCGCGGGAATCGCCCCGCGCGGAGATAACGGCCCCGCGGGCCCGCGGACTCGCCGGATCTTCTCTTGAATCGCCGACATGATCGACCGCAGGTCTCCGCCCGCCGCGTAGCGTCCCTTGAAACCTAGCAACAGACACAGGTAGTAGACCTCGAGCAGATCGGCCACCTCCTGCGAATCTGGGCGGTTCAGGGCTTTCTGCAATTCCTGAAAAAACATTTCTCCGGCCAATTGATGACCAAACAGTTCGGCCTGCAGAGGCAGCCGCGGCCAGTTGGCGAATACAGGATTTCCGGAACTCAGCACCGACTCGTCGAGGAACGCGACCACGCCAAAAATAACTTGATTCACATCTTCGGGGCTGCAGCCATGACTGCGCGCATCCTGTTCGGCGACGCGCAGGGCTTGCCGCATCTGCCCGCGAAAAGTTTCGGCGTCCTGCACCGCCTGGCGGTTGTAACGCACTCGAACGACGGCCGTGAACACTTCCTGAAATCCGAGCGCGAGGTTCCAGCCGCGGCGGTCCATGGCCGGACTCGACCCGCGATAGCTTCCCAACGGCGTAACTTGACCGGATGATCCCATATCAGCTCTCAAGCAACACGATTAGTTCAATCTCAGGCGATGGCAGTTCCCCGGGCACGTAGACTCCTACGTTGCGGGTGCGCATGATGTGCTCCCAGCACGGCCCGCTTCGCGTCACCACAAAATACTGGCTGTCGACTTTCGCCGATATCGCCGACGGGGGAACCTGCATATGAGTTAGTGTCAGACCGGGCAGCGCCCGTTTCACCAGTTCCGAAACAAATTGCGCGGAGCACACTTTCACCAGCTGCAAGGTTTTCGAAATTACGTCTGCTTCCCCCACCGGGGACCGCAAGCCGAGGATCCAGCGCGAGCGGCCGAGACAGCGCTGGTCGCGAATCTCGCCTTCGTAAAAATATCGCGCCGCTTGCTTGAGAGGAATCACCACCGCTTGCGAGGGAACAATAATCTCGAGGTGTCGAATGATGTGGTCTTCCAAGTAAGTGAATCCAGCCTCAGGATCATAGTGGTTATAGGCCGGCAGCGAGCGCGGACTGCTGTCAAGGCTGAACGTGCATAGCGCTCCGGCGAGCCGCGACATTTCACGAAACAGTTCTTCAGGATGCCGGTGCTTCGCGAGCAGAATGTGCCGTAGCGGCGTCAGGCTGGAATTGATGGCATGCAGAAACCAGAACTGCGCGACTTGCCGGGCCGACATTCCGGTCTGAAATTTTCCGGTTTGATTCTGCTCTTCGGTAACGACCGCACTCTTTTCCTCGAGAATTCCCACCAGCCGCTGCAGCATTGTGGTCAGCCGCTCACTGCAACTCAGGCTCAGGCAAGGCGGAATGTGCGCGGGATCGTAAACGAAATGGCCGGATTGATCGCGCATGACGCGGGCAATCGGGATGGTCAGCAGATTCTCATCCTCGACTGGCAGCACCACCAGCCGGATGTTTTTGCGCCCTAACTTCACCGGCTTGGCATCGAGTCCGGTATTTTCGTCGTGCACCATTTCGACCGTGCTGGTGTAGCGGGCAGTTCCGGAGGCGATCGCTTCCAAGTCGCAGTTCTGCTGTCCCTGAAGCCAGCGCGGCACCGCAAGCGCCACCGTCAAGCTGTCGGTCGCGGGAAGAAATTGTTCCACGATATTGCGCGGATCGGGGCGAGGGTCGCACTCCGGGATGTCAAACGGCAGGCCATCCTGAAACATGCCGCGCGCGTGCAGCAGACTGACCGTGCCGTTGCGAAGCGCATCGGCGTCGAGTTGGCAGCCGGCTAGGCCGTATGCATCCCTCCACAGACTGGCCGTGGCAAAATGGACGGCTTCCTCGAAGTAACGGTTCTGCGCCTGAAAATGCTGCGGCGCCAGATACATGCCTTCCGCCCACACT
>Ga0210390_10000955_pt1 | contig 29083 bp, 27 predicted proteins | sample IncBWH11OmetaG_FD_161050 | JGI IMG/M metagenome (GOLD analysis project Ga0210390, IMG submission 161050) | Forest soil microbial communities from Barre Woods Harvard Forest LTER site, Petersham, Massachusetts, United States - Inc-BW-H-11-O ...
GCACCCCCGCGGCGTCAGTCGAGCTGACCTGCACGGTGGCCCGCTGCCCGCCGACCAGCCCGGCCACGCGGATCTGCACCGGCTGGTCGGCCACTGACGTTCGCGGCGTTACCGTGACCGTCGTCCCTGGTACCTGCGCCGATGCGCTGCAGCCGGCCACCGCAGCGGCGAGCAGTGGCGCCGCTGCGAGCATCCGCACCCGCCTGGACCGGCGCACTTCTCCCCTTCGCATAGGCGAAGCGTATAAGTAGTAGAAATTCAGCGACAAGTATCTGAAATACTGCATTGATTTTCTGTAAATTTGCATCGGCTTCTCGCAAGGCGACGACCTTCGGCTGGCTGGCCAGCCCTCTGGCCGAACGCGGGTTGCCACGACCGGTTGAGGACGCGAGTGACTCCCGACAACCCGCGGGTCACCCTGCACTTCACCCCGACCGGCTGCTCGTGGCTGAACATGGTCGAGATCTTCATCGGCCGCTTCATCGACGCCTACAACGACCGCCGCCAGCCATTCACGTGGACAAAAGACGCCGACGAACTCATCGCCAAAATCAGACCGTCAAAGAACTAGTGCCACGCGACACTAGCGGCCGAACGAGATGTTCGTGCCGCCAGCCATCGGGCGTCGGCTCAGCTCACATATATGTAGCCGGCGCGAATCTGATCTCATCCCCCGGTCGCAAGAAGATATCCGCAGCCGTTATCAGATTGTCCACGGATATAAGAATATTATAATGGTTCGGAAAATGACACTCGTCAAATCCGATTACCGTCCCGATGCGACAGTCTCCGACAAAAACTTCATCGGTGCGCTCGATCACCGCGGCGGACTGGAATTCAACGAAGCCGAGAAAGCCCACGTGGTCGATACGGTCCGCGGTTCCGGCCGGAGCATCGGTCGTCGTCACAAGCTCGTGCACTTCACCAGCCGAGAAGCAGCGCGATTGCCATGGGGAAAGCCTCATTCCCCGGTCGTCGCGCAAGTGAAACAGCACCTTGACAACCCGTGCGGCGGTGGGCAATTTCGTCTCCGTGCGCAGGCGCGGTTCCTTCTGCCTGGCTATGCGATACGCTCCTTCAACGAGGCGGACGATGGGGGACCCGTCGGCACGCCATGACCCCCCTGACCTGATCGCCGTTCGGAAGTCCGCCATAATCTCGGCGTATTCGTGGCTGAGCGACGACTTGAATCCGGTGAACCCCTCGAGCATGTCGGCATACAGCACGTTTCCGTCCTCGAGCGTGACAGTCACGTCCTTGATCTCGCCGTCCGGAAGTCCCCAGTCAAGTTCGATGTTCACCGGTACGTCGCCCGCGCTGAGTAGCGAGAGGCGAGCGAAGAACTCGGCGCCGTACCGGAGGTCGCCGATGGTGGCATCCTCCAGTTCGATCGGACCAATGACCTGGCGAGCCATGTCCAGCGCGTTAGGACCGTTATCGATCAGGCATCCACCTCCGCAGCGCCGCACGTCCAGGTACCACTCTTCTCCGGCTGAGTGCTCGCCGATGTTTTCGCTATAGCGGACGGCGACGTTCACGACCTCGTGAGCTGCCGGCATGCGTGCGAGGAGATTACGAAGATTCCTGTTGTACCTGCGGTGGAACGCGGTGAATAGCGTCACGCCGGTTGCGTGCGCCGCGGTCTCCATCGTGATCGCGTCTGATGCTGCTATCGCCAGCGGTTTCTCGCAGCAGACATGTATTCCCCTGTCGAGCGCTGCCAGAACGGCGTCCCGGTGGAGGTCGTTCGGCAGGGCGACGATGACCGCCTCGGCCAGCCCCGCGTCCAGCATCTTCGTCGCGTCCGTGAAGCGCGCTGTAGCGTCGTTCGCCGACAGCTTCGCGAACGCCGCCTCATTCACGTCGCAGGCCGCGACAAGAGTGAACGCTGGGTCGCGCTCAATGGCTTGGAGATAAAACGACGCGACCGCGCCGAGGCCGAGTATTCCCACATTCATGAGGAGGATCCTGACCCCGCGGTCCGCAGCGCGGACGGGACGGGTACGTCGAGCTCAATAGCCAGCTTCACCGCGGCCGCGACGGTGGTCGCTGTCAGCGAGACACCCCCGATCGCGACTTCGGCGGCGCAGCGTGCCTCTGGTTCACCCGGGTAGGTCACCGTATCGCCGCCCGCGACGGGAGGGGAGGCACACACGGTGCCGAGCAAGACCGCGACGTCTCGTTCGATCGCCTCGCGATCGCCGAACGCGGCCGGGGCTATGGCGATCGCGAGGTGGCCCACATTATGGTCCACGGATGGCTCGGCCCGGTCGAGCGCACCGGCGTGCGGACCATAGCTCGCGCCCGTGAGCGGACCGCAAAGCAGGTCTACGAGGAGGCCGAGCCCATATCCTTTGGCGCCTCCGGTGAGCAGCCGCCCGCCGAGCCAGGCCAGGTCGGCTTCGCCCGCGTAGTAGGCACCCGGGTCCGTGACATCCTCGCCGCCTTTCCCGATCAGCCATCCTTCTGGTACCGGCCGCCCGTCTCGCCACGCGGCCCTGATGTGGCCCGCCGCTTTCGCTGTCGTGCTCATGTCCAGGACGAACGGCGGCATCGTCCCCGCGGGTACCGCGGCGGAAAGCGGGTTGGTTCCCAGCAGCCGCTTCACGCCTCCCAGCGGTGGCACAACGCCCTGCGCCCCGCAATTGGTCATCGCGATGCCGATCAGCCCGGCCCGAGCCATCCGGTGGGTATAGAAGCCGGCGGCTCCGAAGTGGGTGCTGCCCCGGACCGCGACGATGCCCGCGCCATGCTGCCGCGCGGCGTCCATGGCACGGTCGACGGCCCGGGTCATCACCACCGGTCCGAGACCGTTGCCACCATCGAGTACGGTCACCACACCCTCGCCTCCCACCGTGCGTAGCCCCGCCTTCGCGTCGACGCGCCCGTCGCGCAGCCACGGGACATACATCGAAACCAGCGCGTTAACGCCGTGGGTGGCGAGACCACGCTCATCCGCGTAGCAGACCACGTCCGCCGCCATCGCCGCGCCGTCCTCGTCGAGTCCGGCCTTCACGAGCAGTGAGCGCGCCATGTCGTGCAAAATCTCGTAGGGGACCCGCGTGGTCACGGCGCACGCTCCCGTTGGTGCGTGGTGAGGTGGGCAGCGAAACGGATTACGAGATCGCGGATGCGCGTGGCATAGCTTTCGAGGTCAGATAGGTCGACATGTTCCCCGGGAGTGTGGGCTCCGTTGACCGCGAGGTCGCCGGGTCCGCACACCGCTACGTACGCCCCGGTCGTCCCCGCCCAGATGGCGTCACAGGTGAATGCGGTCCCGTCCTTGACGCCGTCGCTGCGGTACAGTCCGCAGGCGGTGAGCAAGCTCTCCATCAGGGGGTCGCGGTTGGCGAGTGTCGGCAGGCCCCGCTTAACCCAGTCAAGTCGGACCACGTTCTCCCAGTCGGCGATCAGCCGATGGGCGATTGAGGTCTCAGCGAATTCGTCCGCGAAGCGATGGCGGGCCTCCTCGAGAAGCTCTTCGACGACGCCGGCGAGCCTGTCCCCGGCGGTTGTGTCGTAGTAAGCGATATTGAGCAACAACTCGCCGGTGCCGTAGACACGGTTGTGCTGGTCGCCGGTTCGCATCCCGGCGATGCACACTCTGCCGCCAAGCTCTGCCGCCGCCTTGTCAAGACCCCGGGCGAGGAATGCCGCGAGAAACCCGAGCGCGAGCGTCGCGTTGTGTCCTTCTGTCGGACGATCGTCGGTCGCATCGGCTCCGCTGACCCGCAGCAGCGGGGTCATGGTCGCACTCACCGAGTCGAGCACGCGGCCGCCGGTCGGCTCGGCAAAGATCATCAGCCTGCCTCGCCAGCCGGACTCGACGAGCCAACGAGTCCCGTAGACCCCCATCGCGCCACCCTCTTCGCCGGGCACGCTGGCGATCTGCACCTCCACCTCGTCGAACAGGTGAGGCTTGAGCGCGAAGGCCTTCGACACTCCCACGAGGGCGGCTATCCCGGGCCCCTTGTCGTCGACCGCGCCGCTGCCGTACAGCTGACCTGATGCCAGGCGTGGCGGGACGTAAGGACCTACGGTGTCGACGTGGAAGTTGATAACCAGGCGGCGATGCCAGGGCTGCGGGCTTCCCAGGGAGAGCACCAGGGACGGCTGGTCCTCGAGGAACGCCGCTGACCCGGAGGCTAGCTTTCGCACATCAGCTGGCACGTCCCCTCTCTCCAGGGCCATAAGCGGCGGGCTATCGCGACGTGATAGCGCGTAGCCCCGGTCGATCGCGCCCTGCTCGACAATGTCCTGGGCGTCGCGCGTCGCCGCGGTGTCGCCACCCTCCAGCGGCGCGACGCTGGGAACCTTCATGAGCGCCAACAGCAACTCAAGATCAGAACTGGACAGCCGCACGGGATCAGGCATCGCTACCCGTACCTATGCTGAGGTGACGGCGTGCGCGTCCAACAGTGCGCGGAAGCGCTCCGCACACGCTCGGTAGGCTTGTTCGCGATCCTGCGGGCCTCGGCTAACACCCCGGTGCGGAAGATAGGCGACGTGCGGTTCGAGGCTGTACCAGCCGTCGAATCCTGCTCCGGCGAGCAGCTGAACGCAGCCAGCGAGGTCGGCCTCGCCGTCTCCGGGCAGCCCGAACACCACGTCGTCGCCTCTCCTGATCCCATCTTTAACGTGCACGTGTTCCACCTGCTCGAGGACGGCACGGAGGTACTCCACGCCGTCGTAGCCGTACGCCAGCCCGTTCCCGGCGTCGAAGATGAGGCCGAGGCCCGCGACGTCGCGGACCATGTCAAGCGTGCTCGCCGCGTCCCGGGCCGCCCAGCCCACGCAGTTTTCGTGGAGCAGGGTAACGCCAAGGTCCCGAGCGCACGTGGTGAGTTCCCTGAGCCGCCATAGAGCGCAGGCGCGCCAGGCTTCGTCCGTCCGGCCGTCATTGGGATACGACATAACGCGCAGTCGACGGCATCTGGCGATCAGCGCGTTTTCCGCCGCGCGCCGCAGTACCGCCACCTCGGCATCGAAGTCGGAGCCGATTGTCACCGCCCATCCGCCCACTGGAGTATCGACAACCGGGACTTCCAGCCCCGCCTCGGCGAGTTGCCCGGCAATGAGCTCGGCCTCGCTGGCGGTCCACTCGTGCGCGCCGCGGCCGTTCACGGTCCGAAGCTCGATCCCAGCTAGGCCGAGCTCCGCATGGATGCGGATTTGATCGTGCAGATCAGCCGCGGCTTCGTCCCCTATCCCGCACAGTCGCGGGCCGACGCCGCCCATCAGGCACCATTTCCCTGATAGAAGCAGGTAATCTTCCCGGCCACATGACGGATGTCAGCCAGCCGCAACCCTTCGTGCATCGGGAGTGCCAGACACTCCCGCGCGAGGAATTCGGCGCCAGGAAACTGGCCCGGCTTGTAACCAAGCCGGGCAAATGCGGGTTCCAGGTGAAGGGGGACAGCCGGGCAGGCCCCTGCGCCTATCCCTTCGCTTGACAAGTAATCCCGCAGCTCGTCGCGTCTCGACGCGAGGATGACGTAGCCCTGTCCGGCGCTCGAGCAGACCTCCTGCGCCGGAATGCGCACCTGCGGTGCCAGCGGACGGAGCCGTTCGGCGTAGTGTGCGGCCAATGACTGGCGTGTGGCGAGCTCGGCCTGGAGCCCGGGGATGCGGTGCAGCAAGTACGCCGCCGCGATTTCGTCCATCCGGCAGTTGAACCCGATACGGTCGTGGACGAAGCGACGCCGCTGCCCGTGATTGCGTAGCCCGCGGCATGCGTCGGCCAGTTGGCCGTCGTCAGTGACCACCATGCCGGCGTCGGCGCAACCACCAAATGAGCTCTCCGGCCCGAGCGAGAAAGCACAGGCAGCGGCTCGCTCGGTCAGCCGGGACGCGCCGCGCCGATACCCGGGGGCCACTGCGGCATCACCTGTGTTACCGGCATCCGGCATCATCAGAGTGTCACCAAGCATAAAGAGACCTCGCCTCCTGGTGAGCTCTCGCAACACGCGTGCGGACTCAGCACTGCGAAGCGGGCGAGACCACAGCAGCCCGGTGGTTCGCGGCCCAACCGCGGCCTCGACCGCCTCCGGATCAAGACTCATCGTGGCGGTGTCCACGTCGGCGAATACCGGCGTGGCTCCGGTGAGAACGACGGCAGTCGCCGTCGGCATACCCCCGAAGGCAGGCACGACAATCTCGTCCGCGCTGCCGACGCCCATGGCGGTCAGCGCCAGCAGCATCGCTCCGGTGTCAGACGCGGACGCGATCGCATGGCCCCATCCGGCCAATCCGGCGACCTTTAGCTCTAGCTCCGCCACCTGGCGACCCAAGATAAACTGATCCGCCGCGGCGATCTCAGCCACGCACCTCACCAGCAGATCACCTGACACCAGCGCTCTCGCCCCGGTCGCGCCCATCACGATCTCCTCTCGCCAGCGTGAAAGTCGCGCACCAGCGCGCACACGCGATCAACCTGGGCGTCACTCATATCCGGGTAAAGCGGCAGGGCAAGTGCGCGATGACTGGCCGTGGCCGCGACGGGCACCGGGTGCCGTGCGCCAGGAAGCCCGGCAAGGCAGGGCTGTGCGGGCAGCGGTCTCGGGTAATAGATTTCTGTGCCGACGCCATTCGCGGCCAGGAACTCAGCCAGCTCGTCGCGGCGCGAGGTTTCGATTAGGTACACGTACCAAACGAGGTTGCTCTGCCGTTTCGCGGCGCCCAGATAAGGCGTGCGCACCGCGGGCTCCAGGTCAGCCAGGCTAACCGTGTAACGGCACGCGAGTTCGGCTCGCCGGGCGATATCGTCGTCTAGATGCCACAGCCGGGAACGCAAGATCGCCGCCTGGATCTCGTCCGCGCGACTACTACGGCCGCCGGCCAGGTAATGGCGTGAGCCTTCGTCCCAGCCATGACAGCGAAGCCGCCGGACCCGAGACGCGACGGTCTGGTCATCGGTGATGACGGCACCGCCATCGCCGAGCGCGCCTAGCGTTTTGGTCGGGAAGAACGAGAGCACCCCGGCGAGGCCCAGCAGGCCCGCGTGCACGCCGTCGACGCGCATGCCGATAGCCTCCGCGCTGTCCTCGAGGAGGAGCAAACCGTGTGTCACGGCGATCTCGCGCAGGCTGACAATGTCGCAGGTCTGGCAGAAGAGGTGCACCGGCAGGATAGCCCTGGTGCGCGGGCCGATGACTTCGGCCACGCGGTCTGGATCCAGTCCATAGGAGCCGGGAAGGACATCGACCATCACGGGGTCAGCGCCGACATGCAGAACCGATGAGACCGTCGCGAAGAAGGTATATGCCGGGACCACTACCTCGTCTCCCGGTCCTATCCCCGCGGCCGTGAGCATCAACGCCAGGGCATCAGTACCGCTCCCCACCACGACTGTATGCAGTGCGCCGATATAGGAGCTAAGGTCGGCCTCGAGCTGCCGTATCTCATCACCGTCCACGAACTGGCCCGCCGCTGCGATTTGCCGTAGGCGCGGTTCGAGTAGGGGCATGTCGGCTCGCATGGATGCGGCGCCGGAGAAGAACGGAACGCTGATCGGCGATGCCGAAGACATCACCATGCGTCAATCGCCTCGTCTCGCGCCAACCCGACCGCGCTGTTAATAGCGGTCTCCAGGATTTCCATGGTCTGCAAGTGCATGGAAAGATCGACTCCTAGCGTGTCCGGCGCCTTCGCGAAGCTGAGATAGGCGGATGAGATGAACTGAGTCAGCGGCGCGTCATGGACCACTGTCCAGCGGCCTCCGGGCATGCGCACGTGACCGACCTGGTCGTCTCCGATCGGAAAGTGGGCGATGAGCTCTCGTACGCCTCTAACCTGCAGTCGGCGCATGCGCACCGGCGAACAAAGATCGGAAACGAGCACGCAGCGAATACCGCTGCGGTGAACTAGCGTCAGCTTGACTCCGCCGCGGTCGCGAAGAGAAGAGCCGTCTGGGTACGTCAGTGGCCAGCGGACGACATCCTGGACAGCGGCGACGGGACCGGCCAGGTGCAGCGCGAGCAGGATCTGGTGAGGGAGTTCAACCTGAAACGCGGATGTGTGCGCCAGGTCATGTCTGCTCTGGCCGAACCTTGGCTTACTTTGCTCGAAACGGATGGCTACTATGTCGCCGATCGCGCCATCGGTAATGATTCTCTTAACCTGCTGAGTTACCACACTGGCGGGCCACACTGCAACGGGAATAAGTTGGACTCCCGCACGGGCAAGGGTGGTGACCTGATAGGCATCCTCCCTTGTTTCCGCCATCGGCTTTTCCAGGATGATGTGTTGAGCGCCCGCGGCCGCGAGACGTTTCGTGGTGCTGATGTGTGCCCGTACCGGCGTGGTCACATGGAATACGGCCAGATTCGGATCGACGGTTTCGAGGGCATCCCGAACGGTCGGCAGCCATCGGGTCTTCGGTGCTAGCTGCGCCGGCCGGACCGGGTCCACGATCACGACATCGACATGATCTCCGGCGACCGCGGACAAGCAGCGGTGATGCAGACGGCCGGCCCGCCCGTAACCCACGACAACGGGAGTAAAGTCACCAGGAATGCCGATGCTCGGCCGCGACGGAATATCGCCCATCACCAGACCGCCTCCCGAGCACTGACGAGCTGCGGCACGAGAAGGACGCGACCCGCCCGGCGGCAAGCCGCTGCAGAGAAATCCATCAGCTGATGCACAGCACCGAATTCTTTACCAGAAAGGCTACGATTTTGCTGACCGCGTCGAGTTCAGAGAATTGGGCAGCCGGCGCTTCATCCGCGTCCAGCAGCGTGCTGAGGGTGTCGAAAACGCGCTCGTCGCGGGTGTGACTGAATCATTCTGTGTGCAGATTAGACGGCTGGACCGCATCGTGTCCATCCGAAGAATTACGGACTTGATGGGCCGCGCTACGGGACCTACTCTTGTCCGTCAGGAGACGCCTGGCAGCTGCTGAGGGGCCGGGTTACCGCTAATTCCTCCAGCAACCGTGGCATGGTACTCGATTGACGGGAGCCGCCTGTGCGCGTGGGAATCGCAGGATTCGGCAACGTCGGAGTTGAGGTCACACGGCGCCTCGTTGGCGGAGCGGTCAACGGAGCTTCAATCGCCGGGATAACCAGCGGGCGTCTTGACCGTGCGCGCGCGCGGGCGGCCGAGGTGGACCCGGGTCTCACGGTGTTGCCGCTGCCGGAGTTGGTAACCATCTCCGATGTCATCATTGAATGCGCGACCGCAGAGGCGTTCCCGGAGATCGCGCGCACGGTGCTGTACGCCGGGAAACGGCTCATCGCGATCAGTGCGTGCGGCATCCCGAACTGTCCGGAGCTGATCGATATGGCGCATCGTTTCGGCGGATCAGTCACCCTCGCCAACGGTGCGCTCCCTGGCCTGGACATCATTAGGAGCGCGAACGAAGGCGGGATCGACAAGGCGCGTCTCACCACCCGGCTTCGGCCAGAGTCGATCTTGAATGAGGCATATGTCCTGGCTGAATATTCCGGGACGAAACCCACGATAAACGTCCCGACACGTTTGTTCACGGGCAGCGCCGCTGAAGCGGCGCGCGCGTTTCCGCGGCACTTCAACGTCGCGGTCTCGCTTAGCCTCGCCGGGATCGGTCTGGACCGCACCGAGGTCGAGGTCTGGTGTGATCCCACTGTCGCGGGGACCGTACACGAAGTGGTGGTTGACGCGGCGGACGTCTCGCTCACGCTCATCAGCCGCAACGTACCCTCGGCGGTGAACCCGAGGACCAGCCGCATAGTCGCGGCGAGCGTGCTCGCGGCCCTTCGCCGTGAAATCAGCCCGGTCAAGGTCGGCGGCTGACCCTACCGGTTGAGAACGGCACAAAGAAGTTTGTTCTCGCCGCGCTGCCATATTGTTCCGATCTCCTCGAATCCCGCCGCGGCCAGCGCCTCGATGTGCGCCTGGTAACGGTCCCCACCGGTTCCATGGTGATCGGAGGTGATATGACGGCGTTCCCGTTCCGCGATAGCGTCCGCGAGCTCTGGTTCCTCGAATATCGCATCCCACCATTGGGTCCAGTTTTCTGGATGACCTTCGGGGAAGCGACGCCTTTCCTCGAAGTCCACCAGTTTTCTCTCCAGTGCCGCGAGATTCGGTGCGGTATCGGGATCCAGGATCAGCTCGTCCCCGTTGAGCAGGACGCCATTGGGCCGCAGGATGGCCGCCAGTTCCTTGTACATGCCCGGCAGCTTGGGCGCGGGGATCCAGTGCAGGGCGGTCGTACTCACCGCTACGTCGACGTCGCGTGGCAGCTCGAGACGATGCGACCAGTGGGGAACACTGAGATCCACATTGATGAAGCGGATGGAATCCACATCGCCGGTGATCGCCTCCCCCAGCGCCAGCAAGACGGGATCCAGGTCAAGCGCGATAACGGTCGCCGACGGTATGCGCCGGATCAAGCGCAACGACAGTGATCCCGGGCCGCAGCCCAGATCCAGCACGAGAGGGCCGGCCGCCTCCCCGGCCATCACTTCTACCGCGTCGATCAGCGCCGTGAATCGTTCTTCTCTGTCTGGCAGGTGCCGAAGTTGCTGCCTTTCCCAGCGGTCGATCCAATGTTGCGCCGTTTCCCTTGACAGAGATGACATATAACTCCTCCATCGACTGCGTGCTGTGTGGCTGAGCGGTGCCGGGTAGTCACAATGATTCGGTATCCGTTAATTGTCTACCCGGAAATGCATAACATGCACCCCTCCTCGGCAACCTCTTACCTGACGGTAAGCACAATGCAGGGCACGCAATCAAGATATAAGAGGACATTACCAGACATTCTTGGTCAATTAAGTAGCCCGGGAGCCGCTTGCGCCGACAATTTGTTCCATGTGACACGATCGTTGTTGATAGTCACGTATCCGTGCAAGCCCGTAGAAATACCGATTGAGTTACGTCGGCGCTCGGTGTATAGTTTGCCGTCGCGGGCACGGCTCGGGCCGAGATCATGGATCCCATGAACCTGGAATCGAGGCGCTGTTTCATGGCCACGCTCCTGACCTCCCTGCTAGGTCGCTGGGCAGTCTCCGACGAACGCCGCGCATCCATCGCGGCAGTGTCCGGTGCATTGTGCCTCGGCAGCTCAGCGATCCTGGTGCGTCTCGCCGATTCGTCAGCCAGTGTGACAAGCTTGGCCCGGTGCGCCTTGGCGCTCCCCATTCTGGGTGCCCTCAGTATGCTCGAACGCAAACGCGGGCTGCCCGTACCCTCCCGGCGCAGCCAGTGGATGGCTCGATTCGCGGGCGCCTTCCTTGCGGGAGATCTGATCCTCTGGGCTCACTCTATTTCCGCGATCGGGGCCGGATTGGCCACGGTGATCCCAAACCTTCAGGTGCCCATAGTCGCATTGGTAGCCTGGGGACTGCTCGGTGAGCGACCACCTCGTGCTCTCTTTTTTGTGGTGCCGATGATGCTGACCGGAATCGCCTTTGTGGTAGGCTTCGCGAATGCGGCAGCGGGGACCGGCCGGACGGCGGCTGGCGTGGCCTTCGGCGCCGCCACCGCGGTCTGCTACGCGATATTCATTTTGCTCCTCCGGCAAGCTACCGGCCTAGGAGTTCATGGTGTGCCCACCTCCATTGCCCGCCCGCTTTATGAGGCATCTCTCGGAGGCGCGGTGACGTCACTGCTCCTGATGATCGCGCTTCATGATTTCGCAATCGGTCCGCTGTGGCCGTCCGTGGGCTGGCTGGCGTTGCTTGCCGTCTCGTCCCAGGCAATCGGCTGGCTGCTCATCACGGCCGCTATGCCTCGGCTTCCAGTGGCGTCGGTGAGCACATTGCTCCTCGTCCAGCCAGTATCGGCCCTGGCGCTGAGCATAGCTTTCCTCGGAGAACGCCCCGCGGCCGCGCAAATCGCGGGGGCGGGGCTCATCTTGCTGGGAGTTTTCGTCGCGGCACGCTTCCCGGCACGCCGTGACGAGCCTACGGAATCCGCTGAATAAGGCGGAGCCGTGAGTCAAGGAGGATCTTATGCGCGATCGCCGTGGTGCAGGGCGCGGCACCATGGGTGCTGGCTACTGGTTCTACACCGGCTCGCAGGCGCTGTCGGTCGTAGGCACCATGATGACGCTCACGGCGCTCTACTGGCTGACATTGCACCTCGCACGCGGAAACGCCGTGACGCTGTCCGCTCTGGTCGCTTCGCAGTTCCTGCCGATCCTCCTCTTCAGCCGCCGGGCAGGGGTCTTCCTGGCGCGTCACCGGCCGGTGAAGGTGCTTGTCGTCACTCAGACCGCGCAGGCCGCCTGCTCGCTCGCCTTCGGCATCCCGCTGCTGGCGGGCTGGATGTCAATTTGGTACCTCTGGATCCTGTCGTTCGTGACCGGCTGCGTACAAGCCGTTGATGTTCCAGGCCGGCAGATGTTCATGCACGAACTGGTGGGCGATGCTGAGTTGAGACACGGGTCTTCGCTCTACGCGGCCATCACGGGCCTGGCCAAGATCGCCGGGCCGGCCGTGGCGGGAATCGTCATCGCCGTCAGCGGGGAAGCGGCGGTGTTCTTCTCCGACGCGGCGTCGTTCTCCGTCGTGATCGGTGTTCTCCTATGGCTGGGACGGGATACGTCGCGGAGCCTCGCTTCTGAACAGCCAAGTCGCTGGCACGCCCGGCGATTCCGGTGGTTCCTGGAACTCCCTCGCGGAATCCAGATGGCGGCCGGAATGGCAATGCTCGTGGGGGGATTCGGGATCCAGTTCGAGGTAACGAACCCGCTCATGGCAACCAAGGTCTTTCATCTGGGCTCCCTTGGCTTCGGCTTGTTCGGGACCTTTATGGCCGTGGGAGGGATCGCGGGAAGCTTCCTTTCCTCCCGGAGGAAAGACCCCGGTTATAAGGAATTCCTCGCGTGGGCAGTTCTCTTCGGCGGTGCCGAGGTCGCGGCCGCGACGGTCCCGTGGGTATCGGGTTATGACATCCTCATGCTGCTGATCGGCGCCGCCATCCAACTGTTCGCGGTCAGTTCGACGGTGTACGTGCAAAGGCGCGCCCCTGATGCTCAGCGCGCTCACGCGCTCAGCGCGTATAACGCGGGCTTCATGGGCTTCGTCCCGGCGGGGGCCTTCGTGGTCGCCGGGCTGGCGGCCTTCGCCGGTACCCGCTGGGCGCTCATCGCCCCAGGCGCGGTAATCCTGGCCTGCGGATCGGCGCTACTGGCGGTGACGGCGACGCGTCAGGGTCAGCTCATCCAGCGCCGCCGGAGTCAGGCCCCGGCATTACCCGACCGCAGGCGGCGGTCGTCGCCCCCGCCTTGACCTCGCCTGCGCAAGTGCGGCTGAGTGAGCTCGAGAGGGTCGTACTGCACGTCGGCGGGATTGAGGTTGACACCTGGCGCGACCACGGCGTCGATGCGATCCAGGATCGCGTCGCCCAGCACCACATCCGCGCCTGCGAGCAAGTCGTCCACGTTGCTCATTGTGCGGGGCCCGATGATCACTGAGGTGATCGCCGGATGCGAAAGAGCAAACCCTAGAGACAGGTGAGTAAGCGACAAACCGGAATCCCGCGCTATCTCGAGAAGCTTATCGACTGCCTCAAACTTGACAGCGTTTGCCGGATTGCTACTGCTGAAACGTGACGGGATAAGCTGCGCACGGCCGCTGGCCCTGATCGCCCCGTCCTTGCGATACATGCCGGTCAGCCAACCGCCATCGAGCGGACCCCAGGTGATCACGCCCATCCCGAAGCGAGTACACACTGGGAGGGTGCTGGCTTCTATGCCGCGCACGAATATCGAGTAAGGTGGCTGCTCACAGCGAAGCCTTACATACCCGTGCAGGTCCGCTTCTCGCTGAGCTTCGACTATCTGCTCCGCAGGGAATGTAGACGAACCTATGGCATTCACTTTACCCGCGTGCACCAGATCGGACAGCACTCCTAGAGTTTCCGAAATATCAGTGCTCGGATCCGGCCGGTGAAGCTGGTACAGGTCGATATAATCGGTTTGCAAGCGACGTAGGCTATCATCGACCGCCCGGGTGATCCAACGCCGCGAGTTGCCAGACATGTTTGGGTCCGTGCCGCTCATCGGGGCATGTACTTTGGTCGCTATGATGACCGTGTCCCGGCGCCCCTTGATCGCACTCCCCACTATTTGCTCGGATTCTCCCCTGGAATATACGTCAGCGGTGTCGATGAAATTGATTCCGGCGGCCAGCGCTTTGTGCACGATGCGCGTACACTCGGCATGATCGCTGTTTCCCCATCGGCCGAGCATCATCCCACCCAGACAGAGGGAACTGACCTTAATTCCCGTTCTTCCCAGCGGGCCCAGCCTCATTCCTTTCTCCTATATATGATTCCGTCAGCCCAGACGTACGGAACTTCTCCCCACCGGATCGCGCTTTCCGCATCGGGGAAGAATCCGCAGCCTCTGAAGTTGGCGCTAGTGTTGCAGAGCACCGGTATCCCGCTCAGCGCCTCGTAGGCTTCGAGCAGCCTGAACATCGCTGGGTCCTGACGGTAGTTCACCGTTTGCAGGCGAGCCGTGTTGTCAAGATGACATATAGCCGGGATGCGCGAGATCCACCCAGGCCGGACATCGTGATCGAAAAGCATATACGGATCCGGCGATCCCGGGTCAAATATCTCCGGCGCACGATGCTCCAAGCATATAGGTGCGACCGGACGATAGTGCTCACGCCCCTTAGCGGCATTTAGCCGATCCTTCATGCCCGCATCACTCGTACACGCAAGAATGCTGCGATGGCCGAGCGCTCTCGGGCCCAACTCAGCCCTTCCACTCAAGAAGACCACTGGCATACCAGTGGTATGAAGAATATGCGCGACACCGTCGAGCGAAAGCTCTTCCGCCGCCCAGCCATCCGGCGCCATCGCCGTGCCCCTAAGAGCCGGGCCGGAGAAGACATCCCACGTCAGGGCGCGATGTCGGGATTTGCCGAGCATGGCGCAGCATGCGGTTCCTATGGCGCTGCCCGAATCGTTCGGAAACGGCGGCACCCATACGTGATCGAACATTCCCGAGTCGCGAACCGCGCTATTCCATTTAATATTAAGCGCGCATCCTCCGGACATACACAGATTGCTTACCTTATATGGACTACTACTGAGCTTGTCACGAAGACCGGCAACGAGGCTACGCTCAAGGAACGCATGGATAGAGGCCAGCATGTCGGGACTGCAAACTCCATCGACTTCCGCCTCTCGGCCCATCCGACGTAGAATGTCCATGCCAAAGTCGAACTGACTGAAAACGTCCGTTTCCCCGCGCCATCTCCTGAGCTCCGCTTCGTAACCCCTGTCGGCCAGCCGGAACAGGTGGTCAACTACCTCTTCCCGCACCTGGCCGAGGGCTATGTACGCCATCACCTTGCCCGCTACCCCTAGGGTACGCGGGAAATCAAGCGGTTTATCGAATGGTTCGAATTTGCAGGCCAGAGTATGATAAGTATTCCCGATCAGCGGGAAAAGGGGGCCAAGGCTTCGCGCCTGACCTGATTCGGCCTCGATCACGTAGAGGTACGGGAACATGGCCGCGTCCCAGGCCAACACGTATGAATCCTCCCGCAGTGCCGCGAAAGGACTTGTGCAGTAAGCTGAGGTGACATGGCCCGCGTAGTGTGCGTAGCTAGAGTATTCCAGGTCGAAGACCTGGAAACGATACTCGTGGAAGAGATCGTCGGCGAGTAGCCCTCGGCGGTACGGCGCGAGCCGCAGTTCAACTTCTTGGCCGAACCATTCCAGCGGTCGAGGACGCCTGTGCCATCCATCGATAATGAACTCATCAACATCGAGCGGGTCATAACCATACTCAGCCAACTGTCCGAAGACGATGCCGAGGTCGGTCATGTGCGCGTAACGCTCATTATTGTCAAGTTTTTCGAGCTCACAGCTGAAGATTAGCTTGTCGTCTTCGATAAGCGCGATTCCCGCGTCGTGGGTAGTTTTAATTCCGCAGAGCAGCATGGCGAGAAGCTACCTTCTGTCCGTGCCGGAAACTAGGGCGACTGGCTGCTTGCCGAAAACGCTGACAAAAGCGTCCGACGATGCCCCATAAGGCGATCGCGTCCAGTCAGACCATCGGTCGAAGAGGCAAAGATCGGCCAGCGACGCCATAAGATCGAGTTCCGACGGCCAGACATACCTCGAAACCGTCCGCACAACAGAGCAAGAACCGGGTCCAATAAATATCCTGGTGAAATCGACCCGCTGTGCGACGGCGTCATGGGATTCGTGATGGAAGACCAGTCCGTCCTTCATAGGACCGCCGTACCGCAAGACCGGGGAGCTGTGCGGTCGGGGGGTACCCAGGTCTATGAATGCCTTTCCGCCGTCACGTATATGCCGAGAAGCGTTCCGCACGGTCGCGAGCTGCAACCGCTGGGTAGGGAGAGCCAGCAGCGTATTCCGGCTGAGCAGAACGCCGTCGAAGAGCGAACCCACGGATATCTCGCTAAAGTCTCCCTTACAGACTCGCACTCGCTCGGCTCCGGGCTTGGCCTGCATGACATCGAGCATCCTCGCGGACGCCTCCACGGCTGTAATGCTGAAGCCCGCGCCAGAAAGAGGGATCGCCAGCCGCCCGGTACCGCTTCCGAACTCCAGCAGCGTATGAATGTTCAGGCCGCGCAATACCGCCACCATATCGGGTATTTCCGACGGCACGTCCTTCATAACCTCGTCATATACGTCGGCGTAACTGTCGCCGTAGGCATCCGCCTGCCATGGGTACTCGCCAGAGCCCGTCATCTGCCCTCCTCTTCCGCCCGGGAGCCGTCCGAGGAGATCAGCACCGAATTCGCGACGAGATGACGGACCAGCTTGAGTGTCGCGTCGAGACCAAGCTCCGCGGCGAACTCTGAGACAGGCTTATCATCGGCGTCGAGAAGGGCGGTGAGGGTGCCAAGAGCCCTCGCGGGGTACGCGAGAGTCAGTGACTCCACCTTGAGCTGCACACGGTCCTCGCCGAGGCTGCCGATTTCGCACTCAGTCATCCGCTTGTTCCGCGATACCCGCGAGCCTGGCAGCAGGCCCGCGGAGCTGGCGATTTGCTGCAGAAAACCCGCACGCGACGCTGGGACCGGATCCTGCGCGGCTATCCGGCCGTCAATGAACTCGCCGAGGTCGCAGCTGACGAGCCTGTTCGTGGCGGCCCGTAGCCGGAGCTCCGCCTGGCCGACGGGAATCTCAGCCGACGAGGCCGAAAACAAGTCAACCGGCTCGTACTCTGCTGGCTTCAGCGCTGACTCGATGAGATTCTCGATCAGCTCACCCCAGGTGGGGGGTCGTACCTGGATGGAGATATGGCACGAAGTCGACTCCGCCGAGACCGCCACGTGAGGGCATCCCCAGGGCACATAAAGGCAATCTCCTGGCTGGGTCCGCACCTCGAGCGCGGGCTTGCTCACCTCGTCCGGCCGCAGCACCCGGCCGGACGCGGGAAGCGGCCGGATCTGGTCAAACACCTTCCACCGCTTGGAGCCGTAAATCTGAAGGACAAAGACCTCGGTGCTGTCGAAGTGCGGCGAAAGTCCCCTGACGCCGCCAGGGGTCAGGAATACTACTGCCTCGGCAGGCCCCCGCAAGGCAGCACCGACCCCTTGGCACAACCGTTTTACCGCAGGAAGGTAGCGATCGATGGAGTCGAGAAGAATGGAGGCGTTCGACGCGAATTCCATCGCCAGCTTGTCCACGTCCAAAACCCCGCGAACGGGTGTTCCGTTAACGGCGTGGGGTCGCATATAGCGCTTTTCGTGCACAGGCGCGCCGTTCATGGAGACACGTACATAGGGTTCGCGCAGGCAGCGATACGCCAGTATGAAGTCCAGCTCGTCGAGCGACAGCATGCGCTGCCACTCCTCGGCGAGTCCGGTGTGATGAACCATCGGGCGAGTATTCCAGTACTCCCTCAAGAACACCTCGGATGGTCCTATGAGGGAGGTCAGCGCCGTCGCAGACTCAGCGGTCTTCTCATTCATCAGCGCTCTTCTTCCTCCGTCATCAGATGCCGGTTGCCGGTGAAGGCACCAGGATCCCCTCGGAAACGAGACTCCGGAACATCCGGCGCGTGGCCTCACCGGGCGTGCCCGCGGTCTCGCAGGCCGCGATGCTCACGTCTTCGCCCGACAACGCCAGCTCCACTGCCGAGGCGAGCACCCGAGGGAACCTGAATACGCGATCCGGGACCTCCACGACCACATAATCCTGCTCCATCCGCACCGCGAACAGTATTCGCTTCCGTCGCGCGAACGTGGCTGAATCCTCGATCGAGGCGATCGAGCTATACTGTGAGACAAGCCGAATCGGCGTCTCGAAGAGATCGACGTGTGAGTCACGGTAAATGGCCCAGCCGAGCCGGTTTATATCAAGGTCGTCGGCGAGATCTCGCACGTCTCGGATGCTCTCGCCGACCACGTCCCTGGTAAGCCTTCTGTCAGCGGTTATTTCGTACGGAACTCCGGTCCGGAGCTTGCGGGAGGAAGACACCTGCCGCAGCACGCCGAGCGTGACGTCGAACGAGGTCCAGGTCTGGAGTTCCAGGGCGAGGTGCAACGATACTTCGCTGGACGTTCGCGCCGCATGGCTCGATCCGCGCGGCACGAAAAGCACGTCTCCGACGTCGAGCTGTGTAGTCTCGGCAATAGGCGTATCTCGCGGCGGAGGGGGCGTCGTCACACTCCTGATGATGCTCCGCCAATTATTGTTATCCAGCGGGAGGTCGGCGTTGTGGCTGTAGGAGTACCACGACTTTGTGCCGGCTACCTGCACCAGCAGCAAGTCATGATAGTCGAAATGCGGAGTGAGCCCTTGCGTGTCCCTGGGCGTCAGGTAGGCGTTCACGGTCACCGCACACCCAAGTTCCCGTGACAGTTCCCAACTCAACTCGGTTATCGGGGGCCAATAGCGATGCATATCGCGAAACACGATCGTCCCGCCGTCCCTGAAACAGCGGAACAACTTGAGACTGTCGACATACCGGATCGCGTCAACCTCTAGCCCGGATGCTTTTGTGAACTGGTGAGGCGGCAGCATAGCGCCATCCTTGCTGATCCGCACCATGGGAAACACGAGGTTCTGCGAGGTCACAATCTTGTCGATGTCCGACAGGGTGATGAGGGAACTCAAGTCGGCATCCGAGAGAGCCTGCTTGAAGAGCCTCCGTTCAGCCTTCGCGCTGATTGCCGAGAATTCCTCGAGAGAGATTCCGAACGTCGACTCGAACGTCCATGTCCCGTTCTGACCCATCCAGTCCTCCGCTTGGCCGCGTCGACGATGCTTAGACGATCTTGATAGCGCCGCTGGCGGCCATCTCAGAAACGACGGCGAGCACCAGCCGCTCATCAAGCCCTCCGGCGATCACGCTGAGCGGCACCTCATGGGCTTCGTCCAGCCTGGAGAGCAAGAGCTTAGAATCCGCGGGCATCTCGAGGGTGCGATGGCCGATCCGCAGGAGCAGACGCCCGTTGTCGGAATCGGCCGTGGTGTACAGCACCTTGGTATCACGCGTTATACGCGAGTCCATGGCGAGCGATGCTCGCTTCACCGCTTGCGCCACGAACCCCGCATGGACCGGGCGTCCACCGGTTATTCGCGGCACGGTGTCCCTGGCGAGCCGGCGCGTGTCAACGGCCAGCGACCTGATGGCCAGGCTGTCGATTAGGTCGCCCAGTTCGGCCGCCAGTGCCTCTTTCTGGCCCTGTGCGAGCCTCGGGACGCGATCCCACGCTTCCCGCGGGATGGCCGACTTCATCAGCTCTGTGAGTACCTGCGACCACGAGGGCTGAATGACCGTCACCGTCAAATGGCAGGAGATCTCATCACCCGCGGTCGCGTGGTGCGGAAACGCCCATGGCACGTACAGACAGTCACCCGGCCGCAGCGTCACGGACATTATCTGTTCACCGAGATCTTCGGCCCGGAGCCCTTGCGGTCGCGTCGGTAGGGGCTTTACCCGCTCGTACAGATACCACGTTTTCGTCCCGTGTGTCTGAACGATGAAGCCCTCGAAGGCATCGTAATGAGGCCCGTGCCCTTCACTGTGTGGCGGTGTTATGAATCCTACGCTTTTCGTGGCGGCCGAAAACGTCTCGGCGAAATCCGCGCATAGCCTTATGTTGGCCGGATGATAATCGTGAACGTTCTGCAGAAGAATGCTCGCGCCTCGGGCGAACTCCAACGCCACGGCGTCCACGTCGATGGCATCCGGCACTGGAACGCCGATGGTTCCTCCCCGGCGCACATACGTGCCTTCGCGAACGCGATAGCCGCCTCGCTTGAGCTCAACATAAGGGGGACGCGTGGTGGAACTCGTCAGTATCTCGTCGGCATCCTGCAAGGTGAAGAGATTTGTGACGAAGGCGGGATCATCCGTCGAGTGCAAGTACGGCCGCTGCCGCCAGTACTTATTACGGAACACATCTAGGTCTCCAACCAGGCGTTCCACGACCTGTCCGTGCACTGAATCCTCCAATTAGGCGATCAGGTGATGAAATCAGCGAGTGGCAGCGTGGATGACGCCTCGCCCACCTTCCCGCAGCCGAGAACATATGTTACAAACTCACTGCTACCGTCGATTCCAAGGAGGTCGTCCGCCACGCTGTCGCGGAATGCCGCCGTCTGGAACGTGCCCATTCCGAGAGCCGTGGCGGTCAGCGCGAATGTCTGCCCGAGATGCCCGACATTGTAAAATAGCAACCTGTAGGCACGCCCATGCTTATACTTGTAAGCGCTTCTTTCTGTTACCGCAGTCGTCAGGCAGATCATCGGCGCCGTCTCGGCCATGGGCTGGTCATACATAATGTCTGAGATCTGCTCTCGGCAGATATTTACAGGAAGAGCTTCCAGCGCTTGCGCGAGAGAATCATAATGATACAGACCAGGAGGAATACCAAGGACATTGAAAGCTATGACGTAGCACTCAATTTCATGCCGTGCACCTGCGTTAGGGGTAGTTTTAAGCTGGAGTGTGCCGAATGAGCCGGCATCGACAAAGCGCTGCGGCCCGAACACGATATGCAGCAGGCAGGCAAAATCCTGCAGTTCGAGCGGCTGCGCCGTGAACGATCGGTACGACCTGCGGTTCAATAGCACGTCATAATAATAAGCATCAATACGACGGTGGTGACGTGGCAGGTAGATGCGCTTTAGATCCGAATATGACTTCACAATATCAGGGGCAGGGACGGCGGTCACTTCCATGACAAGCTCGTCTTTAGCTTCTGCATCGGTAACGTACCGGGCGTTCCGGCTATGCTGATGGTATAGCATAGAAATCGAACCCCACGCGTCCCACGGACCTTCAATTCGCGTACCCTCATGCCCTTCCTGTACGAGCACCTGATTTCGGATAAGAATATGAAGCAATTCTTCCGCGCGTTCGGGGATTATTCCCTGATCAAAAAGGAAGGCGGACACGTCGCTTCGCAGAGTCCAGTCATCCAAGGTCGAAAGCAATCTTACAATTCCTTGTCCGGCCCGCACCATAGTACGGGCGTCGACAGGCGAGATCAGCGCCAAGCCGTCCGCAGACCACTCCAGGAAGAGATGACTGTTTCTCTTTAGCCTCATCGTATCCGTTATTCCCGCACGACCGATCTGGCGAGCCACTTAAGACACCGCCAGATCGGCCGTTGACCGTGGCTTGACGGGATGCTCAGTTCGCGATGATGTAATGGTCCAGGAGCGGCCTGTCGTCGGAGATAACTTCGACCTGGAAGTCATCCTCGCCGACCTCGGCGGCAAACTTACCATTCTCGTTCATACAACTCTCCTCTCCAGACGGAAGTTTTAACTAAAAATATCGATTTTGCCCTCCATGCGTCAATCCGGAAAATTACGGGTATTGAGTGATCTTGTTTTCTTGTGTTACTGTCGTTAAACGGCTAGCCGGAGTGGGGCCTGGGCGGGGGATGCCTTAACTGCGTTTCATCGAAGGGACCGGCGCCGCGCATGCATCCTGCACAGGGCCAAACCCAGGGCTTCGGGGAGTACAGCACCGGCGATGGCCGCGCCTGCGGCGGGCCACATCTCACGATCCGTCAGATAGAAGTCGTGAGGCTCGCTAGCTCGGGGTTGTCTGCCCGGTTGATCGCGCAGCGTTTGCATATTAGCCCCCGCACCGTTGATGATCACCTGGCGTACGCGCGACGTCGGGTCGGGGCACGTAGCACGGAGGAACTTATAGCGCGGTGCTGGGCTGCGGGCTTATTCGTGCTCGGCTCGTGGCCACCCATTTGGTCCGGCCATGTCTGTCTGGCGTCGGTAGCCGGATAGGTCCGCCTTCTGTGTGGGGTCGCCGCCGACCCGCGGCTGCCCGTTGTGACTGACCGCGCTCGTCACCGGCTGGTTGGCTGGCGTACCACGTGAAAAACTGACCTGGTGCGCACTCACGGGCTGCGGTTCGACGTTAACTGCTCGATCTTGTTCACCGAGCTTCCGGTGCTCGCCCGGCCGACCGCGGCGCGGGCGGCCGGGTTCGACGCGGTCGAGTTCCGGTGGCCGTTCGAGGAGAGGGTGCCCTCGGACACCGAGGCGGACGCGTTCGTGGCCGCGATCGCGGACGCCGGCGTCGAGCTGGTCAGCCTTAACTTCCATGCCGGCGACATGGCGGCTGAGGAGCGCGGGCTGGTGTCGGTGCCGGCGGCGACCGGCGCGTTCAGGCAGAACATCGGCGCCTGCGTGGAGATCGCGCGGCGGACCGGGTGCCGCCGGCTCAACGCCGCCTACGGGAACAGGCTCGACGGAGTAGACCCGGCCGAGCAGGACGCGGTCGCGATCGAGAACCTGACGCTGGCGGCGGCCGCCGCCGCCGCCATCGGCGCGTCGGTGCCTGTCGAGGCGATCAACTCCGTCGACGCCCCAACCTTCCCTGTCGATTCGAGCGAGGCCGCGATCACCGGGCCGGGCCTCCCGCGAGCCAAAGGGCGCGCCGGTGCCTGGACTGAGGAGCGAGGGAGCGAAGCTCGTGCGTGACGAGGGAAGGCGCCGGGTGAAAAGCGCCCGGAGGCGAGCGGGGCAACAGAGCGACCCGCCGGACCGGGGCGCGCCGGGCACGGGGACGCTGGGCTTCGAGCCGCTGTTCGGCCAGCTCGCCGCGCAGGGGTATACGGGCAGCGTTGGTCTGGAGTACGTCCCGCTCGACCCGGCCGACAGCTCGACGAGTTTTGGCTGGTTGACGGAGAAAGCATGGCTGTGAACAACACGCTCGTTATCCGGTCGACCCGTGTGGTGCTGCCAGATGGGGTTAGGGAGGCAGCCGTCTCCGTTCGGGATAACCGGATTGAAGCCATCGAGGATTACGGAGCTCAGCTTGGCGCGACTACCGACGTGGATCTCGGTGAGTGTGCCCTGCTTCCCGGCCTGGTGGACACGCATGTGCACGTGAACGAGCCGGGGCGGACCGAGTGGGAGGGGTTCGCGTCCGCCACGCGGGCGGCCGCGGCCGGCGGGATCACCACGATCTGCGACATGCCGCTGAACTCGGTGCCCGTGACGACGACGGTCGAGGCGCTGCGTGCCAAGCTCGCGGCGGCGGCCGGGCAGTGCGCGGTGGACGTCGCGTTCTGGGGCGGCGCGGTGCCGGGGAACCTCGGCGAGCTCGCGGCTCTGCTGGACGCGGGGGTGGTGGGGTTCAAGTGCTTCCTGATCGACTCGGGGATACCCGAGTTCCCGCCGCTGTCGGGCGGGGAACTGCGAACCGCGATGAAGGCGCTGGCGGATTCTGGCGCGCCGGTGATGGTGCACGCGGAGGATCCCGGGGAGGTGCGGGAGCCGGCCGGGCCGGGTTACGACGCGTTCGTGGCGTCACGGCCGACGGTCGCCGAACGGCGGGCGATCGAGACCGTGGTGCGGGCGGCCGCGGCGACCGGGGCGCGGGCGCACATCGCGCATCTTGCCGCCGCCGACTGCGCGGCGCTGGTCGGCGCGGCGAAGTCGGCCGGGATCGCGCTGTCCGTGGAGACCTGCCCGCACTACCTGTTCTTCGCGGCCGAGGAGGTGCCCGCCGGGCACACCGAGTTCAAGTGCTGCCCGCCGATCCGGTACGCGGCCAACAGGGAGGCGCTGTGGCGCGCGCTCGCGGCTGGCGTGATCGACTGCGTCGTTTCCGACCATTCGCCGTGCGCGCCGGCGCTGAAGGACCTAGCGGGCGGCGACTTCAGGACGGCGTGGGGCGGGATCGCGTCGCTGCAGATCGCGCTGCCCGCGGTGTGGACGGTCGCGCGGCGGCGCGGGCTCTCGCTAGCGGACGTGGCGCGGTGGATGTCCGCGTTCCCCGCTTCGCTAGCGGGGCTGCCCGCGAAGGGGCGGATCGCGGTCGGGTGCGACGCGGACCTGGTGGCGTTCGACCCCGACGCGTCGTTTGTGGTGCGCGGCGCCGAACTGCTGCACAGGCACCCGCTGACCCCGTACGAGGGGCGGACGCTCACCGGGCGGGTGTCGCGGGTGTGGCTGCGGGGCGTGCCTGTTGTGCCTGACGGGCCGCCGCGGGGCAGGCTGCTGCGGCGGGGAGGCGGCTCGGTTGGCTGAGCCTGAGGCGCTGGCGCTGCCCGATCTCGCTTCGCGCGCGCTGCGCGGGTCCGTGGTCGCGGCGAGCGACGAGTTCTTCGCCGAGAAGGAGAACCTGATCGAGCCGGAGGCGCCGACGTTCACGCCGCGGACGTTCGGGCACAAGGGGCAGGTGTACGACGGGTGGGAGACGCGGCGGCGGCGCGGGCCGTCCGGTTCGCTGCCCGCCGCTGACGACTGTGACTGGGCGGTCGTGCGGCTCGGGGCCGCCGGGGTGGTGCGGGCCGTTGTCGTGGACACGGCGTTCTTCACCGGGAACTATCCGGCGTCGTGTTCGGTCGAGGGCTGCTGCGTGTCGGGGTACCCAGGTTCGGTGTCCGCCGTGTCGTGGGTGCCGCTGGTTGGGCGGAGCTCGCTGTCAGGAGACGCGCGGCATGTGTTCGAGGTGTCGTCGCCGCGGCGGTTCACGCATGTGCGGCTGCGGATCTACCCCGACGGCGGGGTGGCGCGGCTGCGGGTACACGGTGACGTGGTGTGCGATCCGTCTTTCGTCGAGGGACTGACGTTCGATGTCGCGGCGGTCGAAAACGGCGGGGACGTCGTCGCGTGCAGCGACCGGTTCTACTCATCGCCTCGGAACGTTCTGTCGCCTGGGCTCGCGCGGGTAATGGGTGACGGGTGGGAGACTCGGCGACGGCGTTCGGACGGTCACGAGTGGCTGGTGGTGCGGCTGGCGGGGGCGTCCGTTGTGACGCTGGCCGAGATCGACACGTCGCTGTATATCGGCAACGCGCCTGGGGCGGCGGCGTTGGCTGGTCTGGACGCGTCGTCCTTGACGGGTTCCTTGACTGGCTTGGCGGGCGGGGCGGAGTCCGTCGCCATCTCGGATTGGGTTGATGAGGGGGCGTGGTTTCCGCTGCTTCCGCGGACCGGGCTGCTGCCGGATACTAGGCATCGGTTCCGGCTCGCTGATACGCGTCCGGTGACGCATGTGCGGCTGGACGTGTTTCCCGACGGCGGGATCGCGCGGCTGCGGCTACCCGGCACGTTGACCGAAGCCGGGCTGGCCGACGTGCGGCGGCGCTGGGCGCAGACCTCGGGCTGAGCGGCCGTTTTCGCGCGGCCGTTTTAAGCCGCCGTTCCGCGCGGCCGTTTTGCGCGGTCGGTTAAGAGGAGGATGCGCAAGGCAAGCCGGGGCGGGCAGCCGCGGCCGACCAGCTTGGCGATCTGGTGCCAGTCGACGTTGGCGGCTACGGCCTCGGCGAGCGGCCGGGGAATTCCCAGCCGGGTGAGCTGCGCCACGCGCCAGCCGTGGACGAGCGAGTAGTCATCGTCGATGATCTCTTGGGCGGGAATCTCTGGTGTCTGGTTCACACGGGTGCCTCCGCTAGCTCAGGATCGGGTCGGACCGGCAATACGGTTACGTACCGTGGGCGGTCATCGACGTGACCGGGGGCGGTCTTTGAGTTGTGCGGCCAGTACCGAGTCGGCGGCCGCGTCGGTGAGCAGATTGAAGATCTGCGCGTCCGCGGGGACCTTGCGGTCCCCTCGAACCCATCCAAGCACGAGGCCTGCTCGGCGCTGTCATCCAGGGCTTGGCCTAGTGCTTGAATCGGGGCATGACCGATCACGTGCTGGTGGCGCCGGACAAGTTCAAGGGCAGCCTGTCGGCCGCGGAGGTCGCCGCGTGGGTGGCCGCTGGGCTGGCGCGGACCGGCTTCGGCGGTGAGGCGGTACGGCTTCCGGTCGCTGACGGCGGCGACGGGACCGTGGACGCGGCTGTCGCCGCCGGTTATCGCCGGATCGACGTCGAGGTGCGGGGGCCGGTCGGGCGTCCGGTCACGGCATCGTTCGGGATGCTGGATGGGACAGCGGTCATCGAGGCCGCGCAGGCGTGCGGGCTTACCTTGCTGCCAGCGGATTCGCTGGCGCCGCTGACGGCGACCAGTTACGGCGTGGGAGAGCTCATCATGGCCGCTGCCGCACTGGGTGCCAGCCGGGTGGTGCTCGGGATCGGCGGGGTCGCCACCACCGACGGTGGGGCTGGGCTGGTGCACGCGCTCGGCGCGCGGCTTACCGATGACTGCGGGCGGGAGCTGGCGCCGGGTGGGGCCGCGCTCGCCGGGCTCGGCCAGCTCGACCTGTCGCGGATGCGCGACCTGTCTGAGGTCGAGTTCCTCGTGGCGAGCGACGTGGACAACCCGCTGCTCGGCCCGCACGGCGCCGCGGCGGTCTACGCACCGCAGAAGGGAGCATCCCCCTCGGACGTTCAGGTGCTCGAGACGGGACTGGCGCGGTGGGCGGACGTCGCCGAGGAGGCGCACGGCCGCACGGCCCGCGAGAGTGCCGGGGCCGGCGCGGCGGGCGGACTTGGCTTCGCGGCGCTGCTGTTCCTCGGCGCCCGGGTGCGGCCGGGCATCTCGCTCCTGCTCGACATGCTGTCTTTCGGTGCGCGTCTCGACGGCGCGCGGCTGGTGATCACCGGTGAGGGCGCGCTCGACGAGCAGACGCTACACGGGAAGGCGCCGCTCGGGGTGGCTAGCGCGGCGGCCGCGCACTCCCCCGCCGTCCCGGTAGTCGCGGTGGCCGGGGTATGCACACTGTCCCCCGCGCAGTTGCGCGCGGCTGGCATAGCCGCGGCGTACGCGATCGCCGACATAGAACCCGACCGGGCCAGGTGCATGGCCGAGGCCGGCCCGCTCGTGGAGCGGCTCGCCGAGCGGATCGCCGCCGACTGGCTGGGCTGACGCGACATTCCTCAGAGCCCACCTACCCAGACGTTGTTTTCGATAACGCTGAAGATTTGACCGGTCATGACCGGTTCAGTCTTCAGCACTATGTTCTATCGGCTCTCGGCGCAGGAGTTCGCGCACCGGCATGTTACTAGCGGGGCCGAGGTTGCCCGCGGGGGTAGATGCGGCCGGGCGCTGAGTCCTACAAATCAGCGCGTTGTCTATGCGCGAGCTCTTAGGGCAAATGCGCGCCCGGCATAAGGGACAAACCGGGCGGGCGAAGGGCGCTAATTTGCCCTAAGCGCCGCGGCGGGGGGTGGGAGCCGCGGCGGGGGCGGGAGCGGGGCTAGGTGGGAGCGGGGCTAGGTGGGAGCGGGGCTAGGGCGGGAGCCGCGGCGGGGGCGGGAGCGGGGCTAGCGCGGGAGCCGCGGCGGGGGCGGGGCTAGGAGGGAGTCCGCTACCGTGTCGCAGTCGTCGGCGTAGGTGAAAGTGGCGCGGACGCGCTCGCCCGCGAGGACTCGCGGCAGCCAGTGCCGGGCGTCGTCCCACATGCGGTCCAGGGGCAGAGCGGCGAACGGGAACCATTCGGGGGTTATCTCGGCCGACTCGGTTGCCTCGCCCGTCCAGTCGGCGCCGGTGAAGACAGCGACCGTCATGTCCCACTCCGGGCGCACCGGGAAGATGAAGGTCAGGTGGGCCGCTTCGGACAGGTCGTCGGGCGCCACATCCAACCCGGCCTCCTCCTTGGTCTCGCGGGCGGCCGCTTGGGCCGGTGTCTCGTCGGGTTCCACGTGACCGCCGAGTCCGACGATCTTGCCGGTGCCGAGGCCCGTCTTCTTGTGGCCGAGGAGCACCTGCGGGTCCCCATCGCTGATCCGGGTGAGCAGGCACAGGCACGTGGAGGTCAGCGGCACCACGTCAGTATTCCGGAAAAGTCGGGAAGGCTGCGGGGCGGGGTGCAGGTCACGGCCCGGCCGCACGGGCAGCCGGGGCGGCAGGCGCTTCTCCTCGTGGTATTCGACGGATGTCGGACCAGGCGGCGAATACCGGCTCGGCACCATCGGTGCGGCTCGCGTCGGCAATGCCGGAACGGTCGATCCGCATGTCGCCGACGGTGACCGGTTCGCCCGCGTCGAAGGCACGGATGAGCGGCGGAACCGGCTTGCCGTCCACGAACGGAACAACCGCGCTCGGGATCCCGACGACCGCGACCGGAACCAAAACCACGCCACATCCGCGGGCGGGTACTCCTTGTTGGTCTGCGTGCGCTCGTAGGCGCCGAGGCCGTAAGCGAACATCGGGCGAACTCGGCGGCGCTCGCGTGCGGCGCTCGCGTGCGGCGGTCGCGGACCTGGTTTTACCTGGTCAATTCGGCGTAGCACGCCAGCGCGGCGGCTAGCGCGTCGTCCGGAGTCGGAAGCTCGGCGCCGCGCCTGAAGGCCTCATCGCGCAGCCGGGCGGCGAGGGCGGGGTCATCGAGTACCGAGCGGACGGCCGCCGCGAGGCGGGCGGCGTCGCCCGGCGGAACGAGCACCGCCGCGTCGCCGGTGATGTCGGGGATGCCGCCGACCCGGGACGCGACGACGGGGACGCCGGCGCGCAGCGCCTCCTGGAGCGCGAGTGGCTGGCCTTCCCACACGCTGGGCAGCACGAACACGGCGGCCCGCGCCAGCAGCGCGGGCACGTCGTCCCGATGCCCGAGGAACTGTGCGCCGACACCGAGCGACGCCGCTTTCGAGCGCAACTCGGCGGACCGCGGACCCTCGCCGGCGATCACGAGCAGCGGTTCGGGGTCCATGTCGCGCCATGAGGCGGCGGCGGTGAGCAGAGTGCCGAACCCCTTCTGGGCGGTCAGGCGCCCGACGGCGAGCACCACCGGGCGCGCCGCGTCGGCCGACAGCGTTAGTGCGGGGGGCGGGGTG
>Ga0210390_10000957_pt1 | contig 29082 bp, 31 predicted proteins | sample IncBWH11OmetaG_FD_161050 | JGI IMG/M metagenome (GOLD analysis project Ga0210390, IMG submission 161050) | Forest soil microbial communities from Barre Woods Harvard Forest LTER site, Petersham, Massachusetts, United States - Inc-BW-H-11-O ...
CTTCCTGTTCAGCCGGTCGTTCGAGCTGATGGTCGCCGACGGGTCGCTGCGCGTGCTCGAAATCCTGTCGCGGGCCTCCTCGGTCATCGCCGAGGGCGAGGTCTTGCAGCTGATGACGACCGGCAACACGGCGGCGACCGAGAGCGATTACCTCGCGGTGATCCAGTCGAAGACCGCCGAGCTGTTTGCCGCCGCCTGCCGCATCGGCGCGGTGCTGACCGAGCGGCCGCCCGACATGGAGGAGGCGCTCGACCGGTTTGGCCGCAACCTCGGGACCGCATTTCAGCTGGTCGACGACATGCTCGACTTTTCGGCGCGCCAATCCGAAACCGGCAAAAGCGTCGGTGACGATTTCCGCGACGGCAAGATGACCTTGCCGGTTTTGCTCGCTTTTGCCCGCGGCGACGCGGAGGAGCGGGCGTTCTGGCGGCGCACCCTTGAAGAGCTCGACCAGCAGCCGGGCGACCTCGAACGCGCGATCCATCTCGTCGAATGCCGCGGCGCGCTCGCCGAGACCCTGGCGCGCGCCCGCGCCTATGCCGCCGCCGCGGCGCGGGCGCTGGCGCCGTTCGCCGACGGCCCCGAACGCCGCGCCCTTGCCGCCGCCGCCGCCTTCGCCGGCGACCGCAGCTTTTGAAATTGGTGGCACGCGAGGGTGCGATGGTGGTCGCCGACCGCCGTGCGCACCATGTATTGGCGGCATATGGGGGCGCCCCCTGACGCGGCCCCGGCTTGCGCAACGCCGGTGTCGGCGCTATAGACCGCACCCGGTCGGCGGAGTGTAGCTCAGCCTGGTAGAGCACTGCTTTCGGGAGGCAGGGGCCGGAGGTTCAAATCCTCTCACTCCGACCATCGAGCCGAGCGTTGCACGGCATGTGTCCGCGGCACAGCCGCTCGCCGCCGTTAGAGCGATCGCGGAGGGCGGGCCGCGCCGGGTCAGCCGACCGGGAGCTTGCGCAAAAAGCCGGTGCGCTGCGCGGCGCCGGCGGCCATAAAGGCGGCGTCCCGACCGCCGAGGACAAAGCGCGCACCCATCTCGACATAGCGCGGCATGATCGCCTCGTTGTAGACGCCGGCCATGCCCGGGAACTTGGCGTGCTGAAGCGCGAGTGGCCTAATTCGGTCAGCACTTGGCAGAGGTTCGCCCCGATGCGGGCAGAGGGCCAAGTTTCAGCGTGTCGACGCGGTCCACCGGCGGTTTTGACCGCCTGCCGTGCACGTGGCAGGCGATTTGCCGTTGGTCAAGATGACCGAATGGACGATCCCGGCCTCACAACCACCCGGAGGCCGGGGATGTCGGTTAAATGTAGCCTTACCGAGGAAGCCTGAGAGGCTAAATCATGGCCTCCCGACATCCGGGGAATGTCGGTCTAAAATCTGAGGGAGGAGAAACAATGAGGAAACTTGCGATTTTGTTGGCGCTGGCGGTGGTAGGATTGCCGTCCTCGCAAAAGCTGCCGACGTTGTGACTGAAGTATGTCAGGTCAACGGCCCGAAGCAGCTTCTGACCTTCATTGAGGCCAGCGCAGGGTCCTTCTACCGTTCTCGTGCAAAGGGGCTTCGTCCAACTGTACTCAGTGTGATGCGGATTTGCTGTCTGAACACTTTACGTTGTCGAAGTCGTTCCAAGTCAACACCAACTCCCCCTACTCTATTTTCACGAGGGAAGACGGGGGACGCTGACGCTCTCGCCAAGCTGACGCGCACTGAAATTGAAGGGGAGGGTCGGCATCGGCTGCCCTTTCTTCGTCGTAATTCAGCAATTATTGGGTTCGCCGACAACGCGGTTGCATCCAAGATCGCGCAGCGGCATTTAGTCCGGAAAAGCTGGCGAATCGCGATTTGAGTGGCGTGGTTCCCGGCGAGCCGGGCCCCGCCGGCTTACGTTTTTGTACGGAGAGGAGGAACCACTATGTCGGCAGTTGCCCAGCGCTACAATGTCGGCGGCGTGTATTTGCCGCGGCCGTTCAAGGTCCGCCGGCTCGGCCATTTCGGCTTCAACGTCGAGAAGTTGCCGGAGGGCCGCGAGTTCTACGGCGACCTGCTCGGCTTCACCGCCTCGGACACGCTCGATTTCTCGCATATGCCGTGGTTCCCGAAGGATGCCGATGTCGGCGACCCGCGCGGCTACTTCATGCGTTACGGCACCGACCACCACGCCTTCGTGCTGTTTCCGAAGCGGGTCATGGACCACCGCGCCGACCGCAAATTCGCGCCCGAGGTCACGATCAACCAGATCACCTGGCAATGCGGCAGCCTGCGCGAGATCACCGAGGCGCATGATTACTTCGTACGGCACCAGGTTCGGGTGCAGCGCGTCGGCCGCGACATGCCGGGCAGCAACTGGCATGTCTACGTCTACGATCCGGACGGGCACACGAACGAGTTCTATTACGGGATCGAGCAGGTCGGCTGGAACCAGCTGTCGAAGCCGCGCGAGATGTACTATCGCGGCTTTAACGAAAAGCCCGGCCTGCCGCAGATGTCGGAAGCAGCCGAATTGTTCGAGGCGCGAGACAAGGGTATCGACGTGTTGTCGGGCCATCGCCCGGAGCGCCCGCCCTCCGCGACCTACGATGTCGAGGGGGTCTTGCTGCCGCGCCCGTTCAAGATCACCAAGATCGGCCCGCTGAGCCTGTTCGTCGACGATGTCGAACGCGCCGAGGCGTTTTACGGCGATCGGCTCGGCTTTGTCAGGAGCGAGGAGGCGACGTACCGGGGTGCGCGCTGCGTCTTCATGCGCTGCGGCGCCGAGCACCACAGCGTCGGGCTCTTCCCAAAGGAATTGCGCGGCACCTTGGGGCTCAGCCCGCACACGACCTGCATGTCGTTCGGCGTCGAGCTCGGCAGCTATGCGCAATTGCGCGAGGCCGTCAAATTCCTGAAGTCGCGCGGCGTGACATTTGTCGACGCGATCCCGCCCGAGCTTTACCCCGGTATCGACTATTCGGCGTTCGCGCTCGACCCCGACGGCCACTGCATCCAGCTCTACTATTACATGGAGCAGGTCGGCTGGGACGGCCGCGCCCGCCCGGCAGCGGAGCGCCGCCACGTCAACGGCAACTGGCCCGAGGCGCTGGAACCATTGTCCGACACCTATGTCGACCAAGTCTTCCAGGGTCCGCTCGGATAGGCAACCGTTTACGCCAAGGGCGTCCGCGCCGCGACCGGAGAACGCCCGCTTGCGGGTCCGTTCTGATGCTTAGACTAGCGCCCATCCGCTCACCTCTTGGCGATTCCCGCGAAAGCGGGAACCGGGGGGGCGGAGGGCTCCGAGCGCTTACGCTGGCCCCCGCCTGCGCGGCTGCGAAGAAATCCGATCAGCTGAGAGCTCGTCATTCCCGGGATGCCCATGGCAGGCCCGGAACCTATGAAAACAGCGCCTTGCCGGTATTTCCCGAGGCCGTTTGCTTGGGTTCCGGGCTCGCGGGAATGCCCGCGCCCCGGAATGACGCTCCCCTCGCACCACGCGATCGTCAGGTCGGCACTACTCCGCCACCCGTTTGGCGCGCGGGACCCGAACGGCGCGAGCGCTATTTGACCGTGATGTCGCCGGTCATGCCCGCCCAGTCGTGATCGGCGCACCACATCGCAAACCTGCCCCGCCGAGGGGCGACAAAATACAAGTCCTTCTCCTCGCCGGGCTGGAGCACGATTTCGATATGCTCGGCGTTGAGGGCCTTGGCGTCGCGCAACTGGATTGCGGCATAGAAACCGGGCGCCGTCAGCTCGTGCAGCTCGTGGCCCTTGTTTATAACCTGCAAGCGGTAAACCGCACCGCGGCGAAACACCAGATGGCTCGGCTCAAAGCGGTATTCGACGGCGACAACGGTGACCGGCTTGGCTTTGCCCCAATCCGTCGCCAACGCCGCCGCCGGCACCAGCGCCCAGGCCGCCGCCGCGAGCGCGGCCAGCGGCAGGCGGATCCCGGTGCGGGAAGCGCCAAGGGACGCCGACGCCATCCGCGTCACCCGCCGCCCAAGCCTGCGACCGGCCGGCAGACCGGGTGGCGCCGACGCTCGCGCCGAGCTATCCTGCACCTTCGCGTCCCCGTAGCTCAGCCGGATAGAGCAACAGTTTCCTAAACTGTGGGTCACAGGTTCGAGTCCTGTCGGGGACGCCATCCGTTTCGCCGAAAGCCGCGCCATCCGTTGACGCGCAGAGACAGTTGGTGCATGCTCGGGAGCGTGCGTTCCTGTTTCATGCGCGGACACGATGCGGACTGCGGCGGGCGATCGGCCAAAGCTCACGGACAGGCTCGTCAAGGCGGCGGCACCGCCGGCCGGCGGGCGCCTCAATGCGATCCTCTATGACGGCGAGGTCAAGGGCTTTGGGCTGCGGGTCACCAAAGACGGCGCCAGGGCTTTTGTCCTGAATTACCGCATCGCCGGGCGCGAGCGGCGCCTGACGATCGGCTCTTATCCGGACTGGACCGTTCTCGCCGCCCGCGAGGAAGCCAAGCGGCTGAAACGGCTCGTCGACACCGGCCGCGATCCGCTCGGCGAGCGCGTCGCCGTGCGCCAGGCGCCGACCATCGCGGACTTGATCGAGCGCTATCTCGCCGAGCACGGGCCGCGCAAACGCGAGCGTAGCCGCCGCGAAGACGACGCCATGATCCGGCAATGGATCGCGCCGCAGCTCGGCAGCAGCAAGGTTGCGGACATCCGACATGCCGGCGTCGACGCGCTGCACCGGAAAATCACCGCGGCCGGCACGCCGACGCGGGCAAACCGGGTCGTGGCGTTGCTCTCGCGCATGTTCACCCTGGCGATTCGCTGGGAGTGGCGCCCCGACAACCCGGCAGCCGGGATCGAACGCAACCACGAAGAGCCTCGCCATCGCTACCTGTCGGGCGACGAGCTGCGGCGGCTGACCGTGGCGCTCGCCGCGCACCCGAACCAACGTGCCGCCAATGCGGTGCGCCTGCTGCTGCTGACCGGCGCCAGGCGCGGCGAGGCCCTCAGCGCCACCTGGGATCAGTTCGACCTGGGATCCGACCTGGCGGCCGGCCATTGGATCAAGCCGTCATCGCACACCAAGCAGAAGCGCGAGCACCGCGTCCCGTTGTCGGCGCCGGCGCGCCAGCTCCTCGCCGAACTGCTGGCGGCGGCGGAAGCGCGCGCGGTCGAAGAGGGCCGGGAACCGCGATTCGTGTTCCCGGCGCGGTCGGGCGACGGCCACATGACCGAAATCAAGGGAGCGTGGGCCGCGATCTGCATGACGGCCGGGATTGACGGCGTTCGCCTTCACGATCTGCGGCACACCTATGCCAGCGTGCTCGCATCGGGCGGCTACTCCTTGCCGGTGATCGGCGCGCTCCTCGGCCACAGCCAGGCGGCCACGACACAGCGCTACGCGCATCTCTTCGACGACCCGCTGCGGAGCGCGACCGAACGCGTCGGCGCGATCGTGAGCGGCGAGGACACAGCGGCTGAGCCGGCGGCAAACGTGCTCGAGATCCGGAGCCGTTGAGCGATGGACAAGGGCCCTATCGCCACATCGCTGGGCTCCGAGATCGTTGGCCGCCTCAAAAACGCCGACCAAAACGAGCTGCGTAGTTTGGCGGCGGCGCAGGAGCTTGAAAGCCTTCGCCATTTGCACCGCAGATTGGTGAGCGACGCCGCGGACGCCGGAGTGATTTCGGAGATCGCCGGCGCAATCGCCGACGTTGAAGCTTGGTTGGCGTCGCCTGTCTCTCGCGTCGATGGCGCCGTAAAAGACGCTCAACTGGCATCGACGCGGCACCTCGCGGCCCTCTACAACCTGCGCGCCAAGCTGCTGCGCGCTTTGGCGGACAGCGACCCGGAAGTCAAAGCAACAATCACCATCAACGGAGAAGTTGTCGAGCTGCCTGACGCAATCGCCCACATGGACAAGAAGATCGCCGCCGAAGTCGAGGTCCAGCGCTTGCTCGCGAGCCAACGTGAGGGTTTTGCACTGCCGCCGGCAGGTCAAGCATTGGCGACGATCCGGGCGCCCCGCCGCCGCGGGCGCCCACGATCGTCAAATACTCAGGAAATCGAAGCGCGGATGCGGACTGACTTAGCAAATGGGAAATATCCGAATTTCACGATCATATCGGCGGATGCTCTTGGTCAAACCTATGCAACAAGCAAAACCACAGCCTATAGGATTAGAAATCTACTGATGGAGGAAATAACTGCGGCGGCTCTAATCGCCGCCGCGCTTTGAAGGGCGGCGCGCCCAAGGGCCGTCCCAAAAATCGTTTCATAATTCGCGTTCGAATTCTGGAACATTTGGAACGCCAGGGGTATTCCCTCCTCAGAGACAATTGGTGCATGCCATTGCACATCGACAGTCATTCGATGGGACGGCAAAAGCACCATGGACACGGCGCAAGTCGCATCGCTCGCCGGCGGCAGCATTCTGGCGGACTACCTCACCCCCGAGCAGTTGGCGGCGGAGCTCGGGATTGCCAAACGCACGCTTGATCGCTGGCATGTCTGTAGACAAGGGCCGCCGCGGACCACGATCGGCCGCACGCCGTACTACCGGCGCGACTCGGTCGAAAAATGGCTTGCCGATCGCGAACGGGGATTTGACAACCCCTCGCGTCGCCGTCGCGCTTAGGTTAAATTGAGCCGCAAGTGTGGGCCGGCCATCGGGCGCAACCGATGGCCGGTCCGGGGTAATCTGCTCAGGGGAGCGGACCCCAAAATATTTCACCGGCAGCAAAGACACAACGGGAAATATACCGTTGGCGCTGGGGCGGGTGCGTCATGAGGCGCGCGCAGCCAAGCGTGGCCGAGCTGCGCCGTGGCGAAGCGGCGGCATGGGGACCGCGCCCCATTCACTCTGCCGAGAGCGACCGGCCGCGGCTGCGGCTACGGCTTGTCGGGTTCACGCCGCGCGTTTCCGGGATGCTGCGCGGCTTTGCCACCGTCGAGCTGCCGATCGGGCTCAAGCTCTATGACGTGCTGGTCTTTGCCGGCGAGAAGGGTCCATGGGCGGCCCTCCCGACCAAGCCGCGGCTCGATCGCGAGCGCCGGCAGAAGATCGGGCTCGACGGCAAGCCGGCCTTTACGCCGGTCGCCGAGTGGCGCGGCCGCGAACTCAGCGAGGAATTTTCCGCCGCGGTCGTGGCGCTGATCCGCGTCGAATATCCGGACGCGCTCCAATGAGCGGGCGCGATCCTTTCGGGATGGCGCCGGTCGCCGTGATGAAACGGCTCAGCCACGCTGAGTTTCATGTCTATAGCGCTCTCCGAAGCTTTGCAGACCGCGATGGCCGTAATTGCCATCCCGGTCAAATCGCAATCGGCGAGCGCGCCGGCGGCATGAGCCGATCGGCAGTAGCCGGGCATTTGCGAAGGCTCGAAGAACTTGGGCTCATCATCAAAAATACTCGGACAAACAGGGCGGGCGGCCGGCTAGCCAGCGAATATTGCTTCGTCGCGGCGCCTGCGTCGGAAGAGCCGACACCCCCTGTCGGGTGTTCAGCGCCGCCTATTGATGACCAGCCGACACCCCCTGTCGGGTGTTCAGCGCCGCCTATTGATGACCAGACCAATGACCAGACCAATGACCAGACCAGCGAGCTTCGCTCGCAACGCGCGCGCGCGGCGCCGGCAGGGTTCGCCGAATGGTGGGGCGAATATCCGCACAAGGTCGGCCTGGCGGCGGCGATCGAGGCTTATCGGAACGCCCTGGCCCGCGCCTCGCCCGCCGAGCTGCTTGCTGGTGTCAGGCGCTACGTCGCGACTAAGCCGCCCGATCGGCAGTGGTGCAACCCGGCCAACTGGCTGCGTCAAGATCGCTGGCTCGATGAGCCGGCAAGGGAACCCTTCAATGGATCAATCGGTTATCGAGCTTTGGCGAGCATCGGATACGCAAACGGTCGACGCCAACCTGCGAGCATCATTGCCGCCGTCAATTCGTTCCGCCTGCCGGGAGAAGATCCGTAGCCTGATCGGCGAGTATGGGTTTGAGGCCGCCGCGATCGAACTCGAGCTTGTGGGCGCGGTCGATCCTGCCGAACTGGCCCATGCGCAGGCGATGGTCGAAACAGCCTTGACGCCGTGCCGCCCCGAAATCGCCAAACGCGAGCTGGCGCGGTTGCGGGCGAGCGTCTGCACCCGCGAAGCCGATCAAGGGAACCTCAATCTGACCTTCGCCGCCTATGCCGAGGCGCTGATCGAATATCCGCCGGACGTGGTCATCACAGCCTGCCAGGAATGGGCTCAACGCGAGCGTTTCTGGCCGGCGCTAGCGGAAATTCTCGCCGTCTGTGATCGCCTGGCATCGCCCCGAAGGCGCCTTCGCGAGGCGTTGCGCGCCAATCCCACAGAATTGCCGGATTACACGGAGACGCGCCGGCTCGTTGCGGAGCGTGATCGGCAATGGGCCGAGGCCGCCGCTTGGCGCCAGGCGCATCCCGAGCTGATGGGGATGCCGGCCGATCGTCTTCCGCGCCGGGAGATCGCGGTTCGCGAGCAGGATCGCCGTCCGCTGCGCGATTTGAGCGCCGAGCTCGCCACGTTTCGAGCGCGCTTCATGGCGTTGTCCACAGATGCGTAGTCTGTCGGCAACGCGGGCGAAAACCGGGAAATTGTAGGCCAGCGCTGCGCCTGGCCGCTGCGCTGTCCGCTCACTGTCCGCGAGGCCCATCGTAAAGCCGCAATCCTGTGGTTCGATCGCGCTGCGTCCGCTCCCGGACCGCGCGAGCCTTGGTTCTCCCAGCCGACCCAGCCCCTCGCGCATCCGGCGAGCGCGCGCATGGGATTGGGAGAACCGATTGGGCGGACACCTCGGGAGCCTTCCCGCGAGAACCGATGCGCTTTCGGCGGCGCTGGCGACTTTGCGCGGCCTGGCGGACTCGATCGGCGCCGTCGCGCGCCTGGTCGACGAAAAGCAAAAGATCACCGGGCGGCTCAACGCCGTCATCCAGGAGCGCGACAAGGTGGCGGCCGAGCTGGCCGAGCATCGCCGGCGCGACGATGAAATTCTCGGCCGATGGCTGGCCGATGGTTGCGAGGGACCGCGCCCCGAGCCGAGCGCCGCGGCGCTCGCGGCGGAAAAGGCGCTGGCGCGGCATGCGCGAGATGCAGCGGCAGTCGAAACGGCGCTCCCGGAAGAGAACGCCGCGCAGCAGCGGCTTAGCCAGCAGCTCTCCGAGTTCGCGCGGCAGCGCGACGAGGCCGTGTTCCGGGGCGCCGTCGAGGCGGTGCGCAGCTATGCGCCCGATGCGATCGCCGCGCTCAACCTGTTTCTCGAATGGGAAGCGAAATTTCGGAGTGTCGCGGCAGCGCTCGAAGGCCGCCGCCGCGGACCGGATCCCGACCCGCTGGGCGTCGCCTGCGCGCAGCAGGTCCGCGAGGTCATCCACCAGGTCAAGAAAGAGGCCGGCGTGATGCCCGACACCGTTTCAGGGTCGCGGCTGCTCGATCGGCTCACGACACACCAGGATGCGCGGTTGTGACCGGCCGCGGAAAGGAATCGGACATGGTGACGCTCGCGGAAATCGAACGGCTCGAGTTTCGGGCGAATGATGCGCTGCGCCGCGGCCGGGTGACCGGCGCGGACCGCGCGGCGCTGGTGCACGGCCTGGCCGAATTGCGGCTTGCGAAGAGCGCGTTGCTGCGCGGCCGGCCGGACGTGCTGCGCAAGGCCGGCTCAGCCGCCGCGGCGGTCGATGCGCTGTCGCGACCGTCAAATCTCGTCGACCAGGCGGAGGCGCGAAAAACGCTGATCGAGGCCGTCGATCGCCGGCGGCACGAAGAGCGGCGTCCGCCCGGCCGCCCGCACGATTTCTCGCAGCCGGCCGACCAGGCCTATGCGATGGCGCAAATCAAGGCGGCGCTCGCGCGTCCGCTGGCCGCGCCGTGGGACGCGCGCTGATGGCCGAACCTCAAGACGTTCATGGGGAGGCCGCCCAAGGCCTCGTCACCCTGATTTGCCCGCCGGGTGCGGAGACGGCGCCGATCAGCCACGGCGCGCTTGCCTGGGAGGCTTACCGCGAAAGCGGCCCCGGCCGGGGCCGCTGGCTCGTCGACGTTCCGGGCGAGGTCGCGCATTTCCTTTGCTGGAACGGCGGCTTCGCGCCGCTCGATCCGACCCTCAAGCTGTTCGCGAGGCCCCATGGCTGAAACAACGCCGCCGTCGCCGCTCGATGGCGTCGCTTCGGCGCCGAGCCCGGCCGGCGGGATCACCCGGCCGATCGGCCCCGGCACGTTCTCGCCCGCGCCCGAGAGGCAAACGCCGCGCCCGAACACCTCGCCGGCGCCCGTCGAGCGCAACCAGCCGGTTGTGCCGCCCGGTCGCGGCGCGCCGTAACCCCGAGTCAGCGGTGGCGCTTGCAATCCGCTTTGCCATGCGCGCCGGCCATAGGCCGATGCTCGTCGGCGAAACCGCCGATCGGTCGCCGCGAGCCGCCTGGGGGTCGATTATCGGCGGGGTTTGAGCGCCGCCGGCGGAGTCAGGCGCGCCGCGGCAGGGTGAGGGTTTCAGCACCCTTGGCCCACCCAGCGCCGAGCGCGTGGCCGCAAAACCGGCACACCCGCGCCGCCGGCAGGATCGCCTCGGCGCAGCGCGGGCAGGGGAGGCGGGCGCCCCCCGGCGCGGTCGCGATCGTCACTTCGGGCGGCTTGGCAAGCGCCCAAACGAGCGCCGCGACCCAGCCGACAAGAGTCCAGCCGAGCAGCAGGTTGACGGCGAATATCGCGTGAACGTTCCGGTGGGAATGCTGGCGTGCCAATAGGGCCGGAATGAAATAGAGGACGCCCGAGAGCCCCAGCAAAACCGCGCCGCCGATAACGGATATCGCCTTGTCGGCAGCGCCGGGGCCGAACAGCCATGTGACGATCATGACCGTAAGGCAAATGGCCACGAGGCCAAACCAGAAGGTTCTTGCTCGCATGTTCTCCCCTCTGATTAACGCGGATATTTATGGCTGACAGCAACCTCAATGTAAAATTCGGCGCGCAGACCAGCGGCCTTGTCGCGGGCGTCGCGGAAGTCAAAGAGCAGGTCGAGGGGCTGCGCGCCCCGATCGACAGCCTGATATCGAGCTTCGACGGCATTGGCGAGGCGATCGGGGCCGCCTTTGTCATCGACAAGATCGAAGAGTTCGCGAGTTCGATGGCCGAGATGGGCGAGAGGGCGCTGAATGCCTCCTTCTCGCTCGGCCTTTCGGTCAAGGCATATGCACAGCTCTCGGGGGCGATGCAGCTCGCCGGCGGCAATGCCGACACGGCGCAGCGCACCCTAGAGCATTTGGGGCTGACGGTCGAACAGGCACTGCAGAACCCGACCGGGCCCGCCGCGACCGCGTTCAAGAACCTCGGCATCTCGCTCGGAACGGTTAAGGCAAATTCGGGCGATCTGGTCAGCGTCTTGCGCCTAGTCATCGACGCGGTTGCGGACGGCACTCCGAAGACGCTCGCGCTGGCGAACGCGCATCAGCTCCTCGGCCGCGGGATCGATACCCTTGCTGGGTTGATGCGTAATGGCGGCGAGGGCTTTCGCGAGCTACTGGCGGCGGCCGAGCAATATGCCGAAACCGTCGCCCGCGTAACCGCCCGCGAGGACGAAAGCGCCGAGGCACAGAACAAGCTCGCGCTCGATTTGATGGCCCTCAAACACGAGGGCTTCGACCTGCTGGCACCCGCGATCGACCTGGTGGTCAATTCTCTCGATTGGCTCACGAACGCCCTTAGCGCCTCGATAGCCGCGGCCGAACAATGGGCGGCGGATCTGCGCGACATCGTGCACACCGTCGCCTATGACATTGCCCAGGCGATCTACCAGGCATTTCATGGCCAGAATACCGCGCTGATCCCGCCCAAGGGCTTTCTGCCGAGCAACGGAGATGAGGCCGGGCAGACGATCCCGATCCCCGCCGGCCGGCCGGTCGGCGCCGAAAAGCCGGGCGGCCAGGGGCGCGGCGGGGAAGGGCGCGGCGCGGGCGATGATCAAGACAAGCAGGACCGCGAAGACGAGCGCGACCTGGAACGCGAGCTGGCGCAGGAGGCGAATATCCGCATCGCCGCGCTCAACGCGGAGAAAGAGGCCGCCGACATCAATTTCAACAGCCAGCTCGATCACCTGCGGGCGCTCGTGCAGCAGGGAAAGCTGACTGCCGATCAAGGCTTGGCACAAGAACAGCTCGTCGCTACGCAGAAATGGCAAGCTGACGAAAACTATCTTCAACAGAAAATGCAGCTCTACGGCGAGGACGAAGCAGGGCAACAGCGCGTCCTCGATCAGGAATTGATTCAAACCGCCGAATTCAATGCGAAAATGCAGGAGATGGCGGACGCGGCCGCCAAGGCGGTGCAAAATTCCTGGAAGGAGGCTGCAAAGCAGCTCTCCGATGCCTTTGCGAGCGCGCTGACCGATGTCTTGACCCGCACGAAATCTTGGGCGCAGGCAATCGACGACCTCTTACGCAGCCTGCTCAAGGACACGCTGCAGTCGACGCTCAAAACCGCGTTCAGCTCGATCCTCGGCGGCGGCGAGGGGGCGGGCGGCAGCGGCGGCGGGCTCGACCTGACGAGCCTGTTGTTCGGCCAGGGCGGCCTCGGCGGGCTGTTGTTCGGCAAGTCGGGGCTGTCGGGTGCGTTGGGCCTCGGCGAGGGCGGCCTGTTGGGCTCGCTCGGCTCGCTCTTTGGCGGCGGCGGCTCGGCCGACCAGGACTTCTCGGGCGGGATCGGCGAGGGCGCCACGGGTGCGGTTGGCGGGCTTCTGTCGGGCGGCCTCTTCGGCACCCTCTTCAAGGGCCTCGGCTCGCTCTTCGCGTTCTCGCAAGGCGGGATCGTGCCGAGCTTCCTGCCCTCGGCGGCGGGCGGCTGGACCGTGCCGATGCTCGGCCCCAGCGGAACCTTGGCGCAGCTCCACTCGAACGAAATGGTGCTGCCCGCCAACATCAGCCAAGGGCTGCAAGGGATGATCGCCGGCGGCGGCGGCGCGCCGAACGTCAGCGCCAACTTCAACGTCCAAGCGTTCGACTCGCAATCGACCGCGACGTTTTTTCGAAACAATGGCGCAGCGCTCGTCGACGCCCTCAACCGGGCGATGCGCAACGGCTCGCAGCTCCGCGGGGTCAGCTATTGATCCGGTTCAACCTGCAGGCCGATCAGCTCGGCGCCTTTGTGAGCGGCGCGCTCGATGTCATTTTCGCGTTCTCGATCGCTCTTGAACGCAAGGGGCTGCTGGAGCGCCGCGAGCTCGTCAACGTCCTCCAGGCGGTGCAGGCGCAGATTGGCGAGCAGGAGCAGGATCAGCCAGGACGCAAGCTCGTCGTCGACGTCATGCTGCAGGCCTTCGCGCTGCCCGTCGCCGGCGACCAGGTGCGCGCCCGCTGGCAGGTGATCGACGGGGGCGACGGCACCGCGGCGCCGCTTGGTCCGGGCCGTCCGGCGTAACAGTCTGCCCAAACGTCCCTTTGGGATTGTCACGGTGCGAGGGTGCGGCTGGCAGCCCCGGCGAGCGCCGCAGACGGGCGAAGGAGTCAACTCGACTGAAACCCGCGAACAGTCGGAGGCTGCAATACGGCCCCGCCGCCATTGGCCAGATTGAACGCTGAGCGGCCGGTCTTGCCCGCCGGCGAGATGAAGCGCCGGCTCCGCGCGCTTGGGCTGAGGCAGCGCACGATCGCAGCACTGCTTGGGGCAAGCGAGCAATGGGTGTCGCTCGCGATCCGCCGGCCCGTGCCGCCGGTGCGGGTTGTCACGGTCATTGTCGCGTGGGAATTGATGACCCCGTCGCAGCGCGGCGAGCTGCTGTTCCGCACCGGGCTTGGGCGAATGATATGGCCGGCCCGACAGCGACTTGTCGGGCTCGGCGAAGACGATGCCGGCGCCTGGCCGTGGATGGGGCAGCTGCGCCCGGGTGCGGCATCAGGAAGTCGGTTCAGCGGGCCGGCGGAAGGCGAAATCTGAAACGATCCGCGCCGCGGCGTAGCGTTCCTTTGCAGGGAGCCCGCCGGACCCGCTGAACCCCGCCGGGGCGCGCTGGCCCGCGGGGGGGTATGCTCGGCAAACGATTGGCGCAGGCTGCGATTTTGAGTTCTTGGCGCAAGCGAGCAATGGCGGAGCGAATAAAAACGGCGCTGCCGTTCCTTGCCAGGGAACCACCCGGCCGCGGCTCGCCCGACGCGATCAGTCTGCCGCGCGCGGCTCCCGCTCGATGGCGGCGCGGTATTGCATCACGAGGCTCTTGTGCTGTCGCCGCAGGGCAGCAATCGCGCCGTCGACCGAGCGCAGGCGGGAAAGGATCAGCTCCCTCTCTGGCGTCGAGCCGATCGCCAACCGGCCGCGCACGACGCGACGGGTCGGGAACCGGATCACCTCGGCCGTCATCGTCTTCCCCCTTCGACCGCGGCGGCGAGCGCGAACAGCTCGGCCGCGAGCCGGCGCCGGCAGCGGGTGACGACCCCACGCGGCCCGGGCGCCCGCGTCTCGACAGCGGGCAGGAACGCGTTCAGCCAGCCGTACTCGGGAACCTCGCGCGCCATCCTCACAATCAGCCGCAGCTCGTCTTCGGTAAATGCGCGGTGTTGCCGTAAACTGTCCTCAGCCTTGGGCATGGGCTCGATCCTTGCCTGGGGTTAGGTCCGCGGCGAGGGTGGCCGCCCTTGCCCGGACCGCTAATTTGCGTCATCATGTAATCATGATTTCTGATGACGCGTCAACACAAAATCGGCGAGGGCGCCCCGCGACCGGAACAAATCCCGCTGTCGGCGTCCGGTTGCCGCCGGATCTGATGGCCGCGGTCGATCGCTGGCGCGCTTCTCAGCCGGACATTCCTGGCCGTCCCGAGGCGATGAGACGGCTTATCGAACAGGGGTTGGCGGCAGCGCAATCCAAGGCAGGCGCCCCCGATGGCAGCACCCTTTGACACGCTCCGCGCCGCCCGCCGCCTGAAAGAGGCGGGCGCATCCGATCCGGTTGCCGAGGCGATTGCCGAGACGATCGGCGAGGCCCGCGCGCTCGACCTTTCGGCGCTGGCGACCAAGGCGGACCTCGCCGAGCTCGAGCTGCGGCTGATCAAGTGGGTGATCGGCGTCGGGGTCGCGGCTTTCGCGGCGCTTACCGGCGTCATCTGGACCGCGACACAGGTTCTGTTGCACGCCCATCCGTAGCCGGCCTCGGCCGCCTGTCGCGGGGAAAAAATAGCGCTCGCGGCGGCGGATAAGTCAGCCAGTTAAAGGCTTGTAAGTCAGTTAGTTAAAGGCTGGTGAATTTGGGGTCGCTCGGCCCGGCGCCGGCCCCCATGAGGGCGTGCCGCCGCTCCCGCCTCTGGCGTCGCTGGCGCGCGGCGGCGTCCTCGATCACGGGCGACGGGACCGGGCGGATTTCGTAAGTGCAGCCGGCCTCCTTGGGCGCCCGGTCGAGCACCGCCAACGCGTTGCCGTAGCCCCTGATCCGCTTGCCGAACCGCTGCTCGGTGATCCAATACCCGGCCATGTAATGGCTTTCGGCCGCGATGGCGGGATCAATCCGGACAAGCAGCCAGTCGCCGCCCTCGGCGCGTGACGGCGGACAGCAAGCGGACATCGTTTCGGCAGCCTCGCGGAATGCTCCCCGAGGGGTTGATATACCGCCAAATCTTCACCGGCCGTGCCAGTTTCCTAAACTGTGGGTCACAGGTTCGAGTCCTGTCGGGGACGCCATTTTTCAACATGGGTGCGATGGCACTCCGGCCCATCAAACGATCTTAGGTTTCCCCTCGGCATCGATGCGTGCACCGCCCGCGCCCGCGTGAGGGACGCCGGGTTCAGATTGCGGCCGGCTGCGATGCGGGTGCGTCTCGATACGCGCCAAACGGCGCGTTTTTCAGCGCCTACACTAGCGCACTGCGCGATTTACCATTGCTGAAGAGGCCCTGAAAAGCGATGCTGGCTTGACAACCATACCCCGAAGGGATCGGGCGACGCCGGATAATATTCCCGGCGGGAGCGGGGCAGCCAAGAATCGCGGAGCGGGGGTGAGCGTGATGAAGACGGCAATGTTCAGGGCTGCGTTGGCGATGCTGTTCGTGGTCAGCCTCGCTCCTAGCGCCAAAGCGTGGTACTTCTACGAGACCTCGTGCAAAGAAGAGGCTCCCGGTGGCCCTCCATGCTCGGGCGGCTTTTATTTTACCCCGCCGCTGCCTTTTCTAGCCGCGGAGTTTGTAGCGGGCGATGCCAGCGGCACATATTCGTTTTTCCAGTCTCAGCTAACTCCCACGCCTTTGGTGATGGGGGACGACGATTTCAGCTTTATTTGGTTACCAAATCCCGACAATAGCGCTCCACCGCCAATCACCGGGTGTTTTTTCAACCCAAATTTCATCGATAATTGCATGTGGGACGTCACTTGGAGCCAATCGCCGACCGCACTTTCGATCAGCGTCGATTATCATGGAGCCTTGAATACGAATATCGACATCGGAAATACCGGAGGAATGATCGGTTCTGACGGGTTCCTCACGGGCTGCGGCGAGTTTGCTGAATGCTATATTACAGGAGTCTGGACTCTTTCGGAACAACTACCACTAGCCGAGCCTTCGTCCTTTGCGATTCTATCGGGTGGGTTGACCATCGTTGTCCTATTCGCTGTTCGACGATTGCGCCGCGCGACTTCGCAGGGATGATGGCGCGCGTGCCGGAAAGCGGGGACGGTGGCGGGCGGGCGGTGCGGACACGGCCCCAAAGCGTTCGGTCAGGTTTCCGCGAGCGCGCGGGCAAGCGCGCAGAATTGCGCGACCGAAAGCTCCTCGGCGCGGGCGGTCGGCGGCACGCCGGCATGGGCGAGCAGGCTTTCGGGCGCATGGCCGAGCGCCTCCAGGCTCGAGCGCAGCATCTTGCGGCGCTGGCCAAAGGCGGCTGCGGTGACGCGTTCGAGCATCGGCTTGGCGGCAAGCGCCAGCGGCTCCGCCCGCGGCGTGATCGCGACCACGCTCGACGTGACTTTTGGCGGCGGGACAAACGCCCGCGGCGGCACGTCGAACAGGATGCGCGGGTCGGCGAGCCATTGCACCATGACCGACAGCCGGCCATAGGATTTGCTGCGCGGCAGGGCGGTCAGGCGAAGCGCCACCTCGCGCTGAAACATCAGGGTCATGCCGTCGAACGCGCGCGGCTTGTCGAGCCAGCCGAGCAACAGCGCGGTCGCGATGTTGTAAGGGAGGTTGGCGACGAGCTTGCGCGGCGCCGGGACCAATGCCGCCGGGTCGAGCACCAGCGCGTCGCCGGCGACGACCTCAAGGCGGCCGGGATAAGCCGCGGCAAGCTCGCCAAGTGCTGCAAGACAGCGCGGGTCGCGCTCGATCGCGACAAGGCGCCCGACACCTTCGTCGAGCAGTGCCCGCGTCAGGCCGCCGGGGCCGGCGCCGACCTCGACGACGTTCGCGTCGCGCAACGGTGCCGCGGCGCGCGCGATACGGCGCGTCAGGTTGAGGTCGAGCAGAAAATTCTGGCCGAGCCGGCGCCGTGCCGCGATGCCGTGGCGGGCGATGACCTCGCGCAGCGGCGCGAGCGGCGGCGCCCCCGTCGACTGCGGCCTCAGCCGGCGGCCTCGCCGCGCGCCCGGCGGTTCGCCGCCATCCGGGCCGCGAGCCGCAAGGCCGCGATCAAGCTATGGGGGCGCGCCCGCCCGGTGCCGGCGATCGCAAAGGCGGTGCCGTGATCGGGCGAGGTGCGCACGAACGGCAGCCCCAGCGTGACGTTGACGCCGCCGTCAAAATCGATGGTCTTGATCGGGATCAGCGCCTGGTCGTGGTACATGCACAGCGCCGCGTCGTAGGCGCGCCGCGCCTCCGCGTGGAACATCGTGTCGGCGGCAAAAGGCCCCCGCGCGTCGATGCCGGCGCGGCGCAGCTCGGCGAGCGCCGGCTCGATGATTTCGATCTCCTCGCGGCCGAGCCCGCCCGCCTCGCCGGCATGCGGGTTGAGGCCGGCGACCGCGAGCACCGGTGCTGCGATCGCGAAGTCGCGCCGCAGCGCGGCGGCGGCGACCCGCCCCGCGTGGACGATCATATCCCGGGTCAGGGTCTCGGCGACCCGGCGCAGCGCCAAGTGGATCGTCACCGGGACGACGCGCAGCTCCGGGCAGACCAGCATCATGATTGCGGTGGCGCCGCAGCCGGCCAGCTCGGCCAAATATTCGGTGTGCCCGGGATGGCGGAACCCGGCGCGGTAGAGGGTGTCTTTGTGGATCGGGTTGGTGACGAGCGCCGCCGCCCGCCCGGCGCGTACATCGGCGACCGCGGCGTCGATCGCGCCGACGACCGCCGCCGCATCGGCCGGGTCGGGCTGTCCGGGCCGGCCGCGCAACGCCGCGCCGATCGGGGCCACCGGCAATGCCGTGGCAAAGATTTCAGAGGCTTCGGCGGGCTCACCGATCGGCCTGACCGGCACCGGCCAGCCGAGCCCCGCCGCCAGCCGTGCCAGCCGCTCGGGGTCGTCGACGGCGTAAAACGGCGGCACGCCTTCGCCGCGGCCGAGCCATGCCTTCAGCGCGATTTCGCCGCCGATCCCGGCGGGCTCGCCCATCGTCAAGGCCAGCGGCAAAACCATCCCGCCAATCCCCGCCTCAGACCCGGACGTCGACAAACGAGGCCCGCCGCAGGTCGCGCAGATAGCGCCGCGCCAGCGCGTCGAGACGCCCGCGCATCAGGCTCTCGGCGACGTCGTCGCGGGTCGGGATCGCGACCGGTTTGGGGTCGACCTTGTTGCACACCATGATCACGCCGACCCCGTTCTTTTGCAGGATCGGCTCCGACGGCTTGCCGATCCCCAGCCCCAACACCATGCTGCGCATGGCCGGGGAGATCTGGCTCAGCCGCAAGTCGCCCTCGCTCGACAGCTGCGGCGCTTCGGTCTTGCCGATCCTCAGCATGTCGTCGCAATTTTTCGCTTCGCCCCTGACGCCCTGCGCCTGGGCGATCGCCGCGCGCCGGGCTTCCTCGCTCGGCTGCGCCGGCAGCGCAAAGACGACCTGCACGAGATGCAGCATGGTGTCGTCCTCGCTTGCCGCGACCCCGGCGCCGCGGCGGTCGATGACCAACAGCAGGTAATAGCCGCCGGGCGCGCGGATCGGCGGCGAGAGCTCGCCCGGCCGCATATCGGCCACCGCTTTTGCCAAGGGCGGGCTCAGCTCGGCCGGGTGAACCCAGCCGATGTCGCCGCCGACCGCCGCGGTCGCCGACTGCGAGAATTGCTGCGCCACCGCGGAAAAGCGCGTGCCCTGCTTCATCTGCTCGGTCAGCCGGTCGGCGAGCGCACGCACGTCCTCGTCCTGCTGAGGGTTGTCGACCGCAAGAAAGATTTCGGCGACGCGCGCCTCGGGCGTGTTTTCGTTCTGTTTGAGAAGCTTCAGGGTGTCGTCGATCTCCTCGTCCGACACCGGGTCGATTTCGCCGGCCAGCTGGCGGACGACCTTGGCCCATTCGATCGACGCCGTGACCTGGCTGACGAGGGCGCTGCGGTCGATGCCGTTCGCCTTGAGCGCGTCGTCGAGTTGCTCGGGCTTGAGGTTGTTCTGCTGGGCGATCGAGGCAATCGCCTTCTCGATCTCCTGCGGCGTCGCGGTGATGTTGCGGCGCTTGGCTTCCTGAACCTCGAGCTTTTCATCGACGAGGGTGCGCAACACCTGGGTGGCGATGCGCTTGCGCGCCTCCGGCGAATCTGCGATCGAGGTCGACATCATGACCATGCGGACGCGCGCGGCGAGATCGGCGACCGAGATCACGTCGTCGTTGACCACCGCGGCGATCCGCATTTCCGGATATTGCGGCGCTCCCGGCGGCTCGCCCGCAGGGGCGCCCGGCGCCGGCGAAGGCGGGGCGGCGCGCGACTGAGGCACGCGCGGAGAGGCCGCGTCGGCTGCCGCGATCGCGGTCGAAAGCCCGGCGAGCACGATCGGCAGGATCAAAAAACAACGGGTCAGCGTCATCGACAAGCCGTCCATCCCCCTCGAAGCCGCCCGATCCTACACCTTTTCCGCCACCGTTGTCGCTTGGACGCCGCCTCGACGCTGTCGTCGCTTGGACGCCGTTATCGGCGGAGCCCGGCGCCGCCGCCCCGTTCACCCGCCGGCCCCGCTGAACGACGCGACGGTGCCGCCGACCTCGCCGATGTTCTTGAACACGACGCTGAACAGGACCGAGTAGCCCGGCGTCACCGCGCCGTTGGTGATGCCGGATTGGGTGATGGCGCCGACAAACGCCATGCACTCGTCCTGGTAGATCGCGGACAGCGTGGCGTAGATGCTGTTGTTGGCGGATTCGGGCGTCACCACCCCGTTGATAATGTTTGAGCTCGCGGTAAGGTTGAGAGTCTCGCTGCCTTGCAGCGACCAGTAGCGGGTGAGCTTGGCGGTGACCGTGAACGTCAGCTGCTCCTGCTTGCCGTAGATCACCGACTGCCCGGTTGTCGGGATTGTCACGACATCGCTCGGGAGCTGCGCCGGGATCAGCACGTAAGTGGCGCCGACCCGCAAATTCGTCGGGCCGGTGCTGATCGAGGCCTGCTGCTCGTGATAGGCGAGCGTGGTGCTGTCGAGGCGGAAACGGTAGATCAGGTCGAGGTAGGAGCTCGGCTCCAGCACAACCCGCCCGACAACGTCGGACAAGCGCTCGAACGCGCCCGAGGCCGGCGGCAGAAACGGGTTGACCTCGGCGCGATAGCTCTGCCCGACGAGCACGCGGTAGCTGCCGCCGCTATTGTCGTAGAGGCCGAGCTTGAGCCCGTAATCGACGCGCTGGCCGGTGTCGAGGACATCGTAGCCGGCGAGGCGGTCGGGCCGGAACAGCAGCGAATCGTCATAGTCGAACGACAGGCTGTCCTCGTCCGGGATCTTGCGCTGGTTGCCGCCGTTGGGCGCGGCGTAGACCCCGACGATCGGCTCGATCAGCGGTGTCAACGTGCCGGGGTGAACGAGCGGGTAGCTCCATTTGAGGCCGACCTGCGGAAACACGCGGCCGTCGACGAAGTTGGGGTTGACGGGCTCGGCCGCCGGGGTGCCGTCGACCGGGAAATAGGCCGAGGGCAGGTCGGGGTTTGACAACGGGCTCAGGTCGTTGACCCAATAGCCGTCGCCGCGGGTGCTTGCGGTGAACTCGTACTGCCCGCCGATGCCGTCGCGAAAGGTCCGCTCCCACTCGGCGCCGAGCGACACCCGCCGGGTCTGCGTGCCCTCCGCGCGGGCGATATCGAGAAGGTTGGCGTTGAGGTTCCAGCGGCCGCCAAGCTCGTCGGGCTCGCTCTGCCAATTCCGGTTGACCACCGGCAGCACGATCGGCTGGGTCGCAACGCCGAGCCCGGTCACCAGCGGCTGGAATGCATACGCGTCGACATCGGTCGACGAGCGCGCCCCGAAGCCTTCGAGATAGGCGCGGCTGATTTCGGCGTTGAGAGGCGGGTTGCCAAACCCGAATTGCAGCAGGTAGCTCTGGTCGGAGACGCGCTGCAGGTCGAGGCCCGTGCGCCAGTTTTCGCTGACGTCGAACTCGCTGGTCTCGTTGATGTTGCCGCGCAGTTGGCCGCCGCTCAGCTCGGCGGTGTTCGGGTTGCTCCAATTGATGCTGCCGACCGCGTCGATTGTGCCGTCGCTGAACACCTGCCGATATTCGCTCGCGAACAGCGGCCCCGCCTTGGTGGTGATGCGCGGCGCCAGGGTCAGGTCGCTGCTCGGCCCGAGCACCAGGAAATAGGGGATCGTGACGTGCACGCCGACCGAGCTCGAGCTTCCGAAGGACGGCATCAGAAAGCCGCTCGCGCGTTTGACGGACGGGTCCGGCATCGACATGTAGGGCGTGTAGAATACCGGCCAGCCGTCGATTTCCATCGTGGCGTCGCGGAGCTCGATCCGCTTGAATTCGCGGTCGTCGTCGATCTGGCGGGTGACGAATTGCCAGGCGGGCGGCGCGCTCGGGTCGTTCTTGCACAAGTCGCAGGGCGAATAGACGGCGCGCCGCAGCTCGGTGCGGTTGCCGTGGGTGAGGCGCGCGGTGTTTGCCGCGAGCCGCGAGCGGTCGGCGAGCAGCACCCGCACCGCTTCGGCAAACCCGTCGGACATCGCGTTGCGCAGCTCGAGATAATCGGCGAACAGGATTTCGCCGGTCGGTTGCGACAGGCTGGCGTGGCCCGACGCGGTAATCGTGTCGGTGCGCTGGTTGTAGGTCACCGTGTCGGCGAGCAGCACATCGCCGCTTTGCGACACCTCGACGTTGCCGCGGGCAATCGTCAGGCCGAGGTCGCTGTTGTGCTCGATCTCGTCGGCCCGCAGCACGATCGGCGCGTTGGGGTGCCGCTGGCCCCCTCGGGTGACGCCGAGCTGTGCAAAGGCCGGGATGGCCACGCCGGCGGCGACCATGAGAGCCAACGACAACATCGCGGCAAGGCGTCGCCATGGCGGGATCCGGGTGTGGCACTGCCGGCGGTCGCGTCCCGGCCACTCGGTCATCACCCGTCTTCCAGGTGCAGCAAGGTCGAGGCGCCAAAGATCAGGCTGACGCCGGTCGGGGTCCAGGCAGCAAGCGCCACCGGGACCTTTGCCGATATGCCGAGGGCGAAAACCACGTTCGACACGACGTAAAGGACAAACCCGCTGGCGACGCCGCCGACGATCATCAACGTCGTGCCCCCGCGGCGCTGCATGCGCAGGCTGAAAATGGCCGCGACCAGAACCATGCTGCACAGCAGAAACGGCCGCGCGAGCAGCACGTCGTAATGGAGGCGATGACGCTGCGCGGGAAAGCCCGAGCGTTCCAAAAGCTCGATGAACCCCGGCAAGTCCCAGAACGACATCGTATCGGGCGAGGCAAAGCCCTCCTCGATTTTGCGCGGCGTGAGCCGGGTCGGCAGCTGCCAGCTGGCGAAGGCCTCGGGCGGCTTGTCCGGCCGCCAGCGGACGCCGTCGCGGATCAGCCAGACGCCGGTTTCGAGCGCAGCGGTGCGGGCGTCGATCCGCGATTTGAAACGGGTGCGGCCGTCGAAGAAGAAGATCGAAACATTGTCGAGGACGAGGTCGGGCGAGGCGAACCGGCCGCCGTGGATGATGATCTGGTCGCCGGACGCGTCGCTCTGGCGCAGCCAAAAGCCGGCATTCGACAACAGCGTGTCGTCCGACCCCTCGCCGAGGATGCGGGCGTCGAGCCGTTCGTAGGCCGCCTCGGCGACCGAGGCCACCGGATTGAAGATCGTCACCGCGAAAATGCCGATCAGCAGCGCCACCAGCACCGCCGGGGTCAGGAATTGCCACACCGAGGCGCCGGCGGCGCGGACGATGACAAGCTCGTTGCTGCGGGTCAGCCGCCAGAAGGCGAGCATCGTCCCGAACAGGACGGCAAAGGGCAGCACTTCCTGCACCGTCTGCATCGACTGCAGCGCCGCCATCTCGAACAGCAAGCCGAGCGTCGCCTGTATCTTCGACCCGCCGCGGCGAATGAGCTCGATGTAGTCGGCCAAGAACGTGACGATCGCCATCGCCCCGAAGACACCGGCGAACCAGACAAAAAAATGCCGCGCGATGTAGGCCGACAGAGTTCGTCCGAGCTGCAACGCCGGTTGCCTTGCGGTGCGGAGGCTCAGTGTGCCCGGGCGGCGGCCAAGGCCGGCCAGCGAAAGCCAAAGCGCAGCCCGCGATGCATCAGCATCGTCAGGCCAACCGCGAACGGCAGCAGGTCGACGACGTACATCAGAGGGATCGCCTGGCCGAAGCGGGCGGCGAGGTCGTTGACGCCGAGGCTTGCCGCCTCAAAGACAAAGGCCGCGAGGATTGCCGCGATGACGCGCTTTACTTGCCCGCGCCGGCTGAACTCGCCCGGCAGGAGGCAGGCGAGCGGGATAAACGAGAAGCCGAGGACCGACAGCGGGACCAGCATCCGTTCGTGCGCCTCCATGACAAAGCTGTGCCGGATCAGCGGGTCGAACTGGCCGGAGGGAAACAGCAGCTCGCCCATAAACCGTTCTTGGGCGCCGCGAAAGCGAACGACCGGGGCGTCCTGCAGACTTCCGAGGTCGAGCGTGTAGCGCTCGAAGGTCAGCACCGAGAGCTTGCGGGTTTGCGGGTCCAGCTGCTGGCGATCGCCGTTGACCATGATGATCCGCGTGCCGCCGGCGGTGTCGACAAAGGCGGCGCGCTCCGCGAGAATCGTGATCGGCCGCTGCGGGTCGCGGTTGTCGTTGATCAACAGCCCGGTCACGTCGCCGTTGGCGTCGCGATTGCGGATGTAGATCGTCAGCTTGTCCGATATCGTCGTAAAGGTCCCCTCCTGGATCAGGCTCGAGACAAACCGGTTGCGGATCTCGAACTGCAAGTCCTTGAACGCGCGGCTGGTCACCGGCAGCACGTAGAGCGACAGGCTCATCAGTATCGAAAAACCGATTGCGGCGAGAATCAGGACCGGCCGGGCGAGCGCCATCGGGCTCAGCCCGGCGGCCCGCATGACAACAAGCTCGCTCTCGGCGGTCAGTCGGTTGAAGGTAAGCAGCACCGCGATAAAGATCGCGATCGGCAGCACGATGTCGATGAATTTCGGCAGGATCAATGCCGCCAGGTAAAGGAAGACGTCGAGCGACAGCCCGCGATTGACGATCAGGTCGATGAGTGGTAGCGACTGGGCCATCCAAACCGCCGCGCTGAGCGCCGCGGTGACGAATATCGTAATCCCAAAGCACTGGCGTAAAATGTAGCGCGTGAGGCCGGTCATCGGAGCGCGATCATACTCAGGCCGCGCAGGGGCAGCCAGAGACATCTCCCTCGGCCGTTGTCTGGGAGATCCGCCCAAAGGTCAGGCCGCGGCACTTGGCATATTCTCTCAAATGAAATCGGCGGGAACGTCGTGAAATTTGCCGGGAACTCGCCGGAACGGGCCCAACCGGTCAATCCACCCGAACGGAGCCACGCCGCACAACACGTTTCCGTCGGCGCTTCCCCGATTGGTTCGCAAACCGGATTGCCGGGACGCGGCGACGGGGGCGGCGCCCGCTGCCTCCCATTCGGGATCCGTTCGGGCCGGCCCATCGCCGTGATGGCGGCGGGGCTCGTGCTGCTGACGGCGCTGCGGCTCGCGATGGCGGCGGCGATGCCGCTGGCGCCGGACGAGGCCTATTATTGGACCTGGTCGCGCGCTCTCGCCGCGGGATATTTCGACCATCCTCCGATGGTCGCCCTGTGGATTCGCGCCGGAACGTGGCTCGCCGGCGATACGGCGCTCGGCATCCGGTTGCTCGGGCCGCTTTCGATCGCGCTCGGTTCGGTGCTGCTGTGGGACGCGGCGGACCGCCTGCTGCCGGGCCGGAACGCCGGGATCATCGCGGTTTCGCTGCTGAACGCCACGCTCCTGGTCGGCGTCGGAGCGGTTGTCATGACCCCCGATTCGCCGTTGCTGCTGTTTTGGATACTCAGCCTCTGGGCGATGGCGCGAATCGTCGCCCGCGGCTCGGGCGCCTCCCGCGGCTCGGGCATCTGGTGGCTGGCGGTCGGCCTCTTCGTCGGCCTCGCCACGGCGAGCAAGTATACCGGGGTTCTGTTGGCGCTCGGCATCGGAATTTGGCTCCTGCTGGCCGGGCGCCACTGGCTGCGGCGGCCTGAGCCCTACGCCGGCGCGGTGGTGGCCCTTGCCGTCGTCGCGCCGGTGCTGTGGTGGAATGCGACGCACGGATGGGTGAGCTTCCTGCGGCAGGGGGTGCGGATCGGCGTGTGGTCGCCGGGGCAGGCGCCGCAGTATCTGCTTGAGCTTCTCGGCGGCCAGATCGCCGCCGCAACGCCGCTGATTTTTTTGTTCTGCGTCGCCGGAATGGGGTTGGCGCTGCGCTCTGCCTGGCGCAAGCGTGACCCGGCGTGGAGCTTGCTCGCGATCCTCAGCCTGTTGCCGGCGTTGATCTTTGTCCAGCATGCGATCGGCGACCGGGTGCAGGCGAATTGGCCGGCCATCGTCTATCCCGCGGCCGGCGTCGCCGCGGCCGGCCTGAGCAGCCGGTTTTGGCGCCGATTGCGAACCCCGGCGATCGCGCTCGGGCTCCTGATCACCGCCGCCGTCTATGTCCAGGCAGCGTTCGCGCCGGTGTCGCTGCCGCCGAAGCTCGATCCGATCGCGCTGCAGATGGAGGGGTGGCGCGGCCTCGCGGCCACGGTCGAGGACGCGCGCCGCCGCAGCGGCGCCGGCTTTGTCGCGGCCGATCAATCCGGGCTTGCCGCGGAATTGGCGCGCGACCTGCACGCGGCCGTGCCGGTGATCGCGATCGGGCCGCGCTGGTGGAGCTTCGACCTGCCGCCGGCGTCGGTCGACGGCATGACCGGGGTGCTGATCGAATCCGATCGCCACGAGACGTCGGTCTGGCCCGCAACCGAGGAAATCGGGACGGTGACGCGCGCACACAACGGCGTCGCGATCCAGAGGTACCGGCTTTATCGGGTGGTCCCGGATCACTCGACGAGCGCGGTGCGCTTGCCGCGCCCTCGGGTGAATTAACCCTCCGATACGCCCGGCGTTCTCGGCGGCCCGGACCCCGCCCCGCGTCGGTGCTTGGGATGCGCGGCGGGCCCGAACCGCGGGGCATCCGGATCTTAAACGGTGATCTCTGGCATGGGTCGGCAAGGTTGATATATCTATCACGGGGCCACCCATGCTGCGGACGGCGCGGTGCCGTCCGCAGCGCCAGCTTGAGGTTGCACGATGAAAATAGCCTTTGCCGAGCCTGATCTGCCCCGTTCCGGCGCCGCGGTCGCCGGGATCTGGGAAGGCGGCGGGCTGACGCCCGGCGCGCGCCGGCTCGACGAAGCGACGGACGGAGCGATTACCCGCGCGCTTGCCGGCGCGGCTCGGTTCAGCGGCAAAAAGGGCGAGCTCCTGGCGATTGTGGCGCCGGCGAAGCTGCCGCTCAGCCGGATCGTCGTGGCCGGGCTCGGCAAGCGCGAGAAAGCCGACGCGCGCCTCTACGAGGATCTGGGCGGGGCGCTCGCGGCGCATCTGAACGGCGCCGGGGAAACCGAGGCGACGATCGCCGGCGACGTCGCCGAGGAGGCGCCGATTGCCGCGGGCGAAGCTGCGGCGGCGCTCGCCTTTGGGGCTGCGCTCCGCACATACCGGTTCGACAAATACAAGACGAAGCAGAAGCCGGAGCAAAAGCGGTCGCTGGCCCAGCTGACCGTGTCGAGCGAGGCCTCGGACGCCGCGGAGCGCGCCTATCGCCCGCTCCAGCAAACCGCCGAGGCGGTGTTTTTCACCCGCGACCTCGTGTCCGAGCCGGCCAACGTCATCTATCCCGAAACCCTCGCCGCCGAAGCGCGCACCCTCGAAAAATTCGGGGTCGCGGTCGAGGTGCTCGACGAGAAGGCGATGCGCGAGCTCGGCATGGGCGCTCTGCTCGGTGTCGCGCAGGGCAGCGCCCGGCCGCCGCGGCTCGTCGTCATGCAGTGGCGCGGCGCCGGTCGGGCCAACGACCAGCCGGGGCCGCTCGCTTTTATCGGCAAGGGGGTCACCTTCGACACCGGCGGCATCTCGATCAAGCCCGCCGCCGGCATGGGCGACATGAAATGGGACATGGCCGGCTCGGCCGTGGTCATCGGTTTGATGCGGCTGCTGGCGGCGCGCAAGGCCAAGGTCAACGCGGTCGGGATCGTCGGCCTCGTCGAGAACATGCCGTCGGGCACGGCCCAGCGGCCGGGCGACATCGTCACCTCGATGTCGGGCCAGACGATCGAGGTGCTGAACACCGACGCCGAGGGGCGGCTCGTCCTCGCCGACGCCATGTGGTACTGCCAGGACCGGTTCAAGCCGCGGCTGATGGTCGACCTGGCGACGTTGACCGGGGCCGTCATCGTGGCACTCGGGCACAACAACGCCGGCCTGTTTTCGAATGACGACGAGATCGCCGCCCGGCTGATCGAGACCGGCAAGGCGGTCGGCGAGGAGGTCTGGCGCATGCCGCTCGGCGATGCCTATGACCGCGACATCGACAGCGACGCCGCCGACGTCAAGAACATCGGCGGCGGCCGCGCCGCCGGCAGCGTCACCGCCGCGCAGTTTCTGCAGCGCTTTGTCGACAAGGTGCCGTGGGCTCACCTCGACATCGCCGGCATGGCGTGGTCGAGCAAGGATGCCGCGACCGTGCCAAAGGGTGCGACCGCGTTCGGCGTGCGTCTGCTCGACCGCTTTGTGGCCCGCTACTACGAGGACGAGTAGCCGCCCGTGGCGGAGGTCGGGTTCTATCATTTGTCGTCGATGCCGCTCGAGCGGGCCCTGCCCAGGCTTCTCGAGCGGGCGCGGGCGCACGGCCACCCGATTGTCGTCCGGTGCGGGTCGAGCGAGCGTGTCGCCCAGCTCGACGCGATCCTGTGGACCTACGACGAGGCGAGCTTTCTGCCGCACGGCTCGGCCCGCGACGGCGACGCGGCGGCTCAGCCGATCTGGCTGACCGAACGCGACGAAAACCCGAACCGGGCGACCATGCTGGTGCTGGTCGACGGCGTCGAGGCGGCGGACCTCGCATCGTTCGCGCGCTGCGCCGACCTCTTCGACGGCGGCGACGAGGATGCGGTCACAGCCGCCCGCGAGCGCTGGCGGCGGGCGCGCGACGCCGGCCACACACTGACCTATTGGCAGCAGACCGGCACCGGCTGGGACCGCCGCGGCTGAGCACGGCGGGCGGCACCCGGCGATATTGCCGTCAGCGCCGGCCGAGGCTATAAACCGCCGCTTTCGCGGATCGTGAAGGGGTGCCGACGGCCATGGAACGGACGCTGTCGATCCTGAAGCCGGACGCCACGCGGCGCAACCTGACCGGGGCGATCAACGACCGCTTCGAGCGCCGCGGCCTGCGCATCGTCGCGCAAAAGCGCGTGTGGCTGACCGTCGCGCAGGCCGAGCAATTCTACGCCGTCCACGCCGAGCGGCCATTCTACCGCAGCCTCGTCGAGTTCATGACCTCGGGGCCGGTCGTCGTCCAGGTGCTGGAGGCGCTCGACGCAGTGGCGCTGAGCCGCGAGATCATGGGCGCGACCGATCCGGCCAAGGCCGGGCCGGGGACGATCCGCAAGGATTTCGCCGAGTCGATCGAGGCCAACTCGGTGCACGGCTCCGATTCGCTCGACAACGCGGCGGAGGAGATCGCCTTCTTCTTTTCGGCGATCGAAAT
>Ga0210390_10000958_pt1 | contig 29080 bp, 18 predicted proteins | sample IncBWH11OmetaG_FD_161050 | JGI IMG/M metagenome (GOLD analysis project Ga0210390, IMG submission 161050) | Forest soil microbial communities from Barre Woods Harvard Forest LTER site, Petersham, Massachusetts, United States - Inc-BW-H-11-O ...
TCTTGGCGGGCGCGAACCTGAACGTCTCCGGCAATGCCGACTCCCTGCTCTTGGCGCTCAGTCGGATTTTCCTGCTGCTCCCGCACCCCCAGCGGCAGGAGTTCTTGCTGCGGATCCCGAAGGCATCGTGAGATCATCCCTCCAAAGAAATCCTAGGCTTCGCTTGGATCTGGATTCCTATCACCGGCTTTGCCAGCAAGTGCTCCACCGCGATAGCTGGCGATGCCAACGATGCGGAAGTTCTAAAGATCTCCAGGTCCATCACATCCACCAGCGAAGTCGTCTGGGAGGCGATGTGGAAGAGAATCTCATCACACTTTGCGGTGCATGCCACCGGCAAATCCATTTCCATCTCGAGACGCGGACGAGGTTCGCGAGGGGTGCGCGATAAGGTAAACGATGTTACGTGAATTTGCTTCCCGCCAAGCGGTGTTCGCCGATTCCTGGAAGAGCAACGCTCGTGGATAGAAGTTCCATCTGAATATCTACGAACATGCGAGGCGTGAAAGAGATAAAGCGCGGCTTCGACTGCACCTTGATCCAGCCGGACCGCCTGCAGAGAACGCGGCTTCCGGAACCAGAGGGGGTATGGATCCAGGTCCCTAAGCTATGCCATCGATATGAATTTGCGTAGAACGCCAAAACCCCGTGCCACCGCGACTCTGGTTACGATATTTTCGTTACCGCTTTGATTCCCGCACGACACGGGTTTCGGAGCGCTCGCGAGCCATGTACTGGTCGTGAATCCAGGCGTAGGTCTTCTCGAGGCCAGCACGCAGGGACGTATCGGGTTCCCAATTCAGATACTGCTGGATGAGAGTGTTATCGCTGTTGCGGCCGTTGACGCCTTTGGGAGCGCTCAGGTCGTAATTTCTTTTCAATTTAATGCCAGCGATGCTTTCCACGATGTCCACCAATTGATTGATGCTGACAGCTTCCGCAGAGCCCAAATTGATGGGTTCGAGGATTTGCGAATTCGTGATTAGCTGGATTCCCTTGACGCAGTCGTCGGCGAACATGAAGCTGCGAGTTTGTTCGCCGGAGCCCCAGATCTGGATTTCATGTTTGCCGTGGACCTTGGCTTCGATTACTTTGCGGCAAATCGCGGCGGGGGCCTTCTCGCGGCCGCCATCCCACGTGCCCCAGGGTCCGTACACATTGTGGAAACGCGCGACGCGGGTGTAGAGGCCAAAATCCTCGCGGAAATGGCGGCACATGCGTTCGGAGAAAAGCTTTTCCCAGCCGTAGCCGTCTTCGGCTTGCGCGGGGTAAGCGTCTTCCTCCTTGAGGGAGGGAGCCTCGAAGGTCTTCTGCTTATCCGCGTTGTAGACGCAGGCCGACGAAGAATAAAAAAATTTCTGGCAGCCATGGTCCTTCGCGGCCTGGAGCATGTGCGTATTGATGAGCACGGACAACATGCACAGGGCCTTATTCTGTTCGATGAAGCCCATGCCGCCCATGTTCGCGGCAAGATTGTAGATTTCGTCCACGCCCTTGGACGCCAGGTCGCAATTTTCCTTGAAATTGAGATCGAGCTGCAAATTCTCGACATCATTAAATCGCTGATACCATTCATCCAGCGGTTTCACGTCTACAGCGCGGATCTGCTTAGACCCTTGCTTGCGAAATTCGGCGACAAGGTGGCCACCAATAAAGCCGCCTGCGCCCGTTACTAGTACACGATTTTGAGTTTGCAAATTCGTCGCCCCCTTTTTCAAATGCACACGTCAGGCACAACACTGGTTCTTTCAAGCGTCGCGATCAATGGAGCAGGCCGTACGCGTATAGATGTGCGCGCGTTCCGAAATACACCTTTCCGTTCGCGACCAACGGCGCGTAAAACTGGACTCCGTGCTCGGCAGCATCGCGACCGTTCGGCGCCTGTCTTGCATTGTAAAGCTCCGTGGAAAGATTCGTCGCATCGAAGGCGTGGAGCACACCGGAGTAATTCTCGAGGGCCCATACGATTCCAGCTGAGTCGCCATGCGAAGAAATGACCGGCAAGGCTCCAGGATAGCCGAAAACCGTGGGAGTTTGGGAGCTGGCAGTTGGTGACAATCGCCCGCGTGAAAGGGGAAAAGCTTGTAGCGTCCCTTCTACGGGTCCCACGTAAATCCATTCGGAGGTTGAGTTCCGCCAGTATGCGGCGCTGACGTGAACCTTTGTTGGGAAAACGTGCGGAAGGTACTGCACGATTTGATCGTTGCTTGACGACTGAAAGTGGCCCATGTCGTCGCGATTGATTAAGTACATTGAACCGTTCTTCCCGGCACCGAACATCAGGTGTGAATACTGGCCCAACTGATCTGGCAAGATCATAGGCCCACTAGCGCCCAGGTCCACATTCTCAACATCCATCTCTTTTTGATCAAAAGGAGTGAAATAGTCCGCGGGCACAATGCCTTCATTTGTGGCTAGCCGCAGCTTCAGAAATGTGTCGCCGTAATCGGGGCCGCCATCGTAGGCGTCGAATTCGCCATCTCCGGTAATAGCGTAGAGATTTCCTTGGGGATCAACGACGGGCGTCCCCCCGGCCTGCCAGATGCCACCGTGACTGCCGTTTGGAGTGGTTAGAAAAACGCCTGTCCTTTTGAGACTTGCGGCATCATACGCAAAGACCCAGCCGTGAAACGGGCCGCGGTCGCACATCGATCCGAAAACGATGATCACTTGTCCGTTCGTCAGGACGAGACCAGGCCGCTGTAGCTGTGGTGCCGGATCGAAAGTGACCGCGCCATGGCGCGCGCCCGTCCCAGTGCCTGGAAGAGTTGCGGTGATCAAGACTGGGCTGGCGTCTTTTTCTTTTCCGGATGCGAGATCGATCGCGTGCAGAGTGAAGGAGGTGCTTCCACTGCTGAAGGTCTTAGCAGCGACATAAAGTGTGTGAGTCACGGGATCGATCACCGGTGTTCCGGTGATCCCGATTTGCGGGCCCATATCGGGGCAGGGCAATTGATCTTTGGGTACGGGAGGGCCCAGATTTGAATGGAACAACTCGGCTCCGGTGTCGGCATCGAGTGCAAAAATGGTGTCGTTCTCGGTCGCAGCGTATACCACGTTGCGAATACCCTGCCCCGCAACGTCAACGTGGCCGACGTAGAGTGGTTGCGCGTAGATGTAACCGTCAATGCGCGCTGCGAATAGTTTCCCAAACGTGGCTGCGTTTACATTTTCAGGAGTGAGCAGAGTCTCGAACCGATTCTGGGCGGTGCCGGTATTGTCATAGCGATAGGAAAAGGCACCCGCCAGAGGACTTGTAGTTGAAACCACGGTGAGCCGAGTAGCCGTCTGGATTTTCCCTAGTGGAGTCATCAAGTCTGCATCGATTGTGGAGCCACCTTCCGCTTGACCATGCGCCAAACCTGAGGGCGCAATTTTCGCGACCGCAGAATTGGAGGAGGTCCAGTTCACCTGAGTTGTTACGTCTTCCACGCTATCGTCCGAACGGGTTGCTAGGACCTTGAACTGCGAATTTCCGTTGACGTCGATGGCCGGGTCCGCGGGGGAAATCTCAAGGGCCACGGCAACCACGGGAACGACCAATACGGTAGTGGTTGCGCTCGAATGTTGGAAAGTGGCCTGCAAGGTTGATGATCCCTCGTTCGCCGCCGTAGCGATACCTTCCGCATCAATGGGCGCGACTGCGGGATTCGATGAAGTCCAAGTGACTTCGGATACCAATTCGGCCTGACTGCCATCGCGGTAATGCGCGATCGCGGTGAATTTCTTACGGGAGCCCTTGGGAATGGATGAGGACGATGGTGAAATGTTGATAGCTTCCAGAGTCCGGAATCGGATATGAGGACGAAAATGTTCGATGGGGTGTCTGAATTTGTACAACAAACCAAGAAAGACTAGGCCGATCACTGCAAGGACGATGAGTTTCTTCATAGTGCCCGATTAATTCTCGCTCGCCAGAACACGGTGACACAAACCCCTAAAACCTGGAGAAGTAGCTGCCTGCGAATCACAGCTGTTTGACGCACCGGTCGCAGGGGAACAACAATTCGCAAGAAGCAATCAACTTCGCAAATTCTAACACACGCCCGCAGTGCACAGTCCCGCAATTCTCCAGTTTGCACGAAGCAGAGTAACAAGTGCTGCCTTGCCGGAGGCCTGCATGTGTGTAATTGAGAGCACCGACGCTACTTAACTCGAAAGATAGGACGAAGAAGGACCCGCCGAGTCATCCAGTTCGCGTTTCTCGGCTCGAAATCTATTATGGGGCCTCAATTCATCCATCGGGCACGGTTTGACCTGTCCGCGAGGCCCAGTACTTATCTTGTACGGCCGGCCAGTTGTTCGCGGAAAAAACGCGGTTCATAGTAGCCAACAGAGTAATACCTGACGGCCTCGACAGAGCTCTGCAATGTTGGCGTCGCACCCAGCCACAGTTATGTAGTGGAGGCTTTGAGTGGATAACCCGAGCATTGACAGGAGCTTGAGTGAGCGTTCCTTTGCTAGAGCGTCGGTTTCTCTTTTTCTGCCCGTTCTGCGAAAAAAAGAATACCGGAGCCAGCGGAACATATTGACGGCCGTATGTTTTGTAGCTCAATTGGGTGTTTTGACGATGCTTGCGGCGTGCGCGGGATACACTAGTTCACACCAAGCGCAGACTTCGGTCAGTTTGAATCTCGATGTGTCCCCGACTAACTTGAATCTTGGTAACGTGACGGTAAGCCATGCGAGCCCTGCGCAAAGCATATTGGTTTCGAACAACAGCGCGGGAGCGGTCACAGTTAGCAATGTTGCCGTTTCGGGCCCGTTCGCGTTCGCCGGAAATTCCCTGCCGATGACGTTGAATACCGGCCAGAACATGCCACTCAATATCACATTCACACCCAGTGGCTCTGGGACGGCCAACGGGAGCCTAACAATCACCAGCACCGCCGCGAACTCGCCCTCAGTCGTAAGCCTCAAGGGCACTGGCACTTCGACTTCGGGTGCGCTGGATTTGACCTTTGCGCCAAGCAATTTGAATTTTGGAACCGTGGCGGTCAGCCATCTGAGCCCTGCGCAAACCATTTTGGTTTCGAACAACAGCTCGGGATCGATCACAGTTAGCAACATTGTCGTCTCTGGCGCGTTCGCGTTTACCGGTAATTCCCTGCCCATGACGTTGGGTGCCGGCCAGAGCATGCCGCTCAATGTCACGTTCACGCCCAACGGTTCGGGCGTGGTCAGCGGGAGCTTAACCATCACCAGCAGCGCCGCGAACTCACCGTCGGTGGTAAGCCTCACGGGAACGGGCAGTTCGACTTCAGGTGCGCTGAGTTTGGCAATTGCGCCGGCCAGCTTGAATTTTGGAATCGTAGCCGCCAGCGATCCAGGCCCTGCGCAAACCGTATTTGTTTCGAACAACAGCACGGGATCGGTCACAGTTAGCAAGATTGCCATCTCGGGCCCGTTTGCTTCCGCTGGCAACACATTGCCAACCACGTTGGACATCGGCCAGAGCATGACGCTGAAAGTGACCTTTAAACCCACAACCTCTGGCACGGCCAGCGGGACGTTGACGATCACTAGCAATGCCGGCAACTCACCGACGAAAGTAGCCCTCGCCGGAAACGAAGCAACGTGCAAAATCACGTTTAATGCCGGCGACGATCTACCTGGGATAGTTAACGCCAATCCTCCAGATACAACCTTTTGTTTTAACTCGGGAACCTATCGGATGACGTCATACGTAGCACCCAAAAGCAACGACGCGTTCATTGGCTTATCGTCAGGAGCAATCCTGAACGGATCCCAATTGGTGACTTCCTGGACGCAATCGGGCAACTATTGGGTCGCTGCGAATCAACCTCAGCTGATACCTCAGGGTAGTGACGTCTGCGCGACCGGCGCTTCTTCTGCATGCCAATTCTCCGACGCCCTCTTCCTCGACAACACACCCTTGAACCGAGTAATGACCTTGTCCGCCGTGGTGCCGGGGACGTTTTACCGCGACTATGCGAGCAAGCAGATTTACATCGCGGACAACCCCACCAGCCACACGATGGAGGTGATTGTCTGCTCCCTTCCCTTCCTTGCGGTCGGCACCGGGGCGGAGGGTGTAACCATTGGAGGATTGACTATTGAGAAGTTTGCCGGCAACTCACAAGGCGCCGTACAGGGGAACGCCACATGGACTATTCAAAATAACGAAGTGCGCCTGAATCACGGGGATGGGATTGAGGCGAATGGCAAGATCCTGGGGAATTATTCTCACGACAATGGTGAATTTGGGTTGGAAGGTGGATTCGCCACCACAGCAATGGATGTAGAGAACAACGAGTTTGCCTTTAACACCTGGGCCAATTTTGCAAATGGCGGCGGCGCAAAGTTCGAATACGCTACTAACCTGGTGGTTCGCAACAACTATGCACACGACAACAACGGTGCCGGCCTGCACACTGATGGTGATTGCGCGAACGTCCTTTATGAGTACAATCACACAAAGAATAACCTAAATTTCGGAATCGAGCATGAGATCAGCTGGGCTGCGATTATCCGGTACAATCTCCTGGAGAACGAAGCCGCTGTCTCCGCACCACATCTGAACAACACGATTTGGGCCCGCCCTGCCATCGGGATTTTCAACTCATCGAATGTTCAGGTTTACGGCAATACCATCACGAATTCTGCGAATGGGATTGGCGGGGTCCTAGTGAGCCGAGGCAACAGTAACCACGCGCCCAATACGGGGCAACCGTATCTGCTCAAGAATCTAGACGTGCACGACAACATTTTCAGCGGAATTACGTACGAAGCAGCCGGTGTTATCAGAACATCGGATTTCGACGAGTCGGTGTACACAAGCTGGAACAATCACTTTACGAACAACACGTATAGCCTCGCCGATTTAAGCGGATTGTATTTCGTCTGGCTGGATAGTTCTGGCAAAAATACGTATGCCCCGCATACGTGGGTTCAATGGCAGGGTTTTGGCAACGACGTCGGGGGCATCTTTCAAGCAAGCAATCCGTAGACCTCGGCAGGTTCTAGTAATGCAGCCAACCCTAGGTTGATCACTCGTGCATCACTAGCCTATTCAGGAGCGACGACGACTCTTGCCGGCACCCGGGTCAGGACTCTCCGCAAGTACTTGTCGATTTCATCCACACCTAGCAATTTTGCGAGGAACATGATGGATGGGAACCCAACGGCAGTCACAATCACCAGCAACTCGAGAGCACCCAGCGTCCTTTGCCACGCGAGACGTGCTTCGAGCCATGCCGTCAGCTTGTAGCAGGCTAGAGATACGAGGACGGAAGAAGTCAAGACTTTCGCGAGGCACAGGAGCAGATCCCCCACTTCCTGGTTGTGCGTGCGCCGGACCAAGAGCCCGAACGACACCGCGGCGAACGCAATCGCAATGAAGGAACTGGCGATCGCCAGACCCAAGAAATCCCATTGGCGCGCGCAATACCAGTACAGCGGCAAGCTCAGGAAGGTCACGCTCGTGCCTACCACAGCGGGTGTGATCGTATCGCGCACGGCATAAAACGTGCGGCCGATGACGTTTTGAGCCGCCCTGGCAAAAATTCCAATTGAGAAGAGACCGAGCGCCGCGCCTGTAGCCTGAAAGTCTGCGCCACTCAAGCGTGTGTGGGAGAATGCGAAATAGATGACTGGTTTGCTTAGCACGATGGCCAGCGCTGAGAGTGGGACAAGAAAAAGAATAAGGCCCTTCAAAGTCGAATTCAGGGTGCGGTTGAGCGAGTCGGATTCGCCCTGCGAATGCAGTTGCGCGAGCAACGGAAACGATACGATCCCGGCGGCGCTACCGATCAAGACCTGCGGGAGCCGCATGATTGTCCTGGCATATGTGAGCCAGGTGATGGAAGCCGGCGTGAGATACGATCCGAACCAGCGGATGATCCATTCGTCGGTGATATCAAAAGAGAGAGCGAGCATGATTGGAATGCTCAACTTCACAAACAGCCGAAATCCCGGATGATTCAAATCCAGATTGGGAGTGAACCGCGCGCCGACGCTGCGGGCTCCGAATAGCTGCAGGACAAAGAACCCGCAGAAGGCGCCCACGAGTACTCCGACGGCAAATCCGGCAACTCCTATCCGCGGCGAAAGCAACCATCCACCCAGGATGATTCCGAGGTTATAGACGCCAGAGCCGAGCGCAGGGACCAAGAATCTTGATTTCAGGTTTTGGACCGAACTCGCCATGCTGGCAAAGAACAGGAAGACTTGCGAGGGAAGCATTAAGCGGGTGAGGAACACGACGCGCGCCTGCTGCGCCGCGTCAAATCCCGGCACCAGGAAGCGAACGATGTGGGGAGCAAAGATTTCGCCGACGACAATCAGAGCAACGAGGATCAAGCCCATGCAGGTGATGATTGTGGAGTATACGTGCCAGCCTTCTTCCTCGTTCTTTTCCGCCGTGTACTTCGCAAAGACGGGAATGAAAAACATCCCGAGAGTGCCTCCGGCAACGAGGTAACTGAGGAGATCGGGGAGGGTGAACGCCGCGTAGTAGGTGTCCGTGACGGCGCTGGAACCGAGTTGATGAGCCACCGTCCACTCGCGCAGAAAACCAAAAACCCTGCTGAGCAGCATCACGGCGATTAGGATGCCGGTGGTTTGCAGCAGGTCGTGATTGCGAGTAGAAGGTTTCGTCACGTAAGGCATCTTAACGAAGAAGTCGAGCTTTTCGAAGCGAGCGGTTTTCTTGCCGGGGAATGGGTTTATTCGAACTTCCTGATGTGAAAAAGCTCCAACGAAATGCTCCACACCGATTGCGGAATCGTCACCAGATACCGTCTCCACAAGCGGCGAGGCTCGCTTAGGAGGCGGTAAAACCACTCTAGGCCGCTCTCACGCATCCATGCGGGAGCTCGCTTGAGCCTGCCGGAGTTCATGTCGAACGCCGCGCCCACTCCCAATATGACCGGAACCTTCAGTTTTAAATGGTGGTCGGACATCCAGCGCTCCTGTTTCGGAGTACTGAGGCCCACCCAGAGAACATCGGGAGCGGCGGCATGTACCTGAGCTGTGAGATCTGCTTCTTCGGCCTCTGTGAGCGGGCGAAAGGGAGGCGTGTAGGTGCCGGCCACGGTAATGTTGAATTGTTCGTGAAGCTGGCGCGCCAGGTCCTCCGCGACACCGGGAGCGCCGCCGTAGAAGAAATGACGCGGCTGCGGACCTGTCTCACGACAAAATGCGAGCATCAGCTCCGATCCCGTAACGCGACGGCGCAGAGAATGTCCATGCCACCGGCCCAACCAAACGAGCGGCATGCCGTCTGGAACCACCAGCGCAGCCTGATTCAGGATTTCGCGAAAGCGCGGATCCTGCCGCGATTCGGCGACGCCGTGCATACCGGTGACCGCAACATATTTGCCGTTCTCGCGATTGTCGATCCAGCGTTTGATTCGCGCCACAGCTTCAGGCAGCTGAACCGCATCAACGCGAACGCCAACGACGCGGAATGCAGGCGCGATCGCGCTCATTGCAGTGGTGCTGGATTCAAGCATAGGCGGCCAGCGTTTGCTCGTAAATGGTCATCAATTGAGTGTAGGCCCTCTCTGAGGTGTAGCGATCTTCGTACTCTTGGCGCGCGGCTCGGCCCATTGTCGCTAGTTCGGATGGATGTGCGAAAGCCCACTGGACTTTTCGCGCGAGATCTTCGGAGTCGCGCGGCGTAAAGTGCAGGCCGGTGCGGGAGTTGTCGATGATTTCTTCCATGGCGCCGAGCTTCGAGCAAATGACCGGAGTTCCGCACGCGAAGGATTCGGCGATCGCCATGGGAAAGCCCTCGTACCATTCACTGGGCAAGATCAAGAAACTCGCGCTCTTCATCGCGGCGAGCGACTCTTGGTGCGACAGCCGGCCGCGAAACTGAATCGAAGACAGGCCACATCGCCGCGCTTCGGCTTCGAGTTCTTCCCTTTCAGGACCATCGCCGATAATTTGGAGCGAGCAACTCTTCGAGAGCCATTTCCAGGCGTCAAGCAGGGTGTGCAAGCCCTTTTCTTTGGAGAGGCGCCCAATGTAGAGCGCGCTTGTGCCGGGGCTCTGTTTCGCACCCGGGTCGGGATCGACGAAATTCGGCTTGACGACAATCTTTTCTGGGGCAAATCCGGAAGCGATGAACTTGTTGCGCGCAAAATCGGTGAGCGCGATATAACGGTCCACCAGTTCGTCCCACGTGCCGGCCCGCCGGTGCCACGCGAGCATGAGCGCCACCGAAGCCGTGGCCGGACGCGAATCGCGATAGCAGCCATGCCAGACGCTGCGCAGGAGGCTATGATCGACGCAATCCTCGCAGATATTTCCGTCGCGTAGGAACTGCGCGCCGGGACACAGTAGCCGGAAATTGTGAAGCGTCTGCACCACCGGGATGCCTTGCTTGCGGCAGGCGCTGTATATGGACGGCGAAATCATGACAAAGGTATTGTGGACGTGGACGACATCTGGTTTTTCGCGCTCGAGAAGCGCAGCGAAGTCGTGGTGCGTGTCGCTGGCCCAGACGGTTCGCACCACCAGGGCGCCGCGGCCAATCGCGGAGAGTTCCTCGATCTCGTGATTGCTCCGCTTGTACGTGATCACCTCGTGTCCGGCACGCTCCAGGATTCGCTTTTCCTGCTCGAAGACAACGTCTTCGCCGCCTGGCTGCTGATATTCGTTGTGGACCAACAGTATTTTCATGTTCAGGTATGCAGCCAGATGAGTTCTCTGGTCCAGACTCTAATCGAAAGCAAACGACTGCTCTTCCTTTGGAACCAAGTGCTGCTCCGGCCCAGCCATGGTCCTGTTCACGAGAGCTTCCAAGGCGCGCGCGGCGGCTTCCACTGTGTACGGGGCCATAGCTTTCGACGAGCGCTCTCCGAATTCTGAGATCAATCGCGGATTCTCAATGAATCTCGCCATGTAGTCAGCCAAGTCCGGAGGCTTGCGGGGGTCGAAAATGAAACCAGTTCTATCGTGCTCGACCATCTCTTTCGCGCCCGCATATTGAGAGCACAAAACTGGTTTTCCGAAAGCCATGGCTTCGAGTAGAACGAGGCCCCAAACGTCTTCCAATGTGGGGGTAACGAAAACGTCGGAGGACTTGAAGTAGGCGCCCAAGTTTTCGTAGGCGACTGGGCCCAAAGGATGAACCAGATTCTGAAGGCCTTTTGCTAGGATTTGCTTATTCAGTTCTGCTGCTTCGTCTCCTTCGCCCACGATGGCAACGGAGAAGGACCTGACGCCGCGCTGGACGAGGAGGTCTACGGCATCAATCAAATATCGCCAGCCTTTCCTGGGTATCAGCGAGCCGACGAACAGAAAGACGGGGTGAATCATCGAGCGCAAAGCCGCGGGAGGGTCGGCCGAGCCGAAAACGCTAAGTTCGGGAACCTCGTACGGGTGGTGCACAAGCTTTGAGCCGGGGATGGAAAGAACATCTCTAAGATACTCACAACCTTCGCGCGCATTGCTGATTCCACCATCAACAAAGCGAGCCATGATGCGGCGCAGCCTGAGCAGGATGGGACGGTCGAGGTAGGTAATGTAGGGTGAGTGACCCTCCCACGCGATGAGGACGCGCGTGCCATGAACTGCTTTCAAAAGCAGCGCACACAAAGTCCAGACACTGAATCCGGAGGTAAAGATCACATCCGGACGATATCGAAAAAGCTCACGCAGGATGGAGAGCGGAGCTTTTACTAAACCGCGGTCGTAACCTTCCGGAGAACGCTTCAGAGTCAGTAGCTTGACGCCAGGCAGAACCCGAAGCTTGAAGGTTCCCTCGTATCCGGGGAGATATCCCGGCCATAGACCGACGAAAACAATCGAATTTGGAAAGCGCTCCGTGAATGCTTTAAAAACCGGCTGCCAATAGAATCCGCGGTTCAAAGATGGAAAGAGCCAGGCCACGCGAAGGGAACGACTGCCGGGCTCAGCCTGAGCTGTTTGATCCTGCTGCGACAGTTTCGCAAGCCGCGACCGATAGCGGTAAATCACGGTAAGGAGAAAGCTAAAAGAAGCAGCAGCCATACCGACGGCAGCTCCCGCGAGGCCCCAATAGTGAGTCAAGCTGAAGCCCGTCGCAATTGTGAAGCACGCGGAGACGGCGTAGCCGATGAATACGTCGGAGGGCACTTGCATCGCGCGCAAAGCGATACACGGTCCTTGGGCGGCGGCGACAAACGCTCCCGAGAGAGCCAGCCAAGGGAGCAGCGTGGCGAACTGAACGTATTTTCCTTTGTAGACGAAGCCCACAAGCGGGGGTCCGCCGAGCGACAAAACAACGAAATAAACAATGCCCGCAGCGACGAATAATAAACTGATTCTAAGGATGGTGAGCCGGAACGCCTTGCGGTCATTGCTCGCAAACTTTCCCGAAGCCGCAGGAATGGCGAGAAGGCTGAGGGATGTGATGAATTGCGAGAGAGGCAAGACGAAATTTTGAAGGGCTCGGAGTGCCGCGACATCTTCCACTCCGAGCATGCCCGCGACAATGAACGTGTATGCTTGCCAGGAAAGCCAGTACACCAGCGCCGTAACGATCACCCATCTCCCGTACACCCAGTGCTGCGAGAGAATGGTGCGCATTTGAGCGGTGGCCCCGGGAGCATCGAACTCCGGCCGAATCAGGGCCATCATGACGAACCCGGCAACGGTCCCAGCGGCGGCAATCGTTATGAAAGCAGTGAATGGATTGAGAGAGCGTGTGAAATAAAGAATGAAGAGACTTAGAACGACTACTGCTGCATAAGTTGCGCCGCCGCGCGCCGCCAGAGCAGGTCGATGGTCAAGATAAGCGGACTGCCGTAATAGCCATGACAGTAGCACGCAGGGAATCGCGATACTCGCGCCGCACAGTGCGCCAGCAAGCGTCGCGTTCCGTGAATAAATAAAAACGCCCCCGGCCGCTACCATCATCAGAAACGCGAGACCAAGAGCGACGTAACCGTGCAGCTTGACGAGCTTGGCAATATAAGCGGGGAGATTCTGCTTGTACGACGCGGGCCCGATGACACCCATGGGCTCGAGGATTAAGGAATTATGGAAGCTCGAGGCAAAGAGAAACACCGAGAAAGCCAAGGCGTATGCGCCGTATTGCGCGGGCGTCAACCAGCGCCCTAGGAGCAAACTGAGCAGAAATCCAGCTCCCGAGAACAACGCCTGATCCGTCAGCGCGAGTGCGCCTCTTCCGATCCAGACTCGGTTCTTGATCATTCGATTAAGCATTTCCAGAGAGCACTTTGGCAGCATTGCAGGCCATAATCTACCGTGCCTCGCACAGCGTCGCGGGGTCCGTCGCCGGCGGCTCGAATTTCGAATTCTTGTCTTGGCCGGTGCTCGAACGCCACTTATCGAAATCGACTTCGCGGTTTACGTGTCCCGTTCCGCCAGGGTCGTACTGAAAAACTTTCTTGTTCCGTGGGCTGTACCAAGTATTTTCATCGGAGTTCAACATCGAGTAGAAAATATCCCCGGTGTCTCTTGCGGTGATGGAAGTTTCCAGCAGCAATTGGACTGGATCGGCTGCGACGACGGTATTGTGAAGCAGGGTCAAATCCCGCCCATCTGCACTGAAGGGGACGCCGGATTCCCAATCGGTGAAGTCTCGTGATCTGGATCTCCAATCGACGAAAATTTGAGCGATGTTATTCCCGTAAATCAAATTGCCTTTTAAAGTCGTCCGCTGGGAATTGTTCAAGAACACACCCTCAGAACCATTCTCGCAAATCCGAGAATTCTCAACGGTGATTGGGCCCTGGTTGGCCTCCAGGAAGATGCCGAATTTCTGATTGTGTGCGAAATACGAGTCCTCGACGGTGACGTTTCTGGTGTCAGTGTCGAACCAGAAACCCAGTGTCTGGTTGTTGAAAGATCGAATTCGCCTGAAAGTGCTGTCGTGCACGCGCCCGAACCTGCCGCCTGCTTCGTCAAACTGGTAGAAGTTTCCGAGGGCTCCTCGCCAGTTGTTGTAGGTAGCTTCATCGTCCTCGTAAAGCACGCCGTTGAGACCGTGGCCGCGAAGGCCGGAAGCGCCATTATGACTTGCCAGCACACGTCGCACCGTACTGTTCCTAACGTTATTGAGCAGCATTCCAGCCCAGTTGCTCCACAGAAACTGTGAGTCCTCCACCAGAATATCCGAGCCGTGGAAAACCGCGAATGCCGCTTCGGACAGATATGGATTTGCCTTATCGAAGACCAATCCACGAACAGTCAATCCGGAGACCCCGTGGCTCTCAAACCATCTTGGGCGAACGCAAACTTCGATGGCCGCCTTGGCGGGGTAGATTCCCGCGTCCGGTTGAATCAATAGAACACCACGCTCGTCATCGACATAAAAGCTGGCATCTTTCATATCGCCCGCGGACAGCACTGGGGTGAGCGGCTTTCCGTTCACAAAGATCATTTCGCGGCGCCTTACAATTTCAGCAAGAGACGCGGGCCATCTTGCCGGAATAGGGGTCAGGCCCCATCGGTACGGCCAAGGGTGCAAATAGCGGCGTTCGTCGCTGGGATCCGTTTGCCAGCCAGTCCACAGATCAGCTCCCGAGATCGTGACAGTTCCGGGCTTTACCGCCTCAAACGTGATCTTCGTGCTCGTCGGTTGAGGTGGATAATCAAGCGAAATGAATTCGCGATATGTTCCCGCCTGAATATTGACCTTGCTGGAGACATTCAGCTTGTAGTTTGAAATGGCTATACGGCCCGCCGCGCTGATAGTCTTCAGCGGTCTGGATTCACTGCCGGGATTTGCATCCGAACCCAATGATCCATCGACATAAATCTGGCGTCCGGAATCCGGATTGGGTGGCGGCGTCCAAGCAATCGAGACCATAACAACCAATGAGGCTACCGACATGCGTCTCGCTCCTTCTTTTATGACGCCCAAGGTGGGTTACCAAATTTCAGCCGGCGCCGCATGAACTCAGCACAGCATAGAAGAGTCAAGAATGCGAACGCCGGATGAGACGTAATGTTGCCGCTCACCACGCAGCGCACCGTGATGATCGTTAGAATTGCGAGCGATTCGATCGCGAGACGCTTCTCGCCCAGGTTGAGAAGCGGGCTTTGCGTCGCCTTGCGCATGAACCACCACATCGAGATCAAGGCGATTATGATCAGAAGCGGCCCCCAAATCCCTACGTCAACGAGGCTTTCCACAAGACTGCTGTGAACGTCCGGAATCTCGTAGTGGCCCAACGCCGGAAGAATAACGAATCTGCCCCCCGCGAACCCTCCGAAGCCCGTCCAGGGTCGTTCTTGGAACTTTTGGAATGCGTATTGCCAGAATCCAATTCGACCGGACAGGCCCTCAACTTCACTGGCCTGTTCCCCGCGCAACACAAAATCCCAAACAAGGCTGCCGAACTTAGTGAATACGAGCAGAAAAAACACCGCGAAGGCCGAGCCTATGGCGATTGCCGCGCCCAACAAGACTCGCCGAGTAAGAATCAGCAGAAGGATGACAGCCAAGAAAAGGGCTGCGATCGCCGCGCGGGTCTGGGAAAAAATCAAGGTGCCGACGGAGAAGAGAAACAAGAACGCGTACCACGAACGATCGAATCTGCGCTCCGGATCATACATTAGCCGGCACAAGGCTAAGACCGCTAGAACCGCGCTGAATTCTCCGATGGAGTTGGCCGATAGGGCCGGAACTACACCAGCCAATCGCACACCAAGCGGACCGAAGCGTTGGCCAGCCTCAAATGCGTCAACTGGATCTATGATCGCTCCGATCCACGTGGTCACGAGCATTAAGCCAAGGAGAGACCAAGCGAAATTCATAAATCTCTCGAAATCCTCCGAGGATTTCACCGTTGCCAACACCGCACAGAGAACCGAAAGGTCAAGCATGTACTCCAGGGATTTGTAGAGGGTCCACGCGGGACGAACAGACCACGTCGTCGAAACAAGGCATAGCGCGGCATACACCGCCATAATTCCAACCGACCCTCGAAATAGCCAGCGGAGCCAGTGAGTTCTTTTTGAAAGCAATCGCCCGATCAGAATCAGTCCCACCAGACCGGCCACTCCAATTCGAAAATATGCCCAACCGTCGATGGCTTCCTCGTTGATGTCTTGAAACTGCCGGATGCGAAACACCAACCCGCTCACGAGAATCAGCAGCCACAGGCCCTGATACCACGTGAAGTGTGTGGCGATGCTTCGAGCGCCCACTAACAGAGCTCGCATTGCACCGGGCAGAACGAAAATGAGAATGAGAGGAGCTACGAGCACGAAGATGATTTTCAAAGGAGTGCGAAAGGGATTTAGCACGCCTAGCACGACGAAGCTCAACAATGCGAAAGCTGAGACTATGCCCAACGAGCGCAAGTTCGTGCCGAAGCCGTGAGGTGGACCTGGAAAAACTGTGCGTGGCCGTGACATGTCAGATTCCATATTCTCCACCCCCTGGTATCTCCTTGGGCAATGCTGTCTCGCCGAGGCCTGATGCAACTATCCGCGTCGGAGCATGGACCAACCTCTGGTAGAGACGAGCCAACCGGTCGCCTTTCCGCTCCCAGTTGAATTCCTGATCAACGCGCAGGCGTCCGGCTTCCCCTAACTTTGCCCGGCGGGATGGGTCAGTCGCGAGCTGCTCGATGGCTGACGCTAGATCCGTCACCGCTTGCTCGGCGGAAGTCGCAGAAACTTTGATGCCCGTAGCTTCGGTCACTTGCAGCGCCGGACCACCGAGATCAAGACAAATTACCGGGCGTCCCGCCGCCATAGCTTCGACGCTGACGCAGCCGCCAGATTCGTGGAGGGCGGGAAACAGCAAGATATCGCACTGGGTCGAAGTAGCGATCGCCTGTTCACGCGGCATCATTCCCCAAAATTTTGTCGCTTGGCCCACACCCAACTGAACTGCCAATTGCTCCAGGCGTTCGCGTTCGGGGCCGTCGCCGATCAGCCAGTACTCACTTTCTGGAAAGCGAGCGTGGAATCGCGCGAAGGCGCGCAGGCCCAAATCGAATCCCTTGAGATGCACGAGCCGGCCCATGCTGAACACGCGAAACGGAGGGTCGCGGCGCGGAGGGATTGCGGCGAACTGATGAATTTCTTCCGCGGGCAAACTCGCCTGGGTGAACACGGAAACATTTTTGCATCCCAGCGCGCGAAGGCGCCGTTCGGTCTCATGCGTTGTTGCCAGCGCCATTGCAGCGCGACGGGCTGTAAAACGGATGAATGGATTCAGCTCGCCGATAGCTCGCGCGAATTCTCGCGTAGTCTCATACATCCTTCCCTGCAAACTCAAGAAGCTGCGAAAACTGCGCGGCGTCGATTCCCCTCCCCCCACGGGCCCCCAAACGAATGGAATCGGCAGAAGCGGCAGGAACGTCGGAAGCCAATAGTTCACGAAGGTGACGTGGTGGGCCAGATCAAAACCAACTTCGCGGTGCAGTTTTCTTGCTTTCCGATACGCGAGAATCTGCCAGAGCGAATAGTAGGATCGGACACCACGCTGACCTTTCTTCCAAAATCTTGCCCAGCGGGGAAGATCCAAATAGATCCAGTGCACGTTCGGCATGGGCTCCGCCGCCAGAGCTTCCTCGATCAACGTGCGATTGTTGGAGCGAGTCATCACCCAGACATCATGGAACCGTGCCGCCTGTTTGACGTTGTTCCACCCGACGCCGGGCTCGGAACCTTTGCCGGGCTCGCAGGAGTAAGCCGAAATGAGAATTCGCAGCGGACGATCGCGCTGAGCCATCTGCTCCGATGAATTCACTACCTGGTCACGGAGACGGGCTAACTGTCCGCCTCTTCGCTCCCAATTGAATTCCTGCTCGATGCGCTGGCGACCTGCCTGAGCCAGCGACGCAAGGTGCGGTTGATCGGTTGCCAGCCGCTCGAGTGCGGCGGTGATATCCGCTGTTGCCTGCTCAGGATCGATAGCTGGAATCTTGATGCCTGTGGCTTCGGTGACTCGCAGTGCCGGGCCGCCGAGATCGAGGCAAATCACGGGCCGGCCCGCCGCCATCGCTTCAAGAGTCACCCAGCCGCCGGAGTCGTGCAGACTGGGGAAAAGCAGCACGTCGCAGGCTGCCAATTTCTCAAGGACACGATCCCGCGAAAGAAATCCCCAGAAAACGACTTTATCCTGGATTCCCAGCTCACGCGACAACCGCTCCAGAGAGCGCTGCTCCGGACCGTCACCGATGAACCAGTACTCCGCGTTCGGTACGCGGGCTTGAAATCGGACGAAGGCGCGCAGGCCTAGTTCAAAGGCCTTCCAGTGCAGGAATCTCCCTAGACTCAATACGCGGAACGTGCCACTCCCGCAGGAAGAAATCGCTCGAAGTTCGTTGATTTCACTGATCGGTAACGCTGCTTCGGGCAGAATAGAAACTCGCTTGCAACCGAGAGCTTCCAGGCGAGCCGCGGTCTCTTTCGTCGTCGCCAACGCGATTGCAGCGCGCCGCGCGGCAATTCGCACGAATGGGCTCAATTCGGCTAGCGCCCGTGCCAGATCGCGCGCAGCCTCATAGACCCTGCCGCGTAAGCCGAAAAATCCGCGAAAACTGCGCGGCGTCGATTCCCCTCCCCCCACGGGCCCCCAAACGAAGGGAATCGGGAGAAGCGGCAGAAATATAGGCAGCCAGTAGTTGACGAACGTGACGTGATGCGCCAGATCAAAACCAACTTCGCGGTGAAGCCTTCGTGCTTTCCGGTACGCGAGAATCTGCCAGAGTGAATAGTAGAGGTGAATGCCGCGCTGGCCCTTCTTCCACAAACTCGCCCTGCGGGGAAGATCCAGGTAGATCCAGTGCACGTTCGGCATGGGCTGGGCCGCGAGTGCTTCCTCGATCAACGCGCGATTGTTGGATCGAGTCATCACCCAGACGTCATGGAACCGGGCTGCCTGCTGGACGTTGTTCCATCCGACGCCGGGCTCGGAACCTTTCCCGGGCTCGCACGCGTATGCAGAGAGCAGAATCTTCAGCCGGCGATTCATTTAGTCCGCCACCGCTGCCTGAGGGGGCTCGGAGAGGTGCTTGCGGAGCTGCCTTTCACGGTAGCGAAACGTGAAGCCAATGGATTTCTCATCCGTGAGCTGCGCCACGGAGTTCAGCAAATAAAGCAGGTAGAGTGCGCGGTTCTCTGCGCGCACCTCGGCCGATTCGTCGTGGCGTTGGTTCAGGTGGCACTCAGTCTGCGCCAAAAAATGGAACCGGTCCCAGAGCGCGGGGGCCTCCCACGCAGCTGATTCCCAGTCGAACAGGATCAAGCCCTTCGGTTGAACACGCATATTCCAGGGAACGAAATCGCCGTGCTGCAGGCCGCACTCAATTGAGACAGAGTCGAGCTCGCGCGAGGCGATTCGGAGCGCTTCGCGCCCCAACACCTGCCAGTTCGATTCCAGCCGGGGCGCAATTTTCTCCCAGCGCTGAGCGATTCTCTGCACCAGCTTTCGTCCGGGCAGCATTGCCGGCTCGCAGTCTTGAAGAATCTTGAGGATCTCCTCGTGGCGCTCCGACATGCGGACCGGGCCTGCCTCACCCTCAATCGCGGACTGGAAGACAACGAAACGTCCTTCCCATGAGCCTGCAAAAAGCAGCCGCGGGATATGGGCGCGTATTTTGGCGAAGCGCTGAAGTTTTTCGATGGTGTCCGCTTCATGGCGCAGGCGCTGCTCGGCGCCAGGTTTAAGTGGCATTTTCAGGTAGCCGAGAATTTTACCGTCGGTGCGCATCACCTGAACCGTCAATTTCTGGACTGGCCCCGGCGTGCCCAGGGAAACCGCGAACGTCAAGTGCCTTTCGCCGGTGACGTCTGTTGCGAGTTCTTCGATCGGCAGAGGATCCCGCGCCGCTATCAGCACGCTGTGCCGCACCCATCCTTCCCATCCAGTGGCGCGGACGCGAACCACAAGCGCTTTCATCAGCCGCGTGGCACGCGAATAGGGTGTGTACAGTTCGAAGCCGTCGATCGTTCTGCGAGCACTCGTCAGAGGCAGAAGCCAGCGTGGCTGGGTTCGGAAAGGAAGTATGGCGAAGCGATGTTGGAGCGTGTAGCCGTGGCGCGCCAATTGTTGGCAGACGCTGGAGGCTATGCTGCGAGACACAACCACGCCCGGGAACGCCGCTCCGTTCTTGGCAAGGTCTTCAGCCTCTGGCAGCGGCTCCGCCCGGTCCCAGCCGAGAAACAATCTCAACACCTCGTCGAGCATGTCCGCGGACCCGCTGAAACGGGAAGCTGCCTTGATCGCTACGGCTGCAGTCCTCACTAGGCTACGTTCATCCAATGTCCGATCCTCTTGTCGAATCGCTGCTTCATGAATTCCGCGACGGCGGTGGCTGATGCTTCCAGCGTCTGCGGAATTCCAGCATCTGTCCGGACGCAAACTTCCTTCGCTCGCTGGAATCGCAATTCGGCATATGCCTTACGCTGGCGTTGAATCTCGGCGCGCGTCAATTCGGTTTTTCGCGACAGGATCAAGTCCTCGTTCGCGTCCAGAAGAATCACTAAGTCCGGCTCCGGAAGCAGTCGGCAAAGAAGCTTCGCGAACCATTGGGGACCGCCATAGCGGTAGCGTCGCGGATCCACCAGCACATCATGAAAGTAGCGATCGAACTGCACGAAGCCGGCTCTCACGAGCCGAGGCTTGATTACAAACAGGTAGCCCGCCCAGCAATCAGCAAAGAACACGGAGAGATAGGCCATCGAAGCGAGGGATCCGCGCGGCGACTGGCCATGCGGATCGGTGACCGGGCGATTGTCTTTGCGCTTCGCAAGCACTTGTGGACGCCAATGAAAAAGAGAGCGGCGGCGTAGGGGAACGCTGAAAGCCGTGGCGAGACCCTCCAGCACTGTGCTCTTTCCCACCCCGTCGGGGCCTAGAACCGAGACCAGGATTCCAATCGGATGAGACGTGCGCCAGATGGCTCGCCGGAATTGCCCCCCCCAATATCGGATCGTTCTCAGCAGGCGCGTGGACGGGGCCGTCTGCCAATCTTCCTCTTTCAAGTCCGTGAATACCTGGTCGATCGAGCCGTCCAGACAGGCCTCAACAATCCTGGTCTTTAAGTCTTTCCGAAATACCTTTCCCACAATGCTTTCGGCCGACTCGCGCCCCAGGCACTGGGCGAGACGCTGCAGTCTGAGTGTTTGAGAAGACGACACTTTCCCCTTGTTAGCCTTCTTCACTAACAGGTAGGAAAACTCCATCTCGGGCGACGCGACCCAGAAGTCCCCGTGCGGGACGCGGCCGGCAACGAACTCTTCGCCGGACGCCATGATCATTCCCGATCGCCGGTCTTCAAAAATAATGTCGACGGGGACAGTATTTACCTTACCGCCAGCGACCCAGTAGAAGTAGAAACTATGGCCGTTCGTGATGTAGTTACTCCATTGGTATGCACAGTAGTTGGAAGCCTTTAATGATTCGATGATTGAAGTGATTCGCGTTTTGTCGCCCGGGTGCACCGCGAGATCCAAATCGCTACCAAGGTGCTCTGGAAGCCTCTCCCACGAATGAATCACGCAATACCGCACCTCATGCTTGTTCAACAACCGGAACAGTTTGCGCAAAAAATCCGCGGTACTCTGTGCGGCTGTTTCCGCACGTTCCACGCTGTCGGCAACCGCACAATCCCGCTCGGGCATGGTCATCGAAGTATCCACGAGGGGACGCGGCGTTTCGCGCATGGGGAAAGCGGCTGAGGGGGTCGCCGTGCGATATGATTCCTCATGCAGCGCCGGAGCCCTTCAGCACAGCTGGAATGGTGCGCGCGAGAATTTTCACATCGAGCCAGAGCGACCACTTGTCGATGTATTCGATATCCATTTGCATCCATTGCTCGAAAGGGATCGAATTTCTGCCGTTCACTTGCCAGAGGCAGGTGATGCCAGGGCGCACACTGAACCGCCGCCGCTGCCAATCCTCACTGAACAGCTGATAGTCGCGCACGGACATGGCGCGTGGCCCGACGAGGCTCATGTCACCCTTTAAGACATTCCAGAGCTGCGGCAGCTCGTCGAGGCTCGCTCTTCGCAGGAAGCGTCCGATCGGCGTGACGCGCGGATCGTTCTTGATTTTAAATACGGGTCCCGTCATCTCATTGAGGCCGAGTAATTGCTCCTGCGCCATCTCGGCGTTTGGAATCATGGTGCGAAACTTGTACATCACGAACTGCCGTTTGTTCAGTCCCACTCTCTTTTGCCCGAAGAAAGCTGAACCCGGCGAGGTCCACCGGATCAAGAGGGCGATGACGAGAAAGATCGGTGCGAAAAGGGCGAGAAGAGTGAAAGAAACGCTGATATCCAGCACACGTTTCACCACGAGAGGCCAACCTTGCTGGCCGATTGCCGTGGCCGTGAACTGCGCCTGACCGTCGAAGTCATTAGCCGAAGATTTTGCGATCTTCAAATTGAAGATATCGGAGTTGATCCGCATGATGATCCCATGCATTTCACACAGCGCTGCCACCTGAGCGGAGTGCTCATAGAAGGATCTGAGCGGAAGGTAAATCGCAACCTCATCCACGACGTTTTGGCGGAGGAATTCGGAGAGGCCCGCAAAGTCGCAACAAACTTGGCGACCTGTTTCAAGAAACGCCGCTCTGCCAGGCCAATCGTCGTCCACGAACCCCACCGCGCGATATCCGAACTCGGGTTTGGCCTCGATTCTGGTAGCGAACTCAATCGCGCGAGCATTGGTACCAAGAATCAGCATGAAATGGGAGTTCAGGCCGTGGCGGCGCATGACTCCGAGCAGATAGCGAACGACCAGACGCACCGCCATTAATAGGGTTGCACCGAGAATCCAAAAGAGAACGAGGAAAGCAAACGTGATAGTTCGTTTAGCTAAGAAGGCCCGGGGCACCAGAAGACACAAAGTCGCGAGCGTAACTGCCTTGAGCACGTCGATCAGCTCCGACCGGCGCGTCGAGAGGCGCTTCGACTCATACAAACCGCACATTGCTAGAATCAAGTGCCAGATGAAAACCAAGACAGTGAAAAGAACGAAGTTTCCCAGTTGAATCCGGAGCGCGAGGAAGTCGGTAAACGATAGAGTTCCGTGCTCAGAAACAACTAGAATCGTGGTCAGACCAAGGGAAAGCACCAGGATGCCCAGGTCGATCAACTTAGCTGTGCTGTTTATTAGTCGCCGCTTCGCCTGGTTCACGAAACCACCCCATTGCTTCAATTGCTTTGGTGTCAGTGCTCATGCCCGATTCGATTGCAAGTGAAGAACATCACTTACAATCAAGCTGCGCGCCGGCGAGCTGGGCACTCGAACCGCTGCAGTCCGTGAATTCAACCGCCCTGGAGATAAACAAAATCAACGCACAGGAACATAGCTCCGCTAGAAAGAGTCACAGTGCAAGTTGACCCCACGCCCCTGAGAAATTTTGCGCCGCGTCATCTATTCGTCCAACGCCCCGGCAGCGAAGTCAGTGCCGTTACGATTCTGCAATGGCGCAACAAGCGAATATAGAAAATCGCAACACATGCCGTTCGCAGCCTTCTCCGTCTTACAGGCGGTGATAGAGCGATTCTGGAATGGGAAAAGTGCGCTGATTCAGAACCGCGCCCAGAATCCGAACGTTCGCGGCACGCAAGTTCTCGGCCACCTGCAGGGCCGCTTCACGCCGCGTGGCATTCGCTTCCACGACCAGAATGAATCCATCCGTCAATTGCCCAAAAGCAAGCGCATCCGAATAGGGAGTGAGTGGCGGCGCGTCAATGAGCACGAAATCGAATTCCTTGCGCAGTTCCGCGAAGCGCGTCTGCAAGCGTTCGGAGTTCAGAAGATTGGCGGAATCTGCGGCCAATGCCCCGCTGGAAAGCAGCCACAAATTTTCGCCGCGTACCAGCTTGGCGAATGAGCGGATCGGACCGTCATGGAGCAGAGCATCCGTCAATCCATGATGATTGGTGGTGCCAAACATTTCCGGCAGTGCGGGCGAGCGCAGATTCGCTTCCACCAAGCAGACCGATCCGCGAATATTTTTCGCGAGGGTCTCAGCGACACTGACGCAGATCCGGCTGCAGCCATTTCCATGGTCGATGCCGGCGAACACAACCATGTGCGGCGGCTCTTGCGCTTGCAGCAAGAACACGCGCTGCACAAGGCGCAGAGCTTCTTCCCCAGCCAACAGATCCAGATCGAGACCCTCCACCTCGCGATGGCGTTTTCCGTTGCCGTTGCCATGACCGTTGCCGAAATTCAGTTTGGGCGCCGGCTGCTGCGCGGGGCTCGGACGAAGGGCTGGCTCTTTACCTGCTTGCTGCATCAACTCAAAGTTCTTGCTCATGGTTTTCCTGCCTCTGTGGGTGCAGCATTTGGAGCCTGTTGGCCCGCGTGCTGCCCATCTGTGGATAGTGGTGCCGCTGATGGAATACGAATCTTCTGGCCGGTGCGAATACGGTTAGGATTATCGAGCGACGGGTTCAGTCCGCGTAATTGCTCGAGGACCTTGCTGTCGTACTTGCCAAATTTATTCAGGCTGATTTGGTAGAGAGTTTGACCGGGCTTCACGCGAACGTCTTCGGTTGTCTGGTTTGCCGTGGCATTCGCGTCTTCTGCAGGCATGAGCGAAACAGGTGAAACGACAACCGGAGCGGGAGCCGGAGCGAACTCCGGTGCGGGAGCAGGAGGCAGAGCACCAGCTGGAGCCGGTGCAGAAAGAACTGCGGCGGCCGAGACTGGAGGCGGCGCGGCCGACACGGTAGTAACGGCGTCCGGCATCGTAGAGGAACGGAGTCCGCCGTGGTTCAAATTGACGAAGAGCCCGCCCGCTGCCAGCAACAGCGCGCTGGTGATCGCAAGTTTGGGAATCCACCCGCCGGAAGGCGACTGCTTTTTTGCGGCGGACAACAGGATGGGCGGAACACTCGCCGATTTCTTTTCCCGCTTCACCGCGGGAATGTTCTTCTCGCGCAACGGTTCGAGATCCAGATCCGCAATTACCTCGCGGATGATGTCGCGATCGATCGTTTTGCGCTGGAGCGCGCATGCCAGCGACATCGCGTTGAAACAGAGATTGTTGATATTGCGCGGGATGCCTTCGCTGTGGTCGGCGATAAGCTTGCGGGCGCCGACGGTGAGGAACGCGGGTTTTTCGCAGCCCGCAATCCACAGGCGATGATCAATGTAAGCGTTCACTTCCTCGCTCGTGAGCGGTTCGATGCGAATCACCATGGAAATGCGCTGACGGAGTTGCGCCATGGATGGACTGGCCAGGCGATCGGCGAGTTGAGGCTGGCCGGCCAGGACGATTTGCATCAACTTTGTCCAGGGAGTTTCGAAATTGGAGAGCAGGCGGATGGACTCGAGAACTTTTTCGTCCAGGTTTTGCGCTTCGTCAATCACCAGCACGAAGCGCCGGCCCGCACGCATCTCATCGGTGAGCAGGCGGTTCAAGGCGTCGTGCATAGCGGGAAGATCCATGCCCGTGACATCGATCCCGAGATCCAGCATGAGGTGGCGAATGAACTCGCGTGAATCGCAATCGGTGCGAAACACAAAAGCGGTGCGAGCTTTGTCACGGAGGTAGGAAAGGTAATGGTAAAGCAAGGAAGTCTTGCCCATTCCCGGCTTGGCGATCAGCGCCAGGAATCCACGATTGCTTTCCGTGCCGTACACGAGCGAAGCGAGCGCTTCCAGGTGCTTCGGTCCTAAGTACAGGAACCGAGAGTCCGGGGTCACGCCGAACGGCTGCTCCGCGAGTTTGTAATAATCTAAAAGCATCGGCGCTAAGCGACCTTCTTCGGCATGGAGGCCAGCACCGGCATTTTCAGAATATCGTTCAGCTCTGCAGGGGTACGGAACGATGGGTCGAGATATTCCGCCACAAATGCAGCGCCTACGCTCACGAACAAGGCAAGCAATAAACCAATCAACAGAATGAGCGCTGCACTGTAGGCAGGCAATATTGGCACGCTCGGTGGAGCGGCAATCGCCACATTGGCAATCCGTTTCAGGTCGAGCGCGTCTGAAGTCTTCTCTTGTTCGCGCTTCGACAGGTAGAGCAAATAATTCGCCTCATTCGCCTTGGTATCGCGAAGCAGGTCTGACTGCTTCACAGTTTTGCGATCCAAATCGACGAGTTCAGTCTTCATGGAATCGATACTGCGACCCACGGCCGCCGCAGTCGCGTGCTGTGAAGCAAGATCTGCCTTCGTCTTGGCAACATCTTCCCGCAGAAACTCGTAGGTGGGATCCCGATCCGTGGTCTGGTTCACGTACTGAGCTTTTTGCGCGTCGGCGATTGCAGCGTGCGTCTCCGCAACCTCCTGATCAGCTTCCTGCACGAGCGGATAGCTCGGATCGTATTTCATGGCGAGCTGAGTGCGCTTAAGCTGTGCCGCCAGCAAATTGGCCTGAAGCGTTTGGAGAAGCACCTCTGCGGAGTTGGATACCTGCGAGGTGGTTGATCTTGCAGGCGTCACCTTGAGTTGGGCTTCCTCGTCGTGAATCCGTTGTTCGTCTGCGGAGATGGCTTGGTGAGCTTGATCAAGCGCTGCAATAGAGATCGAAACCTGTTGAGCCAGATCCGTGCGGACGACATCTGGAGCGGCTATCCCTTCGTCATGCCCAAAATTTGCCAACCGAGCCTCAGAGTCCTGTAACGCCTTTTGGTACCTGTCTGTTTCCTTGGCGAAGAAATCGTAAGCGCCGACCGGACGGTGAACGGTGACGTGCTTCTCGAGGTACGCAGTGGAGAGCGTGTTTAATACTCCATAAGCCGTCTGCGGATTCGACGATTGATAAGTGACTTCAATCATGTTCGTTTTCTTCACCGCTTCTACTTTCAACCTTTTCCCAAGGTGCTTCACAGCTTCGGAAACGTAGTACGCATCGTCTTTTTTGGGCATCAGCTTCGCCAAGATCGAGTCCTTCTCTTTGTCCTGAAGCTTGTTGGCGAGCACGACCTGCTGGAGCAAGTCTGCGCTTTGCAGCAACTCGACTTCGGAATTGATGTCTTCTTCTGTCAGGGCAGGTGCGACTGGGGTCGTTTGCGAAAACTGTTCCGCGGTCACGACGGGATCCATGCGATCGCGATTGACGAGAATCTCCATGGAGGCCTCGTACTGGCTCGATAGGAGAAAAGCCGCGGCTATCGCGCCCAGAAAAACTCCACAGAAGATAAGAATCAATAGACGGCGACGACGGAACAGAGGCGTAAGGATGTCACGCATCGAAGCTTCCTGCCTCGTACTGCCAGATGTATTCCGATAATCCAGCTCACTCATTTTGTTTCTCCCTCTCGCCGTCGTGGCAGACTCTTATTGGAAACTTTTCGGACTACGCATCAGACTGCATCCCACCTATAGCGTTGCTGGATTGATAGAGGAGTACAGCCCTAATGAATAAGGAACGTATTTCCGGAAATTTGTGATGAATTTCTCTGGCACAAAAATCATGTCGCCAGGCTTAAGCACCGCGTCTTCGTTTACATTCTTTCCGTTCAGGATGTCTTTCAAATTGAACTTCTTTACTTCCATCCAACCGGATGACACGCGATGAAAAATGAGAACTTGCGTCTTGGCGGTCGGCATAAGGCCACCAGCGACCGCAATCGCTTCGGAGGCGGTGGTGTCGTAACGCAAATCATATTGGCCGGGCTTCGCCACCTGCCCGGTGACAACGAAGAACGGCTTCTGGAAGTCCTTCAGGTCCACGTTAACGATGGGATCGTGAAGAGTACCCGCGTAAGCTTTCTTTATCGCCTCGGTGACCTGCGGTACCGTCATCTCCTGCACAAAGATGCTCCCGACATTAAGCAGAGTGATATATCCGTCCGGTTGGATTGTGACCGTCTGATTCAACTCCGGCGACAACGGGAAAGAGATATTGAGGATGTCATCTCTCATCACTTGGTAGCGCGGATTGCGCTGCTGCAGTGCCGGCCTGTCATCACTGGGACGAGCGTTGCCAGCAGCGGACGCTGCGACGGGCTCGGCCAAAGCAGAGACCGAGTTGTTCTGTTGGGCCCACAGGGTTAGGGGCGCTGCGGTAAGAAGAATCGCCAATCCCACTGCTTTAATCGTCACCATTTCGTTTTCCTCTCCAACCGAAGTCAACTCTTCACTCAGTTTCGGGACACCAGTACATAAGTACTCGGGCGGGTGACACACAGTTCGCAACTGGCGGGCCATTTTGAAACAAATCTAAGTGCTTATTTATCAGCGGAGTGCGGAAATCTGCAGGATCCGAGGTCTCAGGATTTCCACAAATACTCCAAGAATTTTCACTGTTTGGTCTCTGCGGGTTAATACTGCAGTAATGGTACGGTCCTCGAGTGTTGATGGAAGGTAGACGTGCGCTTGGATGCAGGCGCCGGACGATATTGGTCTCAACACGAGACGAAATATCATATGAGTTAACACGGTCTTGCGGCCCGAGCCAATGGAGTCGAATGGCTCGGGGCTTCGCTTTTGTTTTAGCCTTATGGCTCCATGCATGCGCGGACTTGCGCGCGTTGCGTGAAGATCGAAGCCCGAAGCGATCCGTTGCTGCCATTTGCATTCCTCTTTGCCGACGACCTACACGTGTTCGCTGACCGTGACGTGCGCTCGGGAAAAAACGCGAGGAGCCGCTTCTTTAGAGCCGCACCCTGAGCCATGGCTTGCGAAGCTGCGAGTTTCGCTAGCGCCCGATAGAGGAGTTTTGGCGCTGGATCCTCACCGCGCGACATTATTAATGGCGGGATAATACAGGATGAATGATTCCTTACTGCATCGAATGTTTGATGCAACTGTATCGAAAAATCGGATAAGGCGACCGAGGCGAAGCATGATGATGTGGTGACGCACCCGCCAATTCGTGTAGGGCGCGACGGGTCGTAGGCGGGAAATTTCGGGTGAGACTAAATCGTTCCACTCGTCGAGTACCAGGAATGCGAATTCCCGGTCGAACAGTTCGCGCGGCGGTGCTGTGCGCAGAAGGGAAACTCGCTATTGCGGCTGCACTTGAGTCCAACTCTGATCAGGATTGAACTCGGTCATCGCGGCTGCTGTCTGCGCTGTATCAGCTCCCAAGTCCTTCTGCAGCAGGTCGCCATCCTGATTGATGATGAAAGTCATCACGCCGGAGTTGCGGTATTGAGCGGGATAGGCGACGAAGGCGAACCCGCCGGTCATCTTTCCGTTGACGACGTAGTCCTTGGCGCCG
>Ga0210390_10000961_pt1 | contig 29043 bp, 26 predicted proteins | sample IncBWH11OmetaG_FD_161050 | JGI IMG/M metagenome (GOLD analysis project Ga0210390, IMG submission 161050) | Forest soil microbial communities from Barre Woods Harvard Forest LTER site, Petersham, Massachusetts, United States - Inc-BW-H-11-O ...
TCCCCGAACTCACCGCCTACGCACACGCCCACGGCCTCGACATCACACCGCGTTCGGCAACCATCGCCATGAGCACGGCGCCACATCCCAAACCAGCGTGTTAATAATTCGCAAGTGCATTAGGGCGCGTTCGCCATGGACAAATAACGCGAAACGGACTGGAAAACAGGGCTACCGCGCCCAAAGAGCACAGAGTCTTCGCGGTACCGCGACCGCGGGGGGCGGAGCCGGGCCGGGGTCTAGCGTTCGCGCGGGTTTGTTTGCGATTTGCGGGGTCAGATGGTTGCTGGCGTGAGTGTTCTTGCTGTTATCAGGTGTCGGTTGGCGCGGGGCAGGCGACCTGCTCGGCTAGCGACTCCAAGACCGGGAGCGCGGCCTGGAGAACCATGAGGTCGGCGTGGTCGAGGCGGGCCACGCAGTCGGCGAGCCTGCTGGCGGTGTCCTGGCGGGCGCTGTCGATCAGCGCGGCGCCCGGGCTGGTGATGCCGATGACGCAGGCCCGGTGGTCGGCCTCGTCGGGCATCCGCTCCACCCACCCGGCCGCGACCATGATGTCCACGATCCTGGACATGGTGGAGACCTGGACGCCGAGCCTGGACGCCAGGCCGCCCATCCGCATCGGGCCAGCCGAGTCCAGCACGGCGAGCGCGGTCAGCCTGGTGGGCGTCAGCTCGCCGCGGCCGCCGCCGACCTTGCCCGCGTGGGCCAGCATCTGCACCGCGACGCCAAGTCGTCCCGGCAGGTCAGGCGCCGTGCCGGGCACTTGCCGCGCACTGGCCGTCGTCGCGTCCATGACTTCCACGGGCACCGTCCAAATAGTTGCTATGTAATAACGAAAACGTACTGGGACGCCAGGGTGTTCCGGCGCGTGACAACCGCGTGGCCGCCGTAAATGCGGTAAGCCTCGTCCGGTGACCGCTCCACGCATACCATGCGAATGGGAGCGGACCCAGGATTTCGTCGATAAAGGCGGTGGCATGTTTCGACGGCTGTTCGCCGCGCTGCTCGCTGCCGTGGGCGGGTCCCGGCGGCGGCGCGTGATCAGCGCGGCATCCGGCACGGCCGCCATCGGGCTCACCGTCGGGCTGCTCGTCGCGCTGCCCGGCGGCCCGCCACCGCCCCCGAAGCCGGTCGCGCACCTGGCGGTGGCACCGCCCAAGCCGGCGCCCAAGAAGCCGCGACCGCGGCTCCCGCTTACCTCGCCGTTCACCGGCGAGCCCATCAAGAAGCTGGGGCCGGTGCTGGTCGCGAAAATCGACAACATCGTCTACGCACGGCCGCAGACCGGGCTCCAGTCGGCCGACATCGTCTACGTGCTGCCGGTGGAAGGCGGCCTCAGCCGTTTCGAGGCGGTGTTCTCCTCGCACATCCCGAAGGTGATCGGGCCGGTGCGGAGCGCGCGGGAGGACGACCTCGAGCTGCTGAAGCAGTTCGGCCGCCCCGCGTTCGCTTTCTCCGGCGCCGCGCCCCACCTGCTGCCGTTCATCGAGCGGGCGCGGATCGTCGACCTGTACGCCGGGATCGCCGGCGGCTACTACCGCGATGACAACCGCATCGCCCCGTACAACCTGTTCGCGAACACGAAGACGCTGCTGTCCGAGGCGCGGGGCGCGAGCAAGGCCCGTGACATCGGGTTCAGGTTCGGGCCCGCGCCGGCCGGGGGGCGCGCGGCCACGTCGTATTCGGTGTCCTACCCGGCGGCGGCGTTCACCTTCCGCTGGTCCGCCAAGGACAAGCGGTGGCTGGTGTGGATGGACGGCGCGCCGGCGATGGCGACGGAGGGCGGGCAGCTTGGCGGCCGGACCGTGGTCATCCAGTACACGGTGATCAGGACATCGCGGTTCCTCGAGTACGGAAAGCCCCCGCCGTTCGCGCAGAGCGACGGTTCTGGCCGTGCGATCGTGCTGCGCGACGGGCGGGAGTACACCGTGCACTGGTCGCGTCCGAACCCCGACGGCGGCACCACGTACACCCTGCCGTCGGGTAAGCGGATGACGTTCGAGCGGGGCCAGGTCTGGGTGGTTTTCGCGGGCGCCTGGCCGCGATCACTGGGGTAAGGTTCGGCGCGTGACCCGGCAGAAGGTTCTAAACGTGGCCGATCCCGAGGAGCGTGCCCCTGGCACGGTTTGGTACTCGGCGAAACAGTGGCTGCTCGGGCCGCCCCTGGTCAACTCCGAACTCGGCGAACAGCGGCTATCGAAACCGCTGGCGCTCGGGGTGCTGTCACCGGACGGGATTTCGTCCTCCGCTTACGGCCCAGAAGAAGTCCTGATCGCGCTGCTGCCGATGGCGGGACTGGCGGCCTTCACGCTGATCCTGCCGATGACGCTGGTCATCCTGCTGGTCATGACCCTCGTGGTGGCGTCCTACCGCGAGATCGTCATGGTCTACATCCGGCCTGGCGGCTCCTACGTGGTCGCCAGGCAGAACTTCGGCCCCCGGATCGCGCAGGTCTGCGCGGTCGCGCTCCTCATCGACTACGTGGTCACGGTCGCGGTGCAGACGGCCGCTGGCACCGCGGCGATCGCCTCGGCGTACCCGGCCATCGGGCCGTACACGCTGTGGATCACCGTTGGCGTCGTGCTGCTGATGTGCTACGGGAACCTGCGGGGCATCCGCGAGGCGGGCCGGGCGTTCGCCGTGCCGACCTACCTGTTCGCCGGCTCTGTCCTGCTGATGATCGCCGTCGGCTTGATCAGGGAGATCACAGGCCACCTGCACAGTTACGACGTGCACACGCTGCACGACACGGTTACGATCGGCAGCGGGACGTCGGGGCTGATCAGCTTCGCCCTGATCTTCACGCTGCTGCGGGCGTTCGCCAACGGCGGCGCGTCGCTGACGGGGATCGAGGCGGTCTCCGACGCGGTGGGGGCGTTCCGCCCGCCGGAAGGTCGCAACGCCAGGCAGGTACTCGTGGCCGAGGGGCTGATCCTGGGCACGCTGGTGGCGGGCATCTCCTGGCTCGCGCACGTCACGCACGCGACACCGCGGGCCAGCGGGTACCCGACCGTGCTGGCCCAGGAGGCGCAGCTCGTCTTCGGCTCCGGTTTCCTCTCGCACGCGCTGTTCTTGCTGGTCCAGGTGGCGACCGCGCTCATCTTGTATACCGGCGCGAACACGAGCTTCAACGGCTTCCCCTTCCTGACCAGCTACGTGGCCGGTGACTCGTTCCTGCCCCGGTGGCTGCTCAAGCGCGGTCACCGGCTGGTGTTCTCCAACGGCATCATCGTGCTGACCGCGGTTTCCGTGGCGCTGCTGATCATCCGCGGCGCGAACGTGAACAGCCTCGTGCCGCTGTACGCGGTCGGGGTGTTCACCGCCTTCTCCATGGCCGGGTTCGGCATGGCGCGCTACCACCAGCGGCACCGGGAGCCGGGCTGGCGGCGCAGGACGGTCGTCAACTTCTCCGCCGGGGTGCTGACCTCGATCGTGGTGGCGATCTTCGTGACCGTGAAGTTCACCGAGGGCGCCTGGCTGGTCGTGGTGCTGTTCGCGGTGGGAGTCCCGGCGCTGATCCGGCTGAACCAGACGTATCGCGCCGAGTCCGAAGTTCTTGAGACCCTGGCCGACCAGGAACCGCCCCCCGAGCCGAACTACGCGCGGCGCACTGTCTTCATCCTGATCGACAGCTTCGACCTGGCCACCCTCGCCGCCATCAGGTACGCGCGGTCGATGCGCCCCACCACGATCCGCGCGGTGCATTTCGTCATCGACTCCGCCCGGGCCGACAAGCTCAGGGACAAGTGGACCCGGGCCGGCCGGGGGGTGCCGCTTGACTTCATCGACGTCCCCGACCGGCGGATCACCGCCGCGATCGCGGAACTGGTGGAACGCGAGGCCAGCGACCCGGCGACCCACGTGACCGTGGTGCTGCCGCGGCGCACCTACTCCCATGTGGTCGGCCGGCTGCTGCACGACAGGACGGCGGACAAGATCGCGGCCGTGGTGAGCCGGATCCCGCGGTCCGCGGCGACCATCGTCCCCTACGACGTGCAGAGCCGGGTGCGGGTGCTGCAGGCGCGTCAGCAAATGCGGGCGGTGCCCGACGGCAGGTCGAATGACGACCGGATCCTCGCCGAAGAGGGCAACGTGGCCGGGCGGCACCAGCTCGGCGCCACGCGCACGTCCGGCTCGGAGGCGGCGCCGGCGAGGCAGCCGGTCACGACGGAATCAGGGAGCACGCCGATCGGCGAGGTGGCCGGCCCGGGCAAGCACACGATCGAGGGACGGATCAGGGTCGTGGAGATCCGGCCGGCCGGGCAGAACTCGGTGCTGGCCTGCGAGCTGTCCGACGGCACCGGCGATCTCACCGCCCTGTTCTACGGCCGGTCGCACATTCCCGGCCTGGTGTGCGGCGCCCGGGTCCGGCTCACCGGTCCCGTCGGCTTCCGCGCCGGCTCCGATCCGGTCATGACCAACCCGGCCTACGAGCTGCTGTTCCCAGACGGACGGTGACAGCCCCGCGTTAGCGGCCCGTTAAGGCGCGTCGGGCGCGCGTTAAGGATGCGTCAAGACCCTTCGCATCAGCCACGGCGAGGCCGTCAACTGGGAACATGAGGCGCCGGACGCAGGCTGCGCGATCATTCCCCGCGGTGTTCGCCCTGCCCGCCGGGTTCACTGCCTTCCTCGCGGTGGGCACGATCGCCGCGGCGCTGGGCGGGCGCATGCCAGGCACCGCCGTGCTCACGGCCTGCGCGGCGATCACCGGGGTGCTGTCCGCGACGGCCGAGCCGCTGGCCGCGCTGCCGCTGGCCGCGATCGGCTGGCTCACCGTCGCCGGCTTCTCCAAGCCGCCGTACGCGCAGCTGCGGCTGTCCGGGAGCTTCACGTGGAACGCCGCGATCGTGCTGGTGATCGCGGCCGCCGCGGGTACCTGCGTGCGGTTGGTCCTGCGGCGGTACACACTGGTATACATGGAGGTCCGGTCCGGGAAGCGTGACGAGCCGGGCGGCGCGGAAGCGGCGGGCGGCATCGGAAGCCGCCGCGTGCTCGGCGCCGCGCTGCTCGCGGCCGCCGGGCTGCCGCTGCTCACCTGGGCGCTGGCGGCAGCCCGCCCGCACCTGGACCTCGCCGATGACCTGCTGATCTACCTGGTTGCCGTGGTCGTGATCACGGTAGTCGGCGGATTCTGGCCGGCGGTGGCCGCGGCCGTCGCGGCCAGCCTGCTGCTGAACTGGTACTTCACGCAGCCGCTGCACACGTTCACCATTCAGCAGCCGCGGAACCTGCTGGCCCTGCTGCTGTTCGTCACCGTGGCGGTGGCGGTCAGCAGCGTGGTGCACCTGGCCGCCCGCCGGGCGGTGCAAGCGGCCCGCAGTCGGCAGGAGTCGGCGGCCCTGCTGGCGCTGGCGCAGACCGTGCTCGGCGGCGCCGACTCACCGATCGAGATCCTGGCGCACCTGACCCAGACCCATGGCGGGCAGGCGGAGCTCATCGAACGGACCGGAGGCCACTGGGTGCGGGTCGCGGCCAGCCAGGCGGGCTCGCCCCTGGACGCCGCCACGCGGATAGACGTCAGGCCGGGCCTGGCGCTGCGGGTGACCGGACAGCGCCCGACCGCCACGCGAGCCCTCCTCGCCGGGTACGCGGCCCAGGCGGCGGCGGCCGTCGACAGGGAACGGCTGCGCATTCAGGCCGCCCAGGCCGAGGCACTCGCCGAGGGCAACAGGATCCGCACCGCTTTGCTGGCCGCGGTCAGCCACGACCTGCGAACCCCGCTCGCGTCGATCAAGGCCAGCGTTAGCAGCCTGCGGCAAGACGACGTGGACTGGTCGGCCGCGGACGAGGCCGACCTGCTCGCCACGATCGAACAAGATGCCGACCGGCTCGACGACCTGATCGGCAACCTGCTCGACATGAGCCGCCTGCACACCGGGTCGCTCCAGCCGTTCCTTCGGCCGACCCCGGTCGACGAGGTGGCCCCCGCCGCCCTGCTCGGCCTGGACCGTTCATCCGGGCTCACGCTGAGCGTCCCTGAGAATCTCCCGGTCGTCCGCGCCGACCCTGGTCTGCTCGAACGGGTCCTGGCCAACCTGTTCTCCAACGCGCTGCGGCACTCACCGCCCTCGCAGCCGCCGGAGCTGCGGGCGGCCCCGGCCGGCGACGGCAGGGTGGCGCTCGATGTCATCGACCACGGTCCCGGCGTCGCTGACGCCGACAAGGAGCGCATCTTCGAACCCTTTGTCCGCATCGACAGGCACACCTCCGGCGTGGGGCTGGGCCTGGCCGTGGCCAAGGGCTTCGCGGACGCCATGGGGGGGTCCATCACCGCCGCGGACACTCCCGGCGGCGGCCTTACGATCACGGTGACGCTGCCGGTCGCGGCCGGCGACAGGACGGCGCTCGAGGCCGAGGCATGACACGCGTCCTCGTGGTCGACGACGAGCCGTCGATCCTGCGGGCGCTGAGGATCAACCTGACCGCGCGCCACTACGAGGTGACCACCGCCGCCGACGGCGCCTCCGGCCTGGCCGCGGCCGCGCGGGACCGTCCCGACGTGATCATCTTGGACCTCGGGCTGCCCGACATGGACGGCACCGAGATCATCTACGGCGTCCGCGGCTGGGCCAGCACCCCGATCATCGTCTTGTCGGCCTGGGGACAGGAGAGTCAGAAAGTCGCCGCGCTCGACGCCGGCGCCGACGACTACGTCACGAAACCCTTCGGCATGGACGAGTTGCTGGCCCGGCTGCGCGCCGCCGTGCGCCGGGCCACGCCCGCCCCTGACCAGCCGGTGATCATCACCCCGGACTTCACCGTCGACCTCGCGGCCAAACAGGTCACCCGCAGCGACAGCGACACGGTGCGGCTCACCCCCACGGAATGGCAGATCCTGGAGATCCTGGTCCGCAACACCGGCAAGCTCGTCACCCAGCGGCAACTGCTGCACGAGGTCTGGGGCCCCGCCTATGAGACCGAGGGCAACTACCTTCGTGTCTACATGGCCCAGCTTCGCCGCAAGCTCGAACCCGAGCCATCCCAGCCGAAGTACCTGCTGACCGCGCCCGGCATGGGTTACCGGTTCGACGCCTGAACGCCAGCCGTGACGTAGCCGTCGATCCGGCGTAGCCGACCGTCGGTGATCAGGTCGTCTATCAGGGTGTCAGTCCAGTACCACGGCCAGGAGAACCAGCGGCGGAGTTCGGGTTCCGAGGCGACTACCGCCGCCTTGACCGCCGCGGCGAGCAGGGCGGCGAAGGACTCGGCGGGATCCTGGCGCGGCGTGGCCGACGGCCCGGCGTAGGCCTGGTCCCAGCGCAGTAGCTCGCTGGAGTGCGCGTGGCCCTCACCGGCGGTGACGGCGGCCGAGCGGGCCACGATCGCACCGCATCGTTCGAGCGGGTAACGGAGCGCCTTGAGTTCCTGGCGCTTGAGCCGAAGTTCGGTACGCAGGTCCTCGATGTCCGCCGGGCCTGCCGCGGCGAGGTGGTCGAGCAGTCGCCGCCAGCCGGGGTCCTCGGCCCGCATCCGGTCCGTCTCGGCCCGGCAGATCGGGTCGAGCAGCGCCGCGGTCTTCTGACTAACCAGCAGGTTCTTCCCCTTGTGGACCGCGACGCAGAGGTAGCCGCGGTCGACGAGCTCACCGAACCACGGCCACTTGGTGGCCGGCCACGAGGCGAAGCCCGCGCCGCCTGGCCGGTACGCCTCCTCGTGGCATGCCTCGTAGAGGCTGGGCAGCGCGCAGTCCGCGGTCCGCGTTAGCAGCCCGCGGTCGAGCAGGAACGCTTCGGCCTCGTCAGGCGATTCCAGCGCGCGGTCAGGGGTTAGCCGACACTCGATCGCGCGGCGCTCGAGGAGTTGGGCGAGTGACTCCATGACGCCATCTTCGCTCGCCAGACGGGCGGGCGGTCAGCGGCGGTGCTGAGAGGCGGCACGGTTCGTTCAGAAAAATAATTAGTTATTCTCATCAAATGTCTGGTCACTCGAGTCGCGGATGAGTCGGCTCTTGCCACGCTGGGTGTCTAGGCACGTGCTGCTCGACCTGTCGCCGCTCGGCCGGTCCCGCGACTTCAGGGCGCTGATCGGCGGACTCGGGGTGTCCACCCTCGGCAACCAGCTCACGGCCGTGGCGGTGCCTTACCAGGTGTACTCGATCACGCACTCCTCGCTTGACGTGGGGCTGGTGTCGCTGACCCAGCTGTTCCCGCTGATCGCGGGGTCGCTGCTGGGCGGGTCGTTCGCCGACTCGATGGACCGGCGGCGGCTGCTGCTCGTGGTCGAGGCGCTTGGCGCGTTGTCCAGCGCGGGGCTCGCGCTGAACGCCGACTTCGGGCCCGCGCTGTGGCCGCTGTTCCTGTTCCCGGCCGTCACCGCGGCGCTGAGCGGGATGGACAGTTCGGCGCGCAACGCGATGGTGCCCAACCTGGTCGGGCTGGCCTCGGTGCCGGCCGCGAACGCGATGTTCCAGGCGCTGTTCCAGACCGGCGCGATCGTCGGGCCGGCCGCAGCTGGCCTCCTGCTGGCCGGGGCGGGCGTGCACGTCGTGTACTGGCTGGACGTGGTCAGCTTCGGCGCGGCGCTCGTGGCTGTGCTGGCGATTTCGCCCCAGCCCCCAGTGGTGAACGGAGCGCGTGGGGGCGTGGCCCGGCCGCGGCCGGGCCTGAAGTCGACGGCCGAGGGGCTGCGCTTCGTCCGGCGCAGTCCGACCATGCAGGGGGCTTACCTCATCGACTTGAACGCGATGGTGTTCGGGCTGCCGCGGGCGTTGTTCCCGGCGTTGGGGGCCACGGTGTTCGGCGGCGGAGCCACCACGGTGGGGCTGCTGTACGCCGCGCCGGGGGCGGGCGCGCTGCTCGGCGCGCTGAGCAGCGGCTGGGTAGGGCGGATCCGCCGCCAGGGGCTCGCGGTGATCATCGCCGTCATCGTGTGGGGGGCGGCGATCACCGGGTTCGGGCTGGTCCGGCTCCTGCCTGTCGCGCTGTTGCTGCTGGCGGTGGCGGGCTGGGCGGACGTGGTCTCGGCGGTGCTGCGGAACACGATCATCCAGTTCTCCGGGCCGGACTCGCTGCGCGGGCGGCTGATGGGCGTGCAGATGGCGGTGGTGGCGGGTGGTCCGCGGCTGGGCGACCTGGAGGCGGGCGTGGTCGCGACGGCGTTCGGCGACACGTTCGCGGTCGTGTCCGGCGGAGTCGCGTGCATCGCCGGGGCGCTGGCGGTGGCACGGCTGCTCCCGGCGTTCCGGCACCAGCGCACGGACGAGACGCGTTCCGGGTTCTCGGTCGACCTGCGCGCCGCCGCCGACACCGCCGCGGCGGAGGCCGACGGCGTTGACCTCACATAGCCGGCGGGGCGGAGGGGGCGGCCGTTAGGGTGGCCAGGTCGTCGTCGGTGAAGGTGAGGCCGAAGACTTCCGTGAGGGCGGCGGCGAATTCCTCATCGGTCAGCGTGCAGCGGTCCTTGACGTAGCCGGGGGCCGTGACGGTATACCCCCGGCCGACTATCGAGTGGATCGCGCCTGCCACGCGGCGGACGAGGATCGGCTGCCAGGTGAACCACGAGTCGGGGTAGGTGGACGTGTAGTGGTTGGACATCACCACGTCCGCCGGGTACACGCGCTGGTCCTCGACGCGGTAGAGCGTGACCCAGTCGGCGCCCTGGAGTTCGCGCAGCTTCCAGGTGCCGTCGGCCTCGCCGGTAACCACCTCGTACACCCAGCCGTCTGCCTCCTGCGGGCCGGCGCGCCACGCCAGCGGAACCGGAGGCGAGGAGCCGAATCCGACGTCGGCCAGCCAGTCCTGCGACCCGGCACCGACCCGCAGCGTCAGGTGGGTCCGCGGGCGCATCGGCTCGCCGTCGGGGACGACCCGGGCGAGCAGCCTGTCCACGGTAAACCCTAGCCGTTCGAGCGCCGCGGCGAAAAGCTGCCCGTGCTCGTAGCAGTAGCCGCCGCGCCTGGCGTAGATGAGCTTGTCCTGGATGGACTCCAGGTCCGCGTTGACGCCGCGGCCGAGCATGATGTCGAGGTTCTCGAACGGGATCGCCGCCAGGTGCGCCCGGTGCAGCTCGGCAAGCAGCGCTTGTGACGGCTCAGACGTGCCGGACGCCGGGCCGGTGTAGCCGATCCTGGCGAGATAGGCGTCCAGGTCGAGCTTGCCGACGGACCAGTCGTCAGTCATCCGCTGGCGGCGGCGTCGAGGAGACCATCTTGGCGATCAGCGCGCCCGCCACCACACCCCCGGCGATCGCGCCGAGCGCGGTCAGCTTGCCGGGCAGCGACGGGCCGATCTTGTACTTGCCGGGTCCCGCCGCGGCGAGCGTCAACGCGAGCGTGGCATAGGCGACGGGAAGCTCGACTCCGCCGCGGACCGCCATCAGCCCACCCTGGCGGTTGTGCGCGGCGGCGACGCTCATCGCCCCGGCGACCGCCAGCGGGCCCGCGGGGCTAGCGATCCCGGTGACTGTAAGCAGCCCGCCGGTGATCTCGGTCGCCGCCGCCGCGGTGGCCATCTGCTTGCCGGGCGCGAGGCCGTTCTTCTCGAACAGCGCGCCTGCGCCCTCCAGGCCCGGCCCGTGGAACTTGCCCAGCAGCTTCTGCGAGGCGTGGATGAACATGTACCCGCCGAGCAGAAGCCTGGCGCCGAACAGGGCCGCGTCGCGCATGTTGTCCTCCGTCACCGGTGCCGCTTGATACCCAGGGCTATATATACCGTAGTGCGGAGGTAGCCCATGGCGAGGATCCGCTGCGCGGGTGGCTAGGCTTACCCCCAAGCGTTCTTCCTCTACATTTCGGGACGGTCGATGAGCGAATCCACCGCCGGCGCCTGGGTGCTCGACCCGGCCGGCTCCTCGGTTGAGTTCGGTGGTAAGGCGTTCTGGGGCATGGTGCCGGTACGCGGCAAGTTTGGCACGTTGAGCGGCCAGGGCACGGTAGGCGAAGACGGGTCGGTAAGCGGGCAGCTTGTCATCGACGCCGCCTCACTGGACACCAAGAACAACAAGCGGGACACCCACCTGCGGTCGGCCGACTTCTTCAACGTCGAGAAGTACCCGACGGTCACGGTGAGCGTGGATTCGGCTGTCTTGGACGGGTCGAACCTGAAATGCACCGGGACCATGGAGGCGGCGGGCAAGAGCGTGCCGATCTCGTTCACCGCGACTGTTGAGTCCACCGGCGCGGACGCGGTTGTGCTGAAAGCGGTGCTGCCGATGGCGCGCAGCACGTTCGGGATGACGTGGCAGCAACTCCCCGGCATGGTCAAGGACGCCGCGCAAGGCACGGTCACGGCCAGGTTCGTCCGGCCGTAGGTTCCGGGGTTAGGCGGGAAGCTCGCCCAGGGTCACCCTGACCGTGGCGGTGCTGCCGTTGGCCCTGGCGACGTTCACCGAGGCCTGCTGACCTGGCTGGAGGCCAGCGAGCACGGCCGCCAGCGTCTCGCTGTCGGGCGTCGGCGTCCCGTTGACCGCGGTGATGACGTCACCCGGCCGCAGGCCCGCCCTGGCGGCGGCGCCGTCGGTCGTCACCGCGACGATGGCCACTCCAGCGGGCTGGCCGCTTGGCCCGGTAACCGTCTCCGCCTCTACGCCCAGCGCCGCGCGGTGCGAGTCGGTCACCCGGCCGCTCTTGATGATCTGCCCGGCGATGTCAGTGACGATGTTGGAGGGGATGGCGAACCCGATCCCGGCCGCGGCGCCGCCCAGCTGCTGGTCCGTCGCCGCCAGGGTGGGAATCCCCACGACCTGGTCGGCCAGGTCCACGAGGGCACCGCCGCTGTTGCCGGGGTTGATGGCAGCCGACGTCTGGATCGCGTCCGGCAGCGTCGCGCCCGGTGACCCGTCCCCCTGCCCCTCAGAGACCGTCCGCCCGACCGCCGAGACGATCCCGTCCGTCACGCTGCTGGCCAGGCCCAGTGGGTTGCCCATAGCCAGCACGATGTCGCCGACCTGCAGTTTCGACGAGTCGGCGAAGCGAGCTGGCGTCAGGTGCGCGGCACCGGTGACCTGGATGACGGCGAGGTCATCCGGTGGGTAACTGCCGGTGAGCTTGGCCGACAGCGCCGTCGCCGAGCCGGACAGGGAGACCTGGAAGGTCGTGGCGGTCCCGACAACGTGGGCGTTGGTCACGATATGACCGTCCGTGTCGTATATCACCCCGGATCCGAGGCCGGATGTCGTCTTGATCTCTACCACCGACGGCAGTACCTGGCGGATCGTGCTGACGAACTCCTGCTGCAGCGATGCTCCCCCGGTCGCCGCCGAGGTCGGCGCGGCGGCCGCGGTAGCTGTTGAAGCGACTGGCGCGGCCGCTGTTGAAGCGGCAGGCACGGAAGCCCCGGTCGTCGCGGACCCGCCGCCGCTCGTGCATCCAGCGGCCGCGAGCGCCGCCACGAGCGCCGCCGCGGCGCTCGCTGTACTCCCGGCCAGAGGTCCAGACCGTCGTCGCATGGTTGACCACCCCCGAAGCATCTGGTCAATCTCTTTGTCGACGGGTGACCTGCCCCGGGCGCTACCTGTTCATGTGCCGGGGTACCCGGCTTTACCAGGGGACTTGGGTCCCGTCCCAGTTGAAGAACTCCCCCGACGGGCCGTCGTCCGGCAGCAGGGCCAGCCGGACCGCGCCCGCCGCGCCCTCGGCCGGGTCGCCGTCGCTGTCGGCCGCGCCGGCGTTGAGGTCGGTGCGACGCAGGCCCGGCGCGTGCGCGTTGACCTTGATTTTGTCGTCCGCGAGGCTGTGCGCGTACAACACGGTCAGCGCGTTCAGCGCCGCCTTGGACGAACGGTAGGCGGCATAGCTGCCCCGGTGCGGGAACTGCGGGCCGGTTGCCCAGGTCAGCGATCCAGTGCCGCTGGAGACGTTCACGATCCTGGGGTGCGCGGACCGGCGCAGGGCCGGGAGGAAGGCGTTTGTCACGGCGACGACGCCGAAGACGTTCGTCTCGTAGATGCGGCGGAAAGTGGCTACGTCCTCGTGGTCCGGCGTGCTGGCATCTCCGGAGATGCCTGCGTTGTTGACTAGGACGTCGAGAATGTCGATCTGGCGCGCCGCCGCGTTGATGGTCGCTTCGTCCGTCACGTCGAGGACGAGCGGCCTGGTGTCCGCGCCTATCTCGTCGACGGCGCGCTGACCGCGTCCGGCGTCGCGGGAGCCGACGTAGACGGTCAGGCCGGCGGCCGCCAGCTGGCGGGCGATTTCCTTACCGATGCCCTTGTTGGCACCGGTGACCAAGGCGATGAGGTTGTCCATAATGTCGAGGGTGCCCGCGCACGGGTCTTCTCATCCAGGGACAGTCAGTACGCCGCGACCGCTCGAGCGCTGCGGGATCTGGCGATGCGGGTGCCGGCGCCGGAATTCGCGTGATGAAGCTGGTACCGATTTCAGAGGGAATACTTAGCGAAGGAAACGTATTTCAGGCACGCGCGTCACTATCTTCTGTGCATGCTTGAAAAGGTCTTCGCACTTGTTCACCTGGACTTCGCGCCAGATCACCGGCAGCCTTCTGGCGGGAGGGTGGTGCTGGCGACGGTCGTGTCGATCGTAGGCTCGCTGCTCGCCGACGCTCTCATCGTCGTCATCGCGCAGGCGCTCGTGCCGAGCGACAAGGGTTACGCGCACTTCCAGTTCTCCGACTACGCCAAGCTGACCGTGATCGGCGTGATCATCGCCTGCGTCGCGTGGCCGATCACCACCCGGATCACCTCGCAGCCACGGTGGATGTTCTTCCGCATGGCCGTGCTTGTCACGCTCGTGCTGTGGCTGCCGGACGTGTACATCCTGGTCAACGGCCAGCCGGGCCGGGCCGTCGCGTTCCTGTTCCTGATGCACCTGGCGATCGCGGTGGTCACCTACAACGCGCTGGTCCACCTGGCGCCGGTCCGCGCGCTGGCGCATCGGACCCACCGGCGGGCGCAGGCGGTCCACCAGTAACGTAGAATTTGTCGAGCGTGTGTCGCTCGGTGAGCGAATCGGTCTCCACGGACGTGGCGCTCTAGGCAACGTGATTGACGGAGTCAACGTGACCACCGGAGTCAACGCGACCACCTGAGTCCCCCTGGAGACGATCTTTTTGACTGCCTTGCCCGCAGAGAAATCTGCCATGTTCGCGTGCGATGAGACGTTCGCGTCCCTTGGCGTACCCGCCCCGCTGGTCAGAGTGCTGGAGGACGACGGCATCACCACGCCGTTCCCCATCCAGGCAGCGACGCTGCATGACGCATTCGCCGGCCGTGACATCCTCGGCCGGGCGAAGACCGGCTCGGGCAAGACGCTCAGCTTCTCGCTGCCGATGGTCACCCGGCTGGCCGGCGGCGTCACCGCCGCTGGCCGTCCGCGCGGGCTGGTGATCGTGCCCACCCGCGAACTCGCGACCCAGGTCCAGGGGGTGCTGCAGCCGCTCGCCCGGGCGATGGGGCTGCGGATCGCGACAATTTACGGTGGTGTCTCCTATCGCCCGCAGATCAACGCGCTGCAGCGCAGGACCGACGTGCTCGTCGCGTGCCCGGGCCGCCTCGCCGACCTGATCGGGCAAGGCTACTGCGACCTCGGCGACGTCGAGGTGACCGTGATCGACGAGGCGGACCAGATGGCCGACCTCGGGTTCTTGCCGATCGTCCGGCGGCTGCTTGAGGCGACCCCTGCCCACGGGCAGCGGCTGCTGTTCTCCGCGACGCTCGACAGCGCGATCGACGTGCTCGCCCGTCGTTTCCTGACCGACCCGGCGACGCACTCGGTGGACGAGACCTTCTCCCCCGCCGAGATCGAGCACCACGTTCTTACGATCGACCCGGCGCACCGGCTCGACGTGCTCGCCGCGCTGGCGGGCGGGTCGAAGCGGTCGCTGGTGTTCACCCGCACCAAGCGTGGCGCCGAGCGGCTGGCGCGCCAGCTGACCGAGGCGGGCATACCGGCGGCGGAACTGCACGGCAACCTCGCCCAGGGAGCCCGGTCGCGGAACCTCGCGGCGTTCGGGACCGGCGCGGTCCGGGTCATGGTCGCCACGGACATCGCGGCCCGCGGCATCCATGTGGACGGCATCGACCTGGTGATCCACGCCGACCCGCCGAACGAGCACAAGGCGTACGTGCACCGCTCGGGGCGGACGGCGCGAGGCGGCGCTGACGGGGTCGTGGTCACCATGCAGACGAGGGCGCAGGCTCGCGATGTCGGCAAGCTTATGCGCGAGGCCGGCGTGACACCGCACCAGGCCACCGCCGAACCCGAGTCGGAGGTGGTGCGGTCGATCGCGGGCCCGCCGACGCCGCGGGTGAGGCTGACCACCAAGGTGACCGACCTGGTGAAGCCCGATGAGCGGCTGTCCGACCGTCCCGGGACTCGGGTCGGCGACGGGGGCACCGGGCGGGGCCGCAAGTCGCGGGCGGAGCGGCGCGGTGGATCGGAGCGGCCTCGTTCTGACCGGCCGCGTGGTGAGCGGCCGCGTGATGAGCGGCCTCGTGGTGAGCGGCCGGCGCGGGCCGGCGGGCCCGCCGAGCGGACGTGGAGTGAGCGGCCGGCCAGGCTCGGCCGTACGGAGCATGCCAATGGCAGCGACCGGGCGCGCGGCGACTGGGCGCCCTACGACAGGCCCCGCGGGCAGCGTGCCGCGGGCAATCGGCAATCTGGCGGGGCATACCGCGGCGGAAGCCAGGGCGGCGGACGGGGCGGGACAACCGTGCGCTCGGGATATTCCGGGCGCCGGACCGTCGGCGGGAAGCGGTCGGACCCCGGGCACGCATCACGTTCCTGACATATCATCCGTCGACGTGCCACACAACCAAGCCACTTTTCCTGTGCGAGAGCGCCGATTCTCGTCGCGGGATGCGGTAGATTGAGCTCGGCTGTTGTCGGACTATGCGATCGTAAATTCGTCCGGGGATTCGTGCAACGGGCGAATTACCTGTCGGCGAACGGGGTTCGTACGACGGTGGGGTATCCCGCAGCTGATCTGCGTGAAGTGCGCGGATCTCAGGCTCATCTTGAAGGACACATAGAGAAATGGCTCAGGGGACCGTAAAGTGGTTCAACCCGGACAAGGGCTTTGGCTTCATCGCCCCCGATGACGGAAGCGCGGACGTCTTCGTCCACTTCTCCGCCATCGAGTCGAGCGGGTACCGCACCCTCGAGGAAAACCAGAAGGTCGAGTACAGCGTGACTCAGGGGCCGAAGGGTCCGCAGGCCGCGCAGGTCCGCACCGTCTGAAACTCTCAGACCCAACTCCCGGTCACGCGGTCCTACGGACCGACCGGTAAACCCACGCAACTGGTGACGGGTCGGCGCATGTCATGTGCCGACCCGTCACCGCTGGCGTTTGGCTGCGCTTATTGAACCGCGCCGAGCGATCTAATGCCCTGCCATTCGGACGCAAAAGGGTGCCATTGTGTTCCGAGCGTGCAGAAAAGTAAGGGATACCTGGCTTTAAAGGTGAAGGCATCCCGGCAGCGCTCGAACGCATATTTGACAGGTGCGCTACACTTGCATGCATGAGCGTGCCGGTTCAGGAGTCGTTGCTGGACTTGGGCGAGGACCCGGCGCCAGGACCGCTTCACCCGGAACGGGTCCGGCTGGCGCACGGCGCCTGGGTTGACGTGCAGCGCGGTTGGCTGACCAGTTCCGGCGCCCTGTTCAGCACACTGGCTGACGACGTGCCCTGGCGAGCCGAACGGCGGCACATGTACGAGCGAATCGTCGACGTGCCGCGGCTGCTCTGTTTCTACGCGGAGGACGCGGAACTCCCCGATCCCGTCCTCGACGTGTGCCGGGACGCGCTCACCGAGCACTACCAGGGCGAGTTGGGCGAGCCGTTCCGCACCGCGGGCCTGTGCCTATACCGGGACGGGCGGGACAGCGTGGCATGGCACGGTGACACGATCGGACGCGGCAGCACCGAGGACACCATGGTCGCGATCTTGTCGCTCGGCACGGCGCGCCCCTTGCTGCTACGACCCCGCGCTCACGGGGAAACCGGCGACGGTGTGCACGGGACCTTGCGCTACAACCTCGGGCACGGGGACCTGCTGGTGATGGGCGGCAGCTGCCAGCGCACCTGGGAGCATGGCGTGCCGAAGTCGGCGCACACCACCGGCCCGCGGATCAGCGTCCAGTTCCGCCCGCACGGCGTGCGCTAGCCGCGCCCTACCCCGTGCCCTACCCCGCGGCCTGGCTCGCGGCGGTGCCGGGGGGCGGGTCGTTGCGCCAGCCCGTTGGATCCGGGCCGTGTCTCGATGATCGTGGATCGTTTTCCATGCTCCAGCCTGGAAAACGATCCACGATGATCCGCTCCCCGGAACGAGCTGTCCGCTGAGGCGCGGGCCTTGGTCACATGTCGGGCTGTTAACTCCAGGACGAGCCGTTCCAGTGGACGATGAGGGTCGAGCCGTAGTCGGTGGTGCCGACTCCCCAGATATCGCTGCGGGAGACGGCGGATATGCTCCAGATCTCGTTGAGGTAGGCGCTCGGCGGGTTCGGGCTCGCAACCAGCGTCCAGCGACTGCCGTCCCAGTGCTCGACCAGCGTCTTGCACTGCGGGCCGCCATTGCTGCAGCGCGTCGGGTTCCTGATGCCGACCGCCCAGACGTTGTGGGTCCACGACGCCGCCACGCTCACCAAGGCGGCGTCGCCGCCGGGCGTCTGGCTAGGCACCACGGTCCAGTGCAGGCCGTTCCAGTACAACGTCAGGGTGTGCTGCGTACCGTCAGGGGCGAAGTAGCTCCCTACGGCCCAGACGTTGTCGCTTGAGATGACCGTCACGCTTTGCAGGCTGCTCCCGGTGTCCACGTTCGGGCTGGGCACGCGGGTCCAGGTCTTACCGTTCCAGTGCTCGATCAGGGTCTGCCGGGCTCCGGTCGAGCCCACCGCCCAGGCGTTCGATGGCGAAGTCGCCGCCACACCCGCCAACTGTCCGCCGGGGACGGCCCTCTGGAGGTTCTGGATCGTCCAGTGCTTGCCGTTCCAGTGCTCGATCAGCGGGGCGACCGCAGATCCGCTGCCGGGCCCACCGGATGCGGCCAACCCGACCGCCCAGGCGTTGCTCGCCGAGGTGGCCGCGACATCGGCGAAGTAACCGCCGACGGCCGGGTTCGGGGTGGCGACATGAGACCAAGACGAGCCGTTCCAGTGTTCAGCGAACGTCTGCGAAGGACTGAACCAGTTGGTCCCGCCGACCGCCCAGACGTCGCGAGCCGAACTGGCGGCCACGCCCTCGAAGTATCCCGCTCCGGCGACGGACTGCGACCACGCGCTGCCGTTCCAGTGCACGATCAGCGAACTGTTTGGGGTAAGCCCGGCCGCCCACACGTCGCGGGCCGAGATGGCCGCCACGCTGTAGAGCCGTCCGGGGAAAGTCGTGTACGCCGCCGGGGAGGCGGGCCGGGCAGCGGCCGCGGTCGCCGTCGTCGCGGGGACGGCGAGCGTGGTACCCGCCCCGAGCGCGAACATAGATACTAAACAGCTAAGAGCCCTTTTCTTCATCGCTCCTCCACTTGGGGATTAAAGCCCAGTGAGTTGGGCCGGAGCGGGAACCGGCCGGTGTTGGCCACTACACCCATGATGGCACGTGATCCGTCAGGGCGTAAGGTCCGCGGCGTAACCACGCGAGGCAGAATTGGCGGCCGATCAGGAAAGCCCCCTTCCGTTCGGAAGAAATGTTTTGCGAGTGAATGGCGGCGGGGCAACAATGACCTATTTATTCGAGGTCCGCGGCGAACGATTCTGGGGCGCGCATCCGCCACGCGTCGGTGATGAGTTCCGCGAGGCGGCCGGCGTCCACCTCCGGCAGGCGCAGCATCACCAGCGGCCAGCCTTCGTAGCCGGGGGCGGTGAAGAACAGCCGCGGCTCGCCGAGGAGTAGCGCCTGCTTCTCGGCCTCGTCGCCGACGTAGAGCACGGCGATGTCGGTGCGGATGACCCGGGTCTGGCCCGGGATGCGCTCGGGATAAGACCACACGAACCCCTTGCCGCCGACCCGGAAATCGAAGCCGTCGCTGTCGATTTCTTCGACCTGCGGCAGCGTGAGCGCCAGGCGGCGCACGTCGTCGGCGGTAGCCATCGGGGTTCCCTTCCGCGGGACGCGAGTCGGGTCAGAGCGGGGCGGACCGGGTCATATCCTCGCGTTACTGGTTTTGCCTCTTCGCATCGGTCGGCACTGGCACTTCCGTCAAATTCTACCCGCACACATCATTACCGCGAGAAATGCCACGCAGTGGTAAAAGAATGCCCGGAGAGGGGATAAGAGTCGTCATGACGTCCAGCACGAGCACGAGCACGGGGGGCCGGTCCAAGGGCCTGGTCCTGGCCGCGATGATCTTCGCGGTGGCGATGACCTTCATCGACCAGACGATCGTCTCGATCGCCGCGCCGACGGTACAGCGTGACCTCGGCCTGTCCGCCAGCGGCATCCAGTGGGCGATCAACGCCTACCTGCTGGCCCTGGCGGCCCTGTTCGCCTTCGGCGGGCGACTCGCGGACACCGTCGGCCACCGCACGATGGTGGTGATCGGGGTGATCATCTTCGCGGGCGCGTCGGCACTGTGCGGTGCGACACCAAAGGGCGGCGCCGCGGAAGCGTGGCTGGTGATTTTCCGCGCCGTGCAGGGCCTCGGCGGGGCGATCATGTTCCCGGCCGCGATCGGCATCGTGGTCGCGACGTTCGACCCCCGCTCGCGTGGCCGTGCGCTCGCCTTGTTCTTCGGCCTCGCCGGCGGCCTGACCGCGATCGGCCCGATCGCGGGCGGCTACCTGATCGAGTGGACCTGGCGCGCGATCTTCTGGATCAACATCCCAGTCGCCCTGATCGCCCTGGCGCTGATCGCGATCTCCAAACCGGTCACCGAGCACCGCCCGGCCCCCATCGACTACCGTGGCCTGGCCCTCATCGTCGGCGGGGTGGGGCTGAGCGTGTTCGGGTTCCAGCAGTCGGCCCTGTGGGGCTGGGGCAATCCGGCCATCGAGGTGTGCATCGCCATCGGCGTGCTGCTCCTGGTGGTGTTCTTCAGGGTGGAGCTGCGGACCGAATCGCCGCTGATGAACGTCCGGATCTTCCGCAACCAGGCGTTCTTCGTGGAGAACATCATCTTGTTCATCGCCATGATGGCGTTCATCCCGGTGTTCTTCTTCGCCAGCATCTACGGGCAGATCGCGCTGGCGGAGAAGGCCACCACGGCCAGCCTGCTCATCTTGTACTTCTTCCTCGGCTTCGTGGTGTGCGCGCAGATCGGCGGCCGCATGCTGGACCAGGGCGGGGCCAAACGGCCGGTCGTGCTCGGCAGCGCGCTGGCGGCGGTCGGGTTCTTCCTGTGGGCGGGGCACGTGACCAACCTGACCGCGGGCGCTCAGACCATCTGGATCATCATGGCCGGGGCGGGGATGGGGCTGATGCTCGGCCAGGCCAACACCGACGCGATCAACCGGGCCTCCAGGTTCTCCTACGGCGAGGCCACCGGCATCACCCAGACCGTCCGCAACTACGGCGCCAGCCTCGGTTTCGCGATCCTGGGCACGATCTTGATCTCGGACTTCAGGTCCAAGGTTTCCTCCTCGCTGGTCAGCCAGGGCGTGCCCGGCCCGCAGGCGGCGGCGCAGGCGGCCAAGATCGCCAACTTGCAGGCGGGCAGCAGCGGGAACACCAGCGTGATCCCCACGTTCATCCGCGCCGACTTCGCCGGGGCGACGCGAGACGTGCTGTACGGCATGGCGATCATCATGGCGGTGGCGACCCTCGTGGGGCTTCGGGGCCTGCGGCGCGGCGTCCAGCAGGACCTCGGGCACGTCGCGGCGGACGCGCCCAGCCGGGCAGCCGACGCAGCCGACGCAACCGACGCGGCCGACGCGGCCGAGCCTGGGGGCTAGCGCGGCGGACCGCTCCCGCGGACCGTCGGGAGCGATGACGAGCGTGGCCGGTATCGGGTCGGCCTCATCGGGCATCGGCCGGTCCGGTCAGCTCGTAGACAAACACTTGCCTGCCGATGCGCACGCTCCAGCCGGGCGGCAGCGGGACCGGCTCGGCGCCGACGCGCGTCCACTTGTCCGCCCCCGGCGCCCCGATGTAGGTCCCGTGCGCCGACGCGTCGCGGATCAGCACCGTGCCGTTTTCGAGGGAAACGTACGCGTGGACGCGCGAGACCAGGTTCTCCGGGTCCTTCAGCAGCACCGGCGTCGCGTCGCCGCGCTGGACCATGGGATCGTTCCCCGGTTCCCGTCCGAGGACGTAGTCGCGATCAAGGAAGATGACCGGGCCACCCTCCGACCTGAGCGCGCCGAGCGGCACCCTCGCCGCCACCGTCGGCCGGATCACCGGGGGCTGTTCGCGCTGGTCAGGAACCGAGCGCTCCACCACCGTCTCGGCGAGCTGTGGAGTCTGGGCGGGGACGCTGGGCTGCTGAGGCGGCGTGTCCACCGGGGCGCTGGCTTGCTGGGGTGTCTGCTGGGGTGTTTCGGCCCGCGGCGCCGGCGGCCACTCGGCCGCCACCCGCGTCAGGACGAAGCCCTGCCCGGGGACAACGCCGTCCCGCAGATCGGAAAGCGGATCCGGCCGGACCGCCTGGTCCGCCGCTGAACCGATCGCCAGCCACTCGAACGTGCCGGGGATGATCTGGTCCACCCAGGTCAGCGCCTGCTCGCCGGATACCTGGTGGGTCGACCCGCCTTCGGCGAACGTGCAGGTGACCGCGCCGCGAAGGAACGTGACGACGCCGTCGGACGCCGGGGTCACTATCCCGAACGCGGTCACGTCGGAGGACATGTGCCCGATGACCCAGCCGGCCAGCCGGACCGCGATCGCGGTCGCCGGCGCCTGGCGGTCCGACGCGACGGCGGCCGCGAGGTCGATGAGTTCCCTGGCGGTCTCATCGGTCGCGACGGGATCGCCCCGCGGGATCAGCAGGACCGTGTCGCCGAACCGGCCGATGAGACCGGTGCCGGGCTCAATGCCTATGCGCGTCGTCATAGCGCCATTGTGGCCGGAAAATCCCTGGCCCGCAGCCCGCATAGGCCCGACCGCGGGCAATTCGACCCGCTCCCATCCCGAGGATCCGCTTTCCGCTGAGCTGTCTATGTTGTCCGAACGAATGGTGGCTTTGCCCATAGCTCGCGCAGCCTGATGGCGGCGAGCTTGGGCCGGCGGTCACGGGTGAACACGCCCTTGAAGTTGACCGATTCTGGCCGGTGGTCGGCCTGCGCGGTCGCGAAGTCGGCGAACGCCCACACGTGGGTGCCCGCGACGAAGTCCCGCCCAGCGGCCACGCGCAGGAGCCGTTCGATGAGTTCGGCTTGATATTCCTCCGTCCACATGGCAGGAGGGTCGGCGTGAGTGCCGGGAATGGCGTCCGCGCCGAACTCGGTCAGCACGACGGGCTTGCGGTAGCGCTCGTGCACGCGGTCGAGCGTGTCAGCGAGCACGGACTCGGCGACGTCAAGCTGGCCCGGATGCCGGTACCACCCGGGATAGCTGTTGAGAAAGACGATGTCGGCGGCCTCGACTCCCGGTGCGTCAGGCAGGTCGGTCGCGTAACTGACCGGGCGGGACCCGTCGAGCGCGCGCGCCGCGTCACACAACTCGCGCAACGCGCCGGCCGCCAGCGGATGATTCATCCGGGGTTCGTTGGCGACGGACCAGCCGATGACGCAGGCTCGATTGCGGTCACGGGCGATCATCTCGGCAACGAAGCGGAGCGAGAGCTCTTGTCGCCGCCCGAAATCCTCGTCCGCGAAGTACAGGGCGACCGCCGGCGTTTCCGCGATGACCATCAGCCCGAGCTGGTCCGCGACGTCGAGCGTCTCCTCGTCGCATGGGTAGTGCGCGGTGCGGAATGAGTTCGCGCCGACCTCGCGCATGAGGTGCAGGTCGCGCGCCGCGAGCGCCGGATGGGTGCCGCGACCGAAGACAGGGAAATCCTCGTGCCGCCCGAACCCTCGCAGGTGCACGGGCGCGCCGTTGAGCAGCAGCTCGTCACCGGCGACCTCGACCGTCCGGATCCCGCAGCGCAGCGTGTACCGGTCGACGAGCGCGCCGCCGCGGCGCAATTCCACCGCGAGCAGGTGCAGCCGGGGGGTCTGCGGAGACCACAGGCCCGTGCTGTCGACGTGGTGCGATGCCCCTATCGGCTCGCCGTCCAGGGTCAGCGTGATCTCACCGCCGCCGGCCTCGGCGACGACGCGGAACTCGGCTCCGTCGCCGTCTCGCACCGTGTCCACCCGCAGGTCCCTGATGCCGTCCGGAGGTGTGATGACGAGCTCGGGCCGCCGGTGAATGCCAGCGAACGGGAAGAAGTCGAACGGTACGTCGGGGTGAAAGGCGCGGCCATGGCTGTGCTCGGGCGGGACCAGGCCCGGCGGCACCCGATCGCGCCCGAGCCGACCGTCGACACGGACGATGAGTACGTTCTCGCCATCGGCGAGCGCATCGCCGCACGGCAATGCGAACGGAAGGTGGCCCCCCTCGTGGCCGCCAAGCCACGTGCCGTTCAGCCACACCTCCGCCGCGTAACTGACAGACCCGAACCTGATGGCCGCCTCCCGTCCGGCCAGCCGCGGCGCCTCGAAGCGCCGCTCGTACCAGGCGGGACCGAACTCGTCCCTGGCGCCCGGCAGTTGATCGTTCCAGGAGCCGGGAACCCCGATCGGGACCCCGTCCTCGATGCCGGCGCGGGAGTCCCGATCGTCGAACCGGAACATCCACAGCCCGGAAAGGTCGACCGCGGTCCGGCACGTGTTGGTCTGAGGCCGCAGCCCTGCCGTCGGCTGCGGCCCCGCATCGGCGAGGCTCATGTGGTTAGCCTCGCACGTGCCTTAGGTGAACCGGAAATAGTTCACGTTGACGAAGTTCCCTCCGGTGCTCGTGGTGAAGGTCACGTCAAGGGTTTGCGTATCGGCGGGGCAACCGCGCAGGCGCATTAGGCTGGTTCGTTGTGTGCGCCTTCCCCCAGCTCGTCGCGACCGATCTCGATGGGACGATCATCCGCGGCGACGGAACGATCTCGGAGCGGACCGTGGCGGCGTTCGCCCGCGTCGAAGCCGCGGGCGCGCGGTTCGTGCTCGTCACCGGGCGGCCGCCGCGGGTGATGGCGGGAATCGCGGCGGCTTTCGGGCACCGGGGCACCGCGATCTGCTCGAACGGGGCGCTGACCTACGACATGCGCGCGGACGCGGTGATCGCGGGCCGGCTCATCGCGCCGGGCGACCTCGCCGCCGCGGCGCGGGCGATGCGCGCGGCGGTTCCAGGCATCGGCATCGCGGTCGAATATCCGGACGGGCACGCCGCCGACGACGTCTTCGAGGCGATCTCGTTCGACGCCGACATCTCGATCCCGCGGCCAGGCGACGAGGCGCTGTTCAGCCGGCCCGCCGCCAAGCTGCTCGGCCGGCATCTCGGGTACAACCCCGATGAGTTGCTGGCCCTGGCCGCACCGGCGCTGGACGGCCTGGTCAGCGCCTCGCACTCGAACGGCAAGGGCCTCATCGAGGCCGCTCCGGTCGGCGTCAGCAAGGCCACGGCGGTCGCCGAACTCGCCGCGCGGTACGGGGCGGGTCCTGAGTCGGTCCTCGCGTTCGGCGACATGCCCAACGACCTGCCGCTAATGTCCTGGGCCGGGGTCTCCTGCGCGGTCGCCAACGCCCACCCGGACGTGCTCGCCGCCGCCACGCGCGTCATCGGCAGCAACGACGCCGACGGCGTGGCCCGGTACCTGGAGGAGATCTACCCCTAGCGGCACCATCAAGTGGCAACGAGACGTATTAAGTTCGATTTCTCGCGCTATCACGCGATTTTTGTTTACATCTGTGTCACAGGGAGCAATGAGGCAATCTGTAAGGAAATCAGAATAAATAACCACCACATAATGACTTGTGCCGTGTTAGGTTGCTGGAGTTGACAAAGCTATACGTGTCAGTCATTGAACGCTCGGGGGGGCTCGGCAGCGGCCGCGATGAGGCGTTGGCAAGGTTGGATGGTTCGTTTCCTCGTCACGCAACGAGCAGACGCGCGTCCGTTTCCCCTCTCGCTGGTTTCGTGTGAGGCGTTATGGCGGTAATGCGGCGGCGTCGTGTCCGGTCACGGCCCATCCGGTTCTTCCTCATCGGCATGTTCGCCGTGCCCCTGGTCTCGGTGGTAGGGCTATGGGCCTTCCTGACCAGCATCACGGTTACCAATGCCGTCAATGATCACAACTTCAACTCCACCTCACGGGCCATCACCAGCAAGGGCGCACTGCTCTCGCTGGGACTGATGCAAGAGCGGGCACAGACTTACCTCTGGCTGATCACGGACCGGAAGACAGCCAAGAATTCCCTGCTCGAGGCGCGGACCCTGGTGAGTGAGTCGCTCGCCGGCGCGCAGACCTCGCTCAACGCCGGAGGCCTCCCGCTCACCCCCCAGGCGCGGTCCGCGTTGCTTTCCTGGTTCTCGGGCCTGGAACACCTCGGCGCGATCCGCGCCGAGGTCGACTCAGGGGCGATCGACCCCTCGGCCGCGTTCCAGGCGTACACCGGCCTCATCGACGGCGAGTTCCATTACTACTACTCGGCGATCCAGGACACCGGCGGCACGCTGGCCCAGCCGTCGATCGGCTCCGCGGACGCGGCGTACGCGGACGAGATGGCCAACCGGGAGGCGGTCCTCGCCGACGGCGCGCTGGCCGACCACGGAACGTTCAGCCCCGCCGCCCAGCAGGCGTTCACCGGTGCCGCGGCGAGCCGGCAACTGCTCATGAACGACGTCGTCACCTTGCTGCCGACGAACATGAGCGCCCCCTACGTGCGCATCGAGAACTCCCCGCAATACCGGCAATTCCAGGCCATGGAGCAGCAGATCGTATCGAGCGTCGGCAGCGGCGGCCCGATTGCCGTGAACGCGAGCGCGTGGCAGTCGGCCTCGCAGGCGTATCTGGGCGCGATGATCACGGCCGAGCTCAACAGCGGAGGGCAACTCGCGACCGCGGCCGCGTCGCTCAGCGACACGTCGACGACCGAGGCTGTGCTCGCGGGAAGCATCGGGCTGGCCGCCGTTGTCGCCTCGGTCTTCCTGATGGCCTGGTTCGGCCGCAAGCTCACCAGGGACCTGAGAAGCCTGGACGGCAGCGTCCGCGACATGGCCGACGAACGGCTGCCGCGGGTCGTGGAACGACTCAGGCGTGGCGACGACGTGGACGTGCTCGAGGAGTCCCCACCGCCAGCCACCAGCGGCGTTCGGGAGATCTCCCAGATCGCCGTGTCGTTCGCGACCGTGCAGGAGGCGGCCGTCGCCGCCGCCGTGGAGCAGGCGCGATTGCGCAAGGGGGTCAGCCAGGTCTTCCTGAACATCTCCATGCGCAATCAGTCCCTGCTGCACCGGCAGGTGAGCATGCTGGACTCGATGGAGCGACGGGCCAGCGACCCGGGAGCGCTCGCCGACCTCTTCGCCCTTGACCACCTCACGACCCGCATGCGCAGGCACGCCGAGGGCCTGATCATCTTGTCGGGATCCACCCCGGCCCGCGGCTGGCGTAATCCGGTCCCGATCGTCGACGTGCTGCGCGCCGCGGTCGGCGAGGTCGAGGAGTATGTCCGCGTCGACGTGGTCAGCGAATCACCCGACCTGGTCGCGGGAATCGCGGTTAACGACCTCATCCATCTGTTCGCCGAGCTTATCGAGAACGCCACGGTCTTCTCCCCGCCCAATACCCGGATCGAGGTCCGGGCGGACCGCGTGGGCGCCGGCCTGGTGGCGGAGATCGAAGACCGCGGGCTCGGCCTGACCGAGGAAGAGCTCGCCGACATCAACAGCCGCCTGGCCAGCCCGGCAGAGTTCGACCTCGCGAACAGCGAACAGCTCGGGCTGTTCGTCGTCAGCAGGCTGGCGGTCCGGCACTCCATCACGGTCACCCTGCGCCGGTCGGCGTACGGAGGCACGACGGCGATCCTGTTGCTGCCGTTCGGCGTGATCGTGCGGGCCGAAGAGGCCTACTCCGCCGACTCGCCAGATGACCGGCAGGCCGTCGTCGCCAGCGGCGCCGTAACCGCCGGGACCGGGCCGTGGCCGCGGGACGCGACGTTCCCGGTGCCCGTGCTGTCCGGACCGGGCGGACGACACCATCGGCTGCACGCGGTCGTGGAGGGGCGGCTCGCGGATAACGGCGCGGGCCGTACCGAGGCGCGCCCGGACAATGGCGCTGCCGCGGCGCCACCCGTGTCCGTCTCGCCACCCGTGCCTGCGTCGCCAGGGGTGCCTGCCTCGCCTGGGGTGCCTGCCTCGCCTGGGGTGCCTGCCTCGCCGCCCGCGGTCGCCCCGCCACCCGCGGCCGCGCCCACGCCCTGGGGAGCCGACGCTATGAGCCCGTGGCCTGACGCGTTCCGGCCCAGGGCGCCGCGGCGCGACGTGCCGCCGGACACCGGTCCCGGCGAACCACTCCCGCCTCCCCGGTCCACCGCGCTGGAACCCGAGGCAACCGGCTCCGCGTCATCCGGCACCCACCTCGGCATGCCCGTCAGGGTTCCGCAGACCAGCCTCGCTCCGCAGTTGCGGGCACGCCGCGACGCCGACTCGCAGCCGGCAGCGCGCGAGGCGACTGCCCCCGTCCAGCGGTCGCCGGAGGCGACACGCGACATGTTGATCTCGATGCAAGAAGGGTGGGAACGCGGGCGCCTCGACGACCTCGATGACCTCGATGACCTCGATGTCCTCGACGAAGCCGGGGGTGCCCCGGACAAGTTAACTGGCGGCTGACATCAGGAGGGGACATATGCCGCTAACGGACACGACCGGACAGCTGAGCTGGCTGCTCGACAACCTCGTCAACAAGGTGGAGCACATCAAGCAGGCACTCATCCTGTCCAGGGACGGTCTTGTAGTAGCCGCGTCGCAAGGGCTAGCGAGAGAGGACGGCGAGCACCTTTCGGCTCTCGCCGCCGGAGTGCAGAGCCTGGCCAGGGGGGCCGGACAGCACTTTCATGGCGGCGAGGTACGGCAGACCATCGTCGAGATGGAGTTCGCCTTCCTATTCGTCAGCGCGGCCGGCAAAGGGACGTGCCTGGCGGTGCTTACCTCCGGCGAGCCGAACGTCGGCCTCGTCGCCTACGAGATGGCCATGCTGGTGCGGCGGATGGGTAAGTACCTCGGCTCGGAGTCGCGGTACCCCGACCATGAGGCAGCCGTGGAATGAACCCACGCGACGGCGACGCGAACCGCTGGCTCGACCGGGAGGCCGGGCCGGTGGTCCGCCCGTATGCCGTCACCAAGGGCCGAACGGCGCCAAGCGGCGGGGCATGGTTCGGCTTGATCGACATCGTGGTCGGCACCGGCGAACGGGCGTCTCCGGGCTTCCGGCCGGGCCCCGAGCACCGGCGGATTCTGCGCCTGTGCCAGCGCCCCATCCCGGTCGTCGACCTGACCTCAGAGATTGACCTACCCATAGGAGTGGTGCGCGTGCTGCTCGGCGACCTGACGGAGGCGGGGATGGTCCGGGTCATCCCCGGGCAGCAAGAGGCGGAACCTGATCAGCGCCTATTGAGGATGGTGCTCGATGGTCTTGAATCACTCTGACGAGGGGGGCGTGTCGTCGACCGCCAAGATCCTCATCGCCGGAGGCTTCGGGGTGGGGAAGACCACGCTGGTCGGCGCCATCAGCGAGATCAGGCCGCTGCGTACCGAGGAGCCGCTGAGCGATCGCAGCGTCGGCGTCGACAACACCCAGGGCGTCAAGGCCAAGACCACGACGACGGTGGCGATGGATTTCGGCCGGATAAGCTTCCCGTCGAGGCTGGTGCTGTACTTGTTCGGCACGCCGGGCCAGGAACGGTTCTGGTTCATGTGGGACGATCTGGCCATCGGCGCGGTCGGCGCCGTGGTGATGGCCGACACGAGGCGGATCGCCGACTGCTTCGCCTCGATCGACTACTTCGAGCGGAACGGGACGCCGTTCATCATCGCCGTCAACTGCTTCGACGGCGCCCCGCGGTTCGAGCCCCATGACATCAGGATCGCCTTGACGCTGCCCCCTGAGGTGCCCGTCGTGCTGTGTGACGCGAGGGAACGAGACTCGGTGAAGCACGTCCTCGTCAGCCTGGTCAGGCACGTCATGCAGGCGCGCTTGATCGCCTAACCGCGCCACCCGGCCCCGCCGAACCAGATGAATGGGACATTCATC
>Ga0210390_10000963_pt1 | contig 29017 bp, 30 predicted proteins | sample IncBWH11OmetaG_FD_161050 | JGI IMG/M metagenome (GOLD analysis project Ga0210390, IMG submission 161050) | Forest soil microbial communities from Barre Woods Harvard Forest LTER site, Petersham, Massachusetts, United States - Inc-BW-H-11-O ...
CTCAAGTCTGTGGTCAGTATCGTATTCGATCGAGTTATTCTAAGAGACGGTGAACAACGCGCTGGGAACTTCAGGATTCAAGCAATTGCGCCAGCGGAGGGGTCGAGAATCGATGCCGAGGTAGACCCTAATATTCATGTCCGCGAGATAAAGGCAGTGGTCGGCTCTCTCGACCACAAAAGTGTCGGAGCATACAACATGCGGGGCGTGGAGCTCCAATACGTTGCTACGAGGAAAGGTGTCGCCTCGCTTGTAACATCGACAAGCGGCAATGTCCGTTTGAGAAAGGGAATGCAAATCGTTTTCATCACAACCGGCCAAGTTGTTCACAACCAAGGATTGTAGTTAGTACGTGAAAGCGATGTTGCGGAAAACACACAACTCTAAGCGCTCTACGCTTGAACGTAGATGGTGGCTCGTTCGCGAGCCGTACTCGCCCGTGTGGCAGATCGGTTGCACCTGCCGCGAAGCGGAGAAGTTTCTGACCACTGAACTCGCTGACGTTTTGAAGCCGGGATACGAATCGTTCGAACGTCCGCGATTCGAACGCGGAAGCTGTTGCGAATTGCTAAACTGTCAGAAAGTCGATTAACCGACTGCCAATAAATGGGCGGCCCGCGAAGTCATAGCATCTTGGTAATATTTATTAAGAGACAATAATTCTACTTGACATGCACTCTTATGGAGAGTACACGTCTTTGTAGTTCGGGCCTGCGCCTCTCTTCAGTCAGGCTCGGCGACGAATTGGTGTCAAACACCATCAGTTTGCCTGAATGAGGGGTGTTGCCAAGGAGGGCGCATGTCACGACCCTTGGGCTTCAATTCTGTTTCCCCACCCTTGAATGAGATGAAAGCGCGCCGTTGGAGACGCCTGGTTGCCACAAGCCTGGCAATGCTCGTGGTGCTGGCGTTCACTGCTCAATCCTTTGCAGAGACATGCGCCCCATGCCCGTGTCCTGGATCGCCAATAATAATTGATGTTAGTGGAGACGGATTCCTTTTGACGAACGCAATGAATGGGGTCCGCTTTGATATCTCGGGCACGGGCAAGCCCGTGCAAATCGCGTGGACGGCGCTCGAATCAAATAATGCTTTCTTGGCTCTGCCTGGTAGCGACGGCCTGGTCCACAACGGGAAAGAACTTTTCGGCGATTTCACGCCGCAACCGCCCTCCGATGACCCCAACGGCTTTCGAGCATTGGCAGTGTATGACCAACCAGAAAATGGCGGAAACGGTGACGGGATTATCGATGCTCGCGACCAAATCTTTTTGTCCCTGCGACTCTGGATCGATACTAACCACGACGGCATTTGCCAGCCAGAGGAATTGCACACGCTACCGTCGCTGGGGGTCTATTCAATAAGTTTGGACTACTTCCTGTCGCGGAAACGCGACCGATGGGGCAATCTGTTCCGTTACGGCAGCGAGGTGAACACGGGTGAGTCCGTAAACGGCTCTCACGTTGGACACATCACCTACGATGTGGTTCTGATCGAAGCCGACCAAGCCCATTGATGAACTAGCCGAGTCCTGTTCGTTCTGAGTTGGAGGTGAAACGATGAAAATCGCTCGCTCATTGGTTGTTTTGTTGCTGTTCTTGGTTGCGTTTGCAGCGACTTTCCGCCACTCGATCTTGTTTCAGCACCAATACCCGTTGTCTGCTCATTTCGTAGTTCCTCATAAGGGCACAATGGCTACTATCCTTGACCGCCTATGGTTTGCGACTAAACCGCCTGACATCTTTCGTAGCATCATCCCGGTGGTGTACGCTCAAAGTTGTCCGACTGTGTATTTGTCGTGTCAGGCGGTTGATCAACCATGTGCGAACGGTTGCGTGCCATGGATCTGCAAAATCAACAATAAGGAAAGTTACTGTACTAACGGCTGGGGCTCAACTCCGTGTACACAGTGTCAAAATTGCAAGTGATTGTTGTGTCGAGAGAGAGAGTTGGCAGAGCGGCTGGGGAATAGCCGAACTTCCTGGCAGACAAGGAGGAGGATCATCATGAGGGTTCTCTGCTTAACGCTGGCCGCACTTCTTTGCGCTTCTATGATTACTTTTGCACAAGCCCCGAGTGAAAGTGTACAGATACCCATGAATAGCTTTCTCAGGTGGAACGACGCGATGAACGAAGTCGTTCTTTTCCGCGATCAACACTCTCGTTCAGAGATACCGCTAGAAATTTACAACATGACTACTGGTGCGAAGCGAAGCATCGATATACTCAAAGATTTTCCTCAATCTTCGCAAGTAATTATTTCGAACGTTGCTGTTGGCTCCGACGGAACGATTGTTGTTGTATGCCGATTACAATCTAGCGGCGCTCCACTCAAAGACCTGATTCTGTCTTACGGGCCGTCGCTGACACTCGATAAGATCTGGGATGTTGCTCCTTATGAACCGTCTGCTGTCGCGATCGACGAACAGGGCAACGTCTACAGCGTCGGCACAAGATATGACGACAAAACTGCCGGGCAATCCTATCCAATCTTGGTTGTGTATGACTCCGAGGGGCATGTCAAGAAGGAAATGCTGGCTAGATCGAGTTTCCCTTCAACAGCGGACCCTGTCAGGGACACTCACCAAATGGGTTTTGTAACCATCCGAGTTACAGACACTCGGATCTTCTTGTACCTGCCCTCGGAGCACGACGTGCTAACGTTGGACAAGGACGGCAAAATCTTGAAGCAAGTTGACGTGTACGAAGTTTACCATCATCTGATTAGTGAGAAGGGTTACATGAACTTCTTCGTGCGCGAAGATTACTTTTCCTCTCTCGGTGAATTGTGGTCGGGGCTTATTCTCAGAGCGCCCTCAGCAGCCTCATCCAAGAAACCCGCTGACTACACTTCCATCATTGTCCAACTCACAGAAGCGGGCCAAGCTGTAGTTCAGAACGAGGAAGAAGATCACTTCTCAGTGCGCTTGGCAGGCGTGACGCCCTCGAATGAGCCGGTGGCATTGCACATAGACCCATCTGGAACGGCCGCATTGAGGATAGGCACTCATTGATCTGGATCTGTCCAAGCGGTATCCCGACGTGCGGATGTCTTCGCCGCCATTCCACAACCCAATTTGCGGCTATGGCAATTATCCCGAATGAAGGGTGTTTTCTGTTGATTCCCACGGTGATATATCGCGACAAGGGAGCTTGTAATGCGTAACTGTTGGCACCACGACGATTTTTTGTTTGAAACTCAATTCCCGACAACCGGGCAGGCAAAGAATCCAACGGCGGGCAATGAATTGCTTGAACGTTTCTTGCGAAGGCTTCGTATGCAAACTCCGTTTACACGACGCCCCCAACCTCAAACGCAGCCTCAAGCGGGTGTTGCCGGCACCGACATTTCTCCACTGATTGTGGCTGCGTTCCAATCGGTTTGGAAAGAACTTCAGGTGAAGTTATCCCCACCATCGAGCTAAACGGGCTTGGTGTTCCGCTCCGGATGGCTAAAGACTTAGCTGTTTTCCGTTTCGTTTTCTTCGCAAGGCACTTTTCGCTTATGTTTTGTTTTCAAAGTCGGTCGGGCGGGAGACAGCAAAGTAGTGATCCCGCCAATGAGATAAACGCGCTTGAAACGCCGCTTCGTCCCAACCTTTCGGTCGCCAATCAATTTTGATGTGAACGCGTAGCCAGCCAAAATCCAATTCGCCTAGGTAAGGGGTGCGCGACAGTTCGATGAATGGCACCCAAGTACTCGCGCACGACCACATAATGTATACTTCCGTATCGGATAAAGGTGGGAAACATCATCGAATCCGTAATTACTATGTACGTACCTCTACGTCAATAGAAGGAGCTGTTTAGAATCCCGTTACACTCCGTTCCTCGAAAGGCAACGTGTTGTGCGGGACGCGGAGGCGCTTAGCTCACATCTACACGTCCCGCATCCCTACCTAGGATGCGGTCTCTTCAGCAATCGCAAATTAACAAATACGTGCATCAGAGCCGGAACTGAAGTTGCGAGTGCCATTCGCGCAACCTGGCGCACTGCACTTTCATCGGTTCATTTCCGCATCCGTCAGGCAGTTTGAGGTATCGAAGCTACTCGGTAGACCTTTCGAACCAGCCTTTCGCAGAGTGAAAGTGCCCTCCTCGCCTGGAGCGTTCTGATGCGCGACCGTGTAGGTCCCGTTCAACTCATTCCCGGATAACTGACCATCGAAGGTGATTTCTCCGATCGCACTTCTTACGACGAAAGACGCCCGTGAACCATCGAAAGTGCCAGATAGGGGGCCACTTCCGAATAATGGCTGCTTTACACCCATGCAACCCCACAAGGTGCCACTGCTTTCGTTAACAACTATAACGAATTCTGCTGACGTATTCGAAGATAGGTTATGCACGACTCCCGCGAACTCACCTATGATCGACGTCGCTACATTGTTCTCCGGAACGCCGGTCGTTTCGGACGCAGTTGTGTTCGAAGGTTCTCGCTGCGATCGTTTATTGAGGGACTCAAACTGAGTTAAGGCTACGTTGAGATGCTGATCGAGGAGTGGTCGAACGTTTTCTGCCGCTATCGCAAAGTTGAGATTTTGCCCTTTCGCGAATTGAAAACTGGCAATGCCGATTACCTGTCCGGTCGTATTAAAAACAGGGCCGCCGGAGGAGCCGGGGGAAATTGGAGCTGTGATCTGCAACAGGCGGATCGCTTCGTATTCCCGAATTGCGCTCAAAATCCCATCGCTCATCGTGTTTTCTAATCCCTGCGGACTGCCGATCACTATTACCCTGTCCCCAACGGTTACGTCATGCGAGGAGCCGAGAAAGACATGGGGCAAATCTTGAGGCTTGGAGGCGCTGCCGCTGTCGTAGAGTTGAAACAGTATGAGATCCTTCTCTCGATCCGAACCCTCTACGGAACGTATTTCAAATTCCCGTCCTCCGCAACATTCGGCCGCTGCTTGCGACACGCCGTTGAGCACATGATAGTTGCTGACAGCGAGCCCGTCAGCAGTCACGATAAAGCCGCTTCCTTGGACCATCTCACTGCCGCGGCGATTCGTTCCCACGATGGTCAGTACGGCCTTGCCAATAATCTTCGGAACCACCGGCGGCGATTCGCTGAGGCCGTCCTGTGTGTTCTTTGATTCGCCTGAAGGTTTCGGCGCGACGAGTGAGGCGACGACCATGAGAACGGCTAACGCGCTAACGGCGAGTATTGTGACAACCAAGCGCCGCCGGCTCCAATTGGGTGCCGATTTCGGTCGTGCGCCGGTCGGCTGGCGGTAAAGAGTTTGCCCGCAAGACAGGCAGAATGCCGCGTCCACTTCGTTTCGCGTACCGCAGTTTATACAATAGATCACGACAGATATCGGTTACGATAATGCTTCCAAAGGTCAAAGTCTAGAACTACAATCCGCAGCGGCCGACAATGTTTTGTTCCAAGTGCGCTTGCGAACTTCCGGCGGTTGCAAAATTCTGCGTCAAGTGCGGAACACGCACGCAGTCTCAAGTGACTGGCGATTCCTCGCCGGGCTCATTTTGTGTGAATTGCGGGAAAGGGTACGATCCGTCGTACAAGTTCTGCAATTTCTGCGGCCATCCTCTCCCTCATCCTGGACCTCAGAAAGTACCAAGCGACACCTTTGAAGCTATTAGGGAATCGCCTGCCCAACCCCAGCCTCCGGCGGAGGTGGTTTCCCGGATCTCGCCAACGCTGCGTGTAGTAAGCGCAAAGACCACGAGTGCTCCGTACGCCAAATTTACGGTCTGGTATTTGGCGTCCGTTTTATCGTGTTCCTGCGCAATCTTCACGGTTGCGTGCGGGGTTGGCGGCAACAGCATCGGCGACGCCGCTACCATGGTTTTAGTCGTAAGTTTAGTGGCTGCATCCTTACTGATTGTGGCCGGAGGGCGGACGTGGCGCCGAATTGTGACAATTGAACCTAATGATGTTGCACTAAAGACACGCCGACGCCGAGTTCTCGTCAAGGCCGCTGTGTTCGCTATCCTGTTCGGCACGATCTCCGCTGGTGTCGGATATGTAATTGGTCAGAACAGAGCAGAGGCCGCTAACATCAAAGCCGATTTATCAGAGATGCAGGACACTGGCGATAGAATTTACAAGGCGCGAACGCCGAATGGTTCAGTCACTTTCGATTGGTACATTCAGATGTACAAGTCAATCGAGCCGTCTGTGGATCATCTAGACGTTGTACTTCATCGACTGGTGAACGAGTACCCCTCTTATGGTGCGAAATTTCCCCAAAACGATCAGGCCGCTTCCACGGTTATTTCTAATTTCAACACCGGAATTCGCCGGATGGACTTACTCAAGAAACAGATCGATGTTGCAAAACGAATTGAGGGGCTAGATGGGGATGTGCAAAGGTTGGTCTGGCGAAACGAAATGATCCCTCTCTTGGAACAAGAAGACGCGCTCGACAAGACTAAGTAGACAATTTCAGTTTGAGCGGATAGATGGTGTGAACCGCAATTTCCCAATCTTGGTTGTCGAACACGTGACGGACGCGGGTAGATTTAAAGAAGTACAGCATCCAGAGCGCTTCTTGGATGAGTGCGATCGTTGAGAACACGACGTTATCTGGATAGTATTTTACGTCGAGCGCGAGGCCAGCGCCCACAACTACAACTTGGGCGACAAGCGTCCAACGGAGCAGCCTGAGCATATCTGGCGTTCGAAAGGAGAGTATCATCGTCGCGACAACTAATTGCACGAGGAGCAGCAACAATGCAGGGAGGCTTGACGCCAGGAATATACCGAATAGTTTTCCGCTATCAAAGTTCTCCGGCACGTAGCTCTGAATATTGATTGCAAAGAAAACCGCGCTTAGCAACAATCCAGACCACAGTTGCCAGTAATAGAACAACAGCCATCCCCCGATCGGGTTCCTCTTGCGGCCGTTGCAGATGATCCACGCGATAATTCCGCCCGGTACGAAGGGAGTCGATGGGTTCCCGCTGCTAGCCGCTATCACGAGAATGGCAACGTCAGCAACAAACATTCGTTTCCTCAAAGTTCTTCATGAATAGGTGCGAGTACATTTCCGATGCGGCCATTGCGTCTGAATATACGCCACAATACTGCGCATTCAAGCGGGATGTGGCTGCGAGCGTATCACACCAGAACTAAACTAAACGATGATCTTTCCGTGGACCGCGACAGCGCGCATCGTCTCATTTCCGTTTTACCTTCTTCGCAAGGCATTGTTCGCAGCGCGTCTGCCTGGCTGGCCCCACGAATTCGCGGCCACACTTACATTCCTTCCGGATCAAAAGCTGGCCTTGAGGAGTGACAACTTTCTTGACGGGCCGTAGGTTGGGGAAGAACGGCTTGTTAGTGGGCATGGGAGCCTGAGGCTAATCTAGCCGCCGAGTGGTTTGCAAGGTATCTGCACCGCCCTACCTACGATTAGGTGGCTCTTGCAATTTCGACAATGGCACCACAAATCTATCAGGAACCAACCGCAGATATTGCTCAGTAGACTTCAAGATTGCATGTCCCATGTAGCCCGAGAGCACAGGCAGCTTTTGTCGCAGGTCTTTGCCTTCACGAACCCAAGTCTCCAAAACATGCACCGCGAAGGTGTGCCTCAGATCATGCATTCCGGGCGTCGGGCTGTAGGCGTGCTCCTGATGAATGCGTGCCCGCGCGCACATGCGCACGAATTTGTATCGCAATGAATGGCGAATCAGGCGTTTGCCGTCGCGAGTCACAAAGACGAGATCCGCTTCTCCTCTTTGTGCGGCGCTGGACTGGAGGTATAGGTCCAGTGTATTCCGCAGGGTCCGGCCAATCGGAAGCATCCTCTTTCGCCCTCCGTCTGGCTGACGGAGACTCACCAGGTTGTTTGAGAAGTCGATGTCCGATACGCGGAGATTGATGGCTTCATAGACGCGCGCTCCCGTCCCGTAGAGAAAGAGCAGAAACGTTCGCGTGGTCAGGGGGTCAAAGAGAGGGGTGCGTTCGATGGCAAGCAGAAGTCGAACGAGCTCGGTTCTCGAAAAGATATATGGCCTGAACGGCGGGGGTAGGGCCGCTTGCGGGCGTGGCATGGGCAGCCGAGCGAGCTTGTTGCGCGACTGCCAAAACTGGAAAAACGATCGAATAATCTGATATTCACGCCACCACGTATATGCGGACATGCGTGATCCGTCGAGGTAGGCGGATATCTGTTTGGCCGTAACCTGATGGAGCGGACCGTCTTCGGCAGAGCGCAGCAGAGTTCTCAGGGCGCTCTCGCCTCTTGCGAAGCGAACGCCTCGTGCACGCTTCCAAGCCGCGTACTTTGCGATCGCTGTCGAAAATCTCAAAGCGCACCGATCAAGTCGATCGCTGCAACCTCTTTCAGCATATTGGCGCTTACTCTGGCATAGACGTTGACGCTTTGGGTGTCACGGTGTCCGAGAAAGTCGGCGATGTCGACAAAGGACAACCCGTTGTTGAGAAGGCGGGTTGCGCAAGTGTGGCGGAGCGATTGCGGGCCAGTGTGTTTGGAAGAAATGCCCAGTTTTCGCATGCGGCTCCTTACGACGTCGGACACGGTGTGAGCTACCAGCGGTCCAAGGGGCGCCTTCAGCGTCATAAAAACTTGGGGGCAGGAGGAGCGCGGTCGCGCGTTCTCAATGTAGCTACGGAGGGCTGTTGCCAGGGTTTCGCTCAAGGGGAATTGCTGAAAACCTCCTCGCTTGGCTCGGCGGACCGTAAAGCGATTCGCTACCCAGTCAATGTCGGTGAGCAAAAGATTCGCCGCTTCGCTTCTTCGCAATCCATACATGGCGAAAAGTAACAAGAGCGGTTTGGCACGGAGGTCGCTGGGGTCGGAGCCTTGCGTCGCTTCGAGGAGTCGGTGAACGTCCTTCCAAACCGGCCCTTGACGTTCGGACAATTCACGCCGCAGAGGCGGTAATTGAATGGCGCTCGCGATGCCCGCCTGGCACCAACCACCGCTCTCGGCGTGGCGAAAGAAGGCCCTTAAGCTGCTCGACTCGCTGTGTCGAGTAACAGGGTTGCGGCCTTCCAAGGGCTTCCGGGTCGTATAGGCGTCGATGTCTACCAGTCGAATCCCGCGAATGCTTCGGTGTCGCCTCGCATACCATTTGAGGAAGTCGGCGGCACGGTATCGCCGGCCGCGAATGGTCGCTTCCGAGAGTCCGCGTTCGGAGGACATCGCCTCGACGAAGCCTCGCAAGTATTCTGAAAAGGGTTGAGGCAGTCGCGGAGATTTAAGTTTTCCTTCGAAGCGCAGGAATCGCCGGGCCGTCTGGGCAAAGCACTTAACCCCGGATTGCCCGACCGGGTATGGTTTGTCTTGATTGCGAAGTGTGTTCCAGTGGTCAGCCGCTCGGTCAACTTCTTCCAGCGTCACGTCGCGGAGCCGACGAAGCCCGAGAATGTTGACGACCTGGAGCAGATAGGTGGCGGTGATGCGGATCGCTGACCGTCTAGTTCCGGTGGCTTCAAGATGGGTCAAAAACCGTTCGCGTTCCTTGGCCAAGGGTGCTGATCGTTGGCGCGCGAGCGCAGCCGGAAGAGAAAAATACCTGTCGAACACCATCATCTCTCCGATAAATTGCCGAATTGTTGGGGCTTGTGCGCGGTTCGATGCGCTGGAGGTCGCGCGCTAGCGGTCGCTCAAATCGCGACTACGGAGTAGTGATTTTCAGCGGCCAGAACGTTTCATGCGCCGAGCAGATTATTCGTTGCCGACACGACGGCATTTGTGAAATCTAGCTACCACTGCAAGTTTTGCAGCGGCTTTGATTCTTGCGACATGCGGCGCTATGCGGACCGTAACACTCGGACAGGGCGCTCAATGCGAACGCGCTAGACCTAAATGGGACAACTGTTTCCAGAACCGTTCCGGAGTCGATGAGAGGTACTGCTCCGTCCAGTTCCACTTTACATGCCCCATATACGCAGCCAATGCGGGCAGCATGTGCCGCAGGTCTTTCCCTTCCTTGAGCCATCTGTTCAAGCAATGGACAGCAAACGTGTGTCTGAAATCCTTCAAAGACGCCAAATGATTGCCGCTCTTCAAGCGAATCGCCGCAATTCGGAGAGCTCTCTCGAAGGCATAGCGCAGCGTTCGGGCGGTGAGGCTTCGCCCTTCTTTATCGATGAATAATCCGGCCCCAAGACGCCGTCGATCTCGACTCGACGCTAGGTACAGGCTGATCGAGTCATGAAGGCTCGGTCCAATCGGGATCGTTCTCTTGCCGAGCGCGCCTTCGCGATGGAGCGTGACGAGATTATTTTGGAGGTCCAAGTCACTTTCAGTGAGTGAAAGCGTCTCGTTGATGAGCGCTCCGGTCCCGTAAAGAAACAGCAAGACAGTCCGCAATGTAATAGGCTCAAGCCTCCAGAACCTTTCTTGTCCTTTTGAGGCAATAACTTCAAATAGTCGCTGCAAATCTGAATTGGAGTAGATGAGGGGCTTGAATGGTGGCGGGTATGCCGGGCGTGGACGAGGCATCGGCAGCGCATCCAACTCTCCACGCATCATCCAGTAAGAGAAAAATCTTTTGAGCACTCGGTATTTTGCCCACCATGTTGCGGAAGAGGTCTTCGGTTCTTGCAAATAAGACGCCACCTGCAATCCCGTTACTCTATCCAGCGAGCAATCGCCTGTTTTCCGAAGTAGATTAGCCAGGACTCCCTCGCCACTTCTGAAGCGAACTCCGTCCAGGCGTCTCCGGGCGACGTACCGTTCGATGGCATAGGCGAGCTTCATAGGCTGCCGGGCAAATCCAGGTTCGCGACTTCGCGCATCGATTGAATGTCGAATTTCGCGTAAATCCCAACGCATTGCAAACTATTGTGCCCCAAGAAATCTGCGATTTCTCTGAGGGATGCACCACTCTGAAGCAAGTGCGTCGCGCAGGCGTGACGGATCGCGTGGGGACCTTGATGCCTGGACCTGATGCTGAAACATTTCATTCGGTCATTCACAATCTTAAAAGCCGAGCTGTGGGTCATTGGTCGGTAGGGTTGATGGAGCGTCACGAACAGGTTGGGAGACGAACATTGCGGTCGCGCCTCATCGATGTATCGTCGAATGGCTTCGCCAACATCTCTTTGAAGTGGAAATTGCTGGATGCTGCCACGCTTAGCGCGCTTAACGAAAAAAGTACCGTTTTGCCAGTCGAAATCGTCTAGGCGCAGCCCTACCGCCTCGCTACTTCGTAACCCATAGAACGCAAACAACGAGAGGAGGGCCTTTGCACGTCTGTTAGGTCGTGAAGTTCCGTTTGTCGATTGCAGCATTTGCAGGACTTCGTTCCATTTCGGCCCTCCCGGCACTGAACTGACCTGCTGGATCGCAGGACTCTTTAGACCTGCCGGAATGCCCGGCGCACATAACCCGCGATTCTCGGCATAACGAAAGAATGTCCTAAGACGTGCATGCACGCCTGCGCGCGTTACTAAACTCCAGTTTCGAGGTCTTGTCGCCAGGTATCTGTCGAGATCGTGGATGCTGATCTCAGAGAACTTGCGATGCCGTCTTGAGAACCACGAGAGAAACTTTGCCGCCTGGATACAGCAACCGTCTATCGTGATCGGTGCGAGTCCTCGCTCGGACCGCATGAAACCCGCGAAGCCGTCGAGTATGTTTGAAAAGGGCTGCGGAGATGGCGAGCAAGGCAGAAGTTTACCCTGGAAGCGAAGCCAGCGGCGTGCGACCCGTGCAAAGAGAACTTCCGACTGAGCGCCCGGAGGATGCTTTCTGTTTTGCCCCCTGTACGTCGCCCAGGATTTTGCAGCACGCAGCACTTCCTCTTGCGCAACGTCCCGGGGTGCTTTCAGTTTGAGGAATCGGACAATCTGGAGAAGATAGCATGCAGTAATTCTAAGATTCCCTAAACCGTTCCCGCCGCGATACAGCCAGGCCAGGAATAGCTCTCGCTCGCGGGCCAGCGGGGCTGCGCGATGTCGAGATAAAAAGAAAGGCGTGACTACGATTTTTTCGAGCATTCGAGTCTCTGCTGAGCCAGTTGACCGGGATAACGAGATGAATGATGCAACCAACTGAACGAGAGCGGGGAAATTATTCAGTGCTTGGGACGCTTCCGACTGGGCGCTCTCAACGATCAGAGAATCTGCTAGTTATGGGGCCAAATCGAAGGACGGTATCCGATGAGGATTCTTGGCGTGGTCGGAATTGCGACCACGAGTTCAATTCTTGCCCGGCACACGATTGGCAGGCCAGCGATGATCGATCTGGGCCAATAATATTTCTGCCTTGCGGACGCCGTCGGCCATTACCTCGCGGAGTGCATTCGGAGATTTTTCGTCGAGGAACACGAGGCGAGGGGCGGCTAGAACGGCCGCAACGACCGCGAGCGTTCGCTTCCTTCCTTCGTCCATACTCGCATCGTATCAGTTTCGCCTTTTGTTCGCCATAGAGGAGTACCGCTTGCGCGGCTTCGGCAATGAATTCCGCCCTTTCCGCGAGTGTTGTTGTCGAGAAACAATTTCAGGTACAAGGGAGATACACATGGTCGAATCCGTTGAACGCGTCACTGGATATAGCTGCGCCGAGTTTCGAAGGACCACACACATAAAAGTAGCGAGCGCGATCGGCTTCCAATGTCCGAACTTACTTTTCCGTTGTGAACAAGTAGAGGTAAGGTGCGGATGTATAATGCCGCCTGAATTATTGAAATTTGGAATCGGCGGTGAATTAATGCCTTGGACAAAACCTCTCTCCAGCAAAAACAGAATAGACGCCGCTGGAGACATTATTTCAGGTCGAAAACCACCAACGCCAGAAATGAGTATGGATGCAGCTTTAAACGTCGCTGGAAATTGGCGTTCATCTCATGGCTATCCGCTCCATGTCGTTTGGACATCCTTGAGAACTAGAGCCAAGGCGATTGACTCAAAGGCAATCGTCCCCAAAAGGCAAAAGCGTCTCCCCTCTGTAGCGGCCAAACTGAAACGCTTTCAGAATATGCAACTATCGAAGATGCAAGATTTGGGGGGCTGTAGGGCCGTCTTGAGGAACGTTAGAAAAGTCGATGAACTTGTAGCAATTTACGAGAGTACTTCATCCGGGGCACTTGAGTTTGTTAAGAAATATGACTACATCAACACCGATCCCGGCCCGAAACCAGACGGATACAGGAGCGTACATCTGGTTTATCGATATCAGGGAGAGTGTCAGGAAGGTGCGTACAAGGGCCTAAAGATAGAGATTCAAATCAGGTCACACTTGCAACATGCCTGGGCTACTGCTCTTGAGATCATCGACACGTTTACCGGCCAAGGATTGAAATCAAACATCGGAGATGATTCTTGGAAACGCTTTTTTGCGCTGATGGGGTCTGCCATGGCCATGGCAGAAAAACGTCCACTTGTTCCGAACACTCCGACAGTGCGTGAGGACTTAATCGCTGAAATTCAGAGTTTGTGCAGCAAGCTACGTGTCCAAGACGTGTTCGTAGGACTTGCGACCGGGATGGATGTAGCACCAAAAGCAAAGCTCGAGAAGCCGTCTATGAAAGCTGAGACTTACATTTTGTCTTTGGATTCTCAAGAGAGGACGACCATCGCTTATGCCTTCTCTAGTAACAAAGATGCCGAGAGGGAATTGTTGGAGATGGAAAAGGTAAACATCGACAATCCGCATATTCAAAGTGTAATGGTTTCCGCTCAATCGCTACGTGGTCTTCGAGCGGCATATCCGAATTACTATCTGGATACGGGCAGGTTCGTGGATTTCGTAACAGAATTTCTGAAGCCGAAACAGAACGACCGAAAACTCGCTGACGTAGCATCGAGTTCTAGTTCAGAATGAAGCTCGATAACGGTGAATCGCCCGAGAGAGTGCGTCCGCGATAGCCCCTTGCGACGGCCTCCCTGTAGGTTTCATCCAGACGATCTCGAACCACATCATCCGCCATCGAATCACCCCTTGCGCTACACGAGGCAGCGATTCTGAGGATGTTACTGGCGAGCCAAGCTTGCTTTGACTGACCGGCACGGTTTGTCGATGCATTTTATGATTCACAAAATACTTAGGCGGAGCCTACAATCCAAACGCGAATGAAACCGAAAAAGCCAACTCGCAAAAACCGAAACGCGGCCGCGCTAGGCAAACTCAGGTGGCGGGGAGTGCCAAAGGCGGAGCGCTCTGCGATGGCTTCGAAACTCGTCAGCGCCCGCTGGGCTCGCCTCTCGAAGCTCGAACGGTCAAAACAGGTTCCCCGTACCGGTGGGAAACCGCGGAAGTATCCTCCTTGCAAACGCTATCCTTCCCATTCCTTTTCACCTCTAACAGATCGCTGTCCTTGTGGATTCACACGCCCTGCCGAGTAGTGCCTAGCGAACCCTGTTCTTTTCTTTTGCTTGACATCGGATATCGTACGTGCGACCGTAGACGCATTCTGAAGTATGGCGCTGCGCCGCCTAATGAAGAGTGGACGGCCAGGGAGAAAATGGTGAGGCATCATCTCGATTCTAGTTCCGTCATAAAGGTGGGCGGTGGGCGTGGTTTCATAATCGAGCACCGTGTGAAGATCCCTCGTCTGAAGCCACGTCCGAAGCATCTGCCAAAAGGAATTTCTTTGTCGCCCTTCGTGGATCGTCGGCTCGTCGTCACTGCAGCACATTGCTTGCCGAAATTCCCGCCTGCTACCGCAGCGGCGTACTTGCAGGAACGGACTTACAAGGGTTTGCTGGGAAGCCTCGACGGCAAAAGGAAAGATGTCTGGGCTGAGTGTTTGTTCGCAAATCCCGTGGCTGACGTCGCGATCCTTGGTAGCCCAGATACCCAAGAGTTTGGTGACCAGGCCGACGCTTACTCGGCGTTAACCGACAACGCACCCATTCTGCGGATAGGCAAGGCTCGGAGCGGCAGCGGTTGGGTCCTCGCACTGGACGGCCATTGGGCCCGCACGAACATTGAGGTTCTCTCAGGTCTGGGAGGCGCATCGCTTTGGATTGACGCGACGGAACCCGGAATGTCGGGGTCTCCGGTCGTAAATAACGCCGGTCTAGCAGTGGGTATTGTGGCGCTCGGAACCGAAAGAGTGAGCGAAAACGGAAGGCGCAAGAACGAGCGTGCCGCGCAGCAGCCTATCCTGTTGCGGGACCTTCCTGGATGGTTGTTGTCGTCATGAAGTGAAACGGCTCTAATCGAAGACCAAGACGTAGGCAGCGCGCCGCCCCGGTGCTGTAACACTGAGACGGCGCTAAACACCAAAGGAGAGTGAGCTCCCATGGCATCTGCTATTAAATCTATTCTGTTCGTTATTCCCACGCAACCGATCCGAGCCGTTTCTTCTGTCTTCAACTGAAGCCCGAACCGACTTGAGTACGCTCAATGTCTATCAGGTCGCTTTCTTATGTGCGGAGCTACGGGATCATGGGTCAGCAGAATTGCAGCGAACGCGGTTGCATATTTCCGGTAGGCGCAAGCCAAACACTCTCCGGCTACCACATCGAGATGTTCGCGTCCGAGGCGTCACCGTCCGAACTAAGTGTTGAAGCGACGGATGAGGACGTGTTCTCTGCAATTTTTTATGACAAGAGTCTCGAAGTGTCGAAGCGCGGGTTCGTCAGCCTGGAAGAACATCTCGAGAATCTAAAATTCAACAAGACTGTGAGAGCAGCATATTGCAGGAGAGGGTACGAACGTCACCGCCAGGCGGGGCGGTGTAGCTGCGGCGGAGTTCGTGTTGAATGCAGAAAATCCTGTGCAGAGTGTCTGCTGCGCGCAGTGGGCCGACTGAATACGCTGAGGAAATCGGGATTGTGTGTCTCTTGTGGGAAGCATGCGCCTGTTACCGGACATATTCGGTGCGAGTCATGCTTGGATCACAACAGGACGACGAGGAAAGCACCAGATCCGCTCCAGAGAGCGACGGCTGCCGCAAAACCGGCGCCAAGCTCGCATTTCAGCCGGGATATGCGCAGATTGCGGGAATGCCAAGGACGATCCCAACAGGCTTACCTGCGCTCACTGTCGGAAAACGAACAATCAGGCACTCGCCAGCTTGCGAAACAGACGGCTCGCAGCTGGACTTTGCGTCATTTGCGGAAAACGAAAGAAGAATCCAGGCGTCGTCAACTGCCGTCCGTGCGAACGGAAAAAACGAAAGAAGCGGTTTGAGCAACGGAGACAGCCAAAGGTTTCTGCCGCCTGACGGCGGCGGATTGGAGGAAGGAAGATGCGAAGGCATACAGCAGTAAAGGCACCCGGAAGTAAGGCTTCTGGAAAAGCTGGGGACCAGTATGTGTTTGTTCGAGTCTTGGGCAAACGGCCCACGCTGAGAACCACAAAGTCATCGACGGTGGACCAGCTCGGGCTCTTCGTCGAGACTTTCGGGCCACCGGAGCGGGCAAAGCGTAAGAACGGAAACGTCTTGTTCTGGAACTTTGTCCGCCAGGATGACACGAAGGGCTTTTCGCTGTTCGCCAGCGTCCCACGCAAAGCGAAATTGCACCCCCGTCGCGAGCTTGAAGTCCGGTTGTCAGCCGGCACCGGAGTCAGTTCATTCCGGGGTTGGACCGCTGATCGCCTTGCCGGTGTCGAAAGCGGCGAGGAAAGCCCGCTGTTCTTCGGCGGCCGGGCCTTCGTAGTCGAGCCTGTCAATTAGGTACTTCGGCCCTTCGGGGCCGGACGGGATTTTGAGAATCGCAAAAAGGAGGAGGTTCGATGGAAAACGAGACAGAAACACCAGTCAGCGCGCGAGGGCCTCGGCGCCCTTCGCCGAGACGCAAGACACGCGGGCTGATGCAAGACAAGCGCGGCCGCTGGTGGATTGACTACCGCACCCCGGAAGGCAAACGCCGTCGGAAGCTGTACGGCACGCACGATGCCGCAAAGACCGCTTTGGCCAAGATTGATCTTTCCAAGAAGGACCGGACCTACACGGACCCTCACGCGTCGCCAACCTTCAAGGAGTTTTCCGAGACATACCTCAAGACCGTGAGCATCCACAAGAAGAGTCATGATCGCGAGACCTGGCTCATGAAGAACCTTACTGATTTCTTCGGGACGTCGAAGCTCTGCAAGATCGAGCGGAAGCGAGTTCTTGAGTATAGGATCGCCCGGTTGAAGTCAGTGAGCAAGGCGACCGTCAACCGTGAGATATCTCTCTTGCGTCATATGTTCAACGTCGCGATAGATCAGAATTTTCTCGGTGTGAATCCCGCGCGCGGCGGCATCGGCATGAAAGCGTTCAAGGAGCTACCGCGGGAACGCTACTTGGAAATGGTCGAGGTCGAGTCGGTGCTAAGAGCGATCCAGGCCAGAATCGTCAAGAATTCCTCGGACCCGCTGAAGACGTGCGCACGCAAGTCATGGCAGTACCTTCACACGGCTGTCGTTATGGCGCTGCACACAGGAATGAGGAAAGGGGAGATTCTTGGGCTTAAGTGGGAAAACGTCAGCTGGGAGAGAAAAACGCTGCTCCTCGTGGATACGAAGAACGGCGAATCGCGACGGTTACCTATCGACTCGATCCTGCTCCACGAATTGTCGGAGCATCGAACTAGGGTCAAGAACGAAGAGCTCGTGTTTCCCAGCTACGACCGTAACGGCAAGGTCGTCCCGCTCAACGATGTGAATGGCAGCTTCGAAAAGGCGCTCTCGGACGTCGGCATCACGAACTTCCGGTTTCACGATCTCCGCCACACCTTTGCGAGCCACTACATGATGAGCGGAGGGGAGCTCTATACGCTTTCGAAGATCCTCGGGCACAAGGACCTGAAGATGACGCAGCGCTACGCGAAGCTGTCGTCGAAATTCATTGAGGGCGAGCGGGGCCGAATGGACACTATTTGGACACCGGCACCAATGTCCGATTCTTCCGCCGTTAGTGAAACACCCACTAAGTACGTGCAGTGATTCAAGTTCAAGTGGCTGGGGCGGTTGGACTCGAACCAACACCGTCCTCATTAACAGTGAGGTGTCCTACCAATTGGACCACGCCCCAGCCGTGCTCCAATTGTAAACGTTAACCGAAAAATCTTTCGACGCATTTTCCTATCGCTTGCATTTCCCGGCCCGCCGGTCGGCAGCGGTCGTTTCAAATCGTGCCGCGTTTCCCACTCACTCACAGGCGATTCTTCTGTTGGCGGTTTTGGAATCCCCGTATATTCTTGGTTTCATAATGCGCGGGAGCTTTGACACAAATGGCGAATGAAAAACTTGTAGGCACATGGAAGCTGGTATCCGCCTCCAGCACAACATCCACCGGGGAGCGCATCGAAGCCCCCTATGGCGTCAATCCCGTGGGTTTTCTTACCTACGGTGCGGACGGCAGAATGACCTCACTGATCAGCTACGGTGGCCGAAAGCCGCTCTCTTTTGGCGGCGGGACTCGTTCGCCGCAGGAAGAGCAGGCGGAGGCGTTCAACACATTTCTTGCTTATGCCGGACGATACACGCTCAGCGACGACAAGGTCACCCACCATGTGGAAATCTCGTCGATTCAGAACTACGCGAATAAGGACATGGTGCGCGGCATCAAATTCGAGGGCGATCGAATAACGCTGGTCACACCGCCAATGGCGGTGAACGGAAAAATCCAGACCATCGAACTAATTTGGCAGCGTGTACCGGCCGGCTCCTGATTCACTTGCTTTCTGGAAAAGTGGATTTGCGCCTAAAGAATTACCGAAAGACTTTTGAGTCCCCGGAAGCCGAATGTCGGAGCCCACTCCGGCCGTGGACCCGCGAGCCTCATCTGCGGAAAGCGCTGCACCAGATTCAGCAACGCAATCTGTCCCTCTAACCGCGCGAGTTGATTTCCAATGCAAAAATGCGGACCGGCGCTGAACGCCAGGTGCTGATTGTTCAGCCTTTTCAGGATTAACTGATTGGGTTCCTTAAATTGCTTGGGATCCCGGTTCGCGGCACCGAGCATGCACAGAATTGACCATCTCTTCGGTATCTTCTGGCCGCAAACCTCCATATCTTCCTTAAGCACGCGAGCTGTGAATTGCACCGGGCTCTCGTAACGCAGAATCTCTTCCACCGCCGAGCGGATTATTTCCGGTTTCTCGCGCAACTCCGCAGTCTCTTCAGGGTGCTTCAGCAGCGTGTACATGCCGTTCCCGATCAGATTTCGCGTGGTTTCGTGTCCCGCGAAAAGCAGCGCGATGCACTGCGCATAGAGCTCTTCTTCGGTCAGTACATCGCCATCTTCCTCGATGTCGATGAGCAGGCTGATCAGGTCGTTTCCCTTGTTGCGGCGCCGTTCCGCGACAGCCTTTCGAAAATATTCGGTCATCGCTATGAGCGCATCCTGCGCCGCGCGTGTCTGTTCCACCGTGCGTTCTGGATTACCGCGAAACACAGCGATCGCCCGTGACCAATTGACGAACGTGTCGTGCAGCTCCTGCGGCACTCCGAGCAGTTCCGAAATAATGCGCACCGGCATGGGGTTCGCGAACTCTTGCATGAGTTCGACTTCAGAGCCGTGCTGCAATGGCTTCAGCATGCCGTCTACAATAGCTTCGACTTGCGGCCGCAAGCCTTCGACCGCCGCGGGCGCAAATCCTTTATTGAGCAGTTTGCGCAGCCGGCTGTGCTCGGGCGCGTCCATAAAAATCAGCCACAAATTCAGCATTCGCGCCAGTTCTCTGAACTCGGACTGGCTGCTGGGCGGCAGTAGCGCCAACATCTGCTGCGCGCGTTTCGCGGAAAGTCTCGGGTCTTTTGCAATCGAGGAACACTCGGCGTGACTGAAAATTGCCCAAGCCCCCCATTGGCCGTCAACATCCAAAAGATGCAGTGGCCCTCCCTCATGCATCCGAGCGTACATGGGATACGGGTCCTGCAGAGTCTCGCCGCCAAAAGTAATTTTTTGAACGCTAACCTTAGACACCCTTACCTCCACGCACCGTTGGAATTTCCATCACGCAATCCGTAACAAATTGACGCCAATTCTAGCACGCGTCAAGCGTCCACGGAGCTTTCGCGGCGGGCGTTTTGGGAAGCGTTGACTATCGCAGAGAGCCTAGGGATTGAGCGCGCGCCGTTCCTTGAGGTTCGCCAGGAGCCGCTCGACTTCTTCATTTTTCTCCAAGCGCTCAAAACGCTCCGCCACGTTTTCATTGGCAAGTTCCTTTTCAGCGTTGGCCACGGCTTCGGCGTGATGCACCCGTTCCTCCATTCGGCCGAACGTTGAAATTTTCGCTGGGTCGCCCATCGCTGCCTCCGCGCGGTTCGCGCGGCTGGCCACTTGCGAACGCCGATGACGCGCGACCAGCACATCTCTTTTGGATTTTGCCTCCACCAGCTTTTGTTCCAGTTTTTGCAGTGCCGATTTCAGTCCTTCCACCTGTGTCCGCTGGTCGTTCACCTGCTCCTCGTAGCTAGGAGCGAGCTGCTGAAAGCTGTGATAGCGTTCCAGCGCGATCCGCGCGAGATCGTCTTGCTGCTTGTCGACGGCTTTTTCGGCCTTGTGCAGCCAGTCGGCCATCGCTGCCTGGTTTTCCTTTTTCTTTTTCTCCAGCATGTGCAGATCGGCAATCGCAATCGCCACCTGCGTCTTCACCTGGAGGTATTGATTTTCCATGTCGAGGATCACCTGCTTGATCATTTTCCCGGGATCCTCGGCGCGGTCCACCAGGTCGTTCAGATTTGCTCGAATCAACGTGCTCACGCGTTCTAGTAGCGGCATTGCCCTGCTCCTTTCCAGATTCTCTGGCAAACATTTCTGCGGCGCCCACCCTCGCGAGCGAGCACCGCGCTTAAATCTTTAGCGCACGTCACCGCTCGGCCCTGCCACTCCCGGGATCGCCGGCTTCGGCGCAGCGTCGCCGATATTCCGCACTTTCGACAGCAACTCGGTCATCTGCATGCCCGAAAGCGCTTCGAAGAGTGCCGGAATTTGCGCGGCTATCTTGGTGATGTCGCCGGTCAGTTTGTATGCGCCCGCGGCATCGCCGTTTCCGGTCGAGACGATCGTCACCTTACCCACATTCGACAGCGGCGAGGCGATGGCCTTCACAATCTCCGGCATATTGGTGAACAGCCGGTCCACTACCGCCGCCTGGTTGTACTCCTGGTAGGCTTCAGCCTTCACGTTCATGGCTTTCGCTTCGGCCTCGCCTTTCTTGAAGACGATCTCCGCTTCGGCTTCGCCTTGCGCGCGAATCGCTGACGCCAGCCCTTCGGCTTCCGCAATTCTCTTGGACTTTTCCGCACTTGCGAGCATCTCGATGCGTTGACGCTCGATTTCCGCCTGCTTCAGCACCGTCGCGATCAGCTCTTTTTCGTGACGCGCGATTTCCGCTTCCTGCACTTTGATCTGGTTTTCGCGCTCTACTTGCTGCACTCGAACGGCTTCCACCACTACCTGCTGCTGCATCTTGTTCGTTTCGATTTCATAGGCCTTGTCCGCTTGTGCTTGGGCCCTCTTGGTCGCTTCCAAAAACGCGGCTTTCTTCACTTCCAGGTCGCGCTGCGCTTCCGCCTGCTTGGCCATCGAGGAAGTCTCCGCCGCCACGCGCTCCTGATCCGCCTGCGCCTTTGCAATCGCGGACGCGCGGCTCGCTTCTGCTCGTTTGATCGCCGTGTCGCGATCCGCTTCGGCCGCGGCGACGTCGGCGTCTCGACGGATGCGCGCTACATCGGGACGGCCCATGTTGGTGATGTATTCGTTCTTGTCGCGGACCTCCTTGATCGTGAACGAAATCACTTCCAGCCCCATTTTGTTCATATCGTCGGCGCACGTCGCGCGCATCCGGTCGCCCACCATTTCCGGCTCCTTGACGATCTGCTCCACGGTTAATTGCCCGATGATTCCGCGGAGATGGCCTTCCATCACCAGACGGATCAATCCTTCGCGAAGGGCCGGCGTCTTGGTCAAAAATTGTTCCGCGGCGGTGCGTATGGATTCGGGGTCGGACTTCACTTTGATCTGCGCCACCGCCTCCACGGTCACTGCGACGCCCTGCATCGTGTAGAGATCCTGCTGTGGAGCAACGTCGAACGACATCAGTTCGAGCGATAGCTCCTTGCAGTTCTCCACCATCGGGAAAATAATCGTGCCGCCGCCCTTCACAATCCGCGTTCCGCGGAATCCGTAAACGATGAGCGCCTCATGCGGTCCTGCCTTGCGAAACATGGAAGCGAACATCGCCATGAGAAACATCAGCACCAGCACCATGAGCCCCACGATTACCCACACACCGGTCACTGCTTGCACGGTAGTTCTCCTTTTGAACTTCCTCGCTTGCTGCCAATTCGCTCAATCTCGAAAATCGCTTTTGGCCTGCGCTACTTCGACCATTCCTCCCACGGCGCCACATACGCGATGCCTTTCTCCACTCGCGCGATTACCACTTCCCGGCCCTTCTCTAACGCTTGGCCGTCTTCGCGCCTGGCGCCGGCGCAGCGCCGAACTCCGGCTTGCGAAAAAACAATCTCGCCCGTGCCGCCCTCGCGAATCGGACTGTTGACTTTCGCGACCGTGCCCACCAGTTCGTAATCCGAATCCTGCAAAATCGTCTCGTGCGGCAACAGCACTTTGACCAAAAACCAGGACACGATCGCAGCGCCGATTCCTCCCGCGAAGATTGCCGCCGCCAGCCCGAGCAAAAACCATACGCGGTAATACTGTGTCAGCAGATAGCCCGTGCCCCCGAACCATGCAAGAAACGCAAACAGCACCGGGGGGTTCAGCCACGACGCTATTCCGCGGGCAGACGAACTTCCCGTTGCGTGCCCCGAGTGCAGCATGCCGCCCGCGCCTTTCGCGCCGAACGTCGTAACGTGGTGGGTGCCAACTCCGTGAAAGTGCCACTTCACCGGAAGATGCCAGTGCAGCCCGCTGAAAAGGAATGACAGCAGACTCAATGCAAAGCCCACCACGAAGCAGATCAAGTAGAAATCCGCGAAGGTCATGGGCCGTCCCTCCCTAGCGCTCTGAAGCCTGGCTTACGCCACCGCTTCGTGCGATCCGCTGCGCAAGACGTCGTAAAGATGATCAACCAGTCCAGGAACTTTCAAAATCTCGCCCAATAGCAGAACGCTTTTGCGCGTCTGTGGATCATCAGCAATCGCCAAAAGAGCGCGGCTGAGTTCCGGGTCGCCGCGAAAATTCTCCGCCGCCGCGTACAGCCAGGAGTCCATCTTGGCGTCCTCGATGCGCAACTCCGAACCTAGGTTCGTCTGGAATCCTTCCGCGTCGTCCACCAGGAACCCCGGGTGCACCTTGAAAAATCGCGCCAGCAATTCGCGCGTGCCGTGCGTCATGTGCGGCCGCGCGCCGCTTTCAATCTGCGACAAGTACGATTGACTGATCGTTTTCCGCAGCTCCCGCTTCATCTCTCGCACCACTTCGGCCTGGGTCATGGCGCGGCCAATTCCGCGCAGGCTGCCTTCAACCGCTCGCAGGTGCCGAATTTTCTCGCCTAGTGTCATATTGCAATATGCAAATACAGTATTGCTAATTGCTATTCGATGTCAAGAGAAATATATATAGTAGGATCAGTCACTTACAGCTTGCCGTGCAGCGGAATGACCTGGCCAGTTGGATTAGCAAAGGCGTTACTTCAGCTCAATCGCGCGGAATCTGTCACGGCAGAGTGCGCAGCTTTCACGAGCGCTTGGTGCTGGCGGAATTAGAATTGAACGCGTCGCGAATAGGCGGCGAAAACAGTGGAATACACCTCCGCCGAGAAGGGGTCGTAGGAAAAAATAAATTCGGCGGAGAGGCCGAGGGAAGGAAGCCGGCCCAGCCCTCAATCCCCGAAGGGATCCTCGGCTTTCCTTCCCTCTGACGTTAGTCCTTGTCGCACGCCGCGAACCAAACTTAACTCACTGAAAACAAACGCTCTTGACCTTTCGCGCTTGGTAAAAAATCCAACCCCCCTGGTAAAATTTCCGCGCCTCCCCCGGCCACGCCCTGGCGCGCGTCGCATTCACCAGGAGCGCTCCTTGACCCCGGCAACCACTAATTGTTATGTTGAGAGTTTACCTTGGGCGCATTTTACCTGCCGTGCGTCCATGCGATACCTGGAATGCTCTAGAGGGTGTTGCTTCTCAAGATGGCTTTAAAAAAGATTGTCGTCCGGGGCGCCCGGCAGCACAACCTGAAAAATATCCACCTGGAAATTCCCCGCAACACGCTTGCGGTCATCACCGGACTTTCAGGATCGGGCAAATCCTCGCTCGCGTTCGATACGTTGTACGCCGAAGGCCAGCGCCGTTACGTTGAATCCCTCTCCGCTTACGCGCGCCAGTTTCTCGATCAAATGGAACGCCCCGACGTGGACTCTGTCGAGGGCCTTTCGCCTTCTATCGCGATCGAACAAAAAACCACGACGCGTTCGCCGCGCTCCACCGTCGGCACCATAACCGAAATTTACGATTACCTGAGGGTGGTCTACAGTGCGATCGGCTCGCCGCATTGTCCCAATTGCGGCAAGCCCATCACGCGCCAGTCAACCGAACAGATTGTGCAATCCGTTCTCGCGCTCAAGCCCGATGACCGCATCATGGTTCTCGCGCCGGTAGTCCGCGGCCGCAAAGGCGAGTACAAGAAGGAACTGGAAAAATATGCGAAGGCAGGCTACGTCCGCGCGCGCGTCGATGGCGACCTGGTAAATCTTGATGAGCCGATTCCGCTCGACCGGCGCAAGAATCACACGATCGAGATCGTGGTGGACCGGCTGCTGCTGAAAAACGGCATCGCGCAGCGTCTCGAGCAATCCGTCGAAACCGCGTTGAAACTTACTGGCGGCCTGGTCACGATCGCCGTCGTCGGCGGCGATGAGCATGTCTATTCCGAAAAATTGGCCTGTCCTGATTGCGGTGTTTCCGTGCCGCAACTCGAGCCGCGCTCGTTCAGCTTCAACTCGCCTTATGGCGCTTGCCCGGAATGTCACGGCCTGGGCTCGAAATACGATTTCGATCCCGCGAAAGTGATCGTCGATTGGACCAAGCCTCTTTTCGAAGGAGGCCTTGGCCCCGGCTCCGGTTCGGCGTATTTGCAACGCACCCTGCGAATCGCCGCCGCTGCTTACGGGTTCGATTTGGATACGCCATTCGAAAAACTTTCGCGTAAGACGCAGAACTTGATCCTTCACGGAAATCCCTCGAACGGCAAGAATACCAAGGAGCTGAATTTCCAGGGCCTTCTGGCGCATCTTGAAACCAATCTGGAAGAATCGAAATCGGATACTTACCGCGAATGGCTGACGCAATATATGTCGCCGGTCCCCTGCACCGCCTGTAACGAGCGCCGCCTGCGCCCCGAGAGCCTGGCTGTGAGAATTGCCGGACTCTCGATTTCTGATTTCACGGAGTTGCCGCTCACGCAAGCGCGCGCTGCCGTGGACAAAATCCGGGCGAAGCTCACCGTGCGCCAAATCAAAATTGCCGGCCGGCCACTCAACGAAATCGCCGAGCGGCTCGATTTCTTGCTCAATGTTGGTCTCGGCTACCTGACCCTGAACCGCTCCGCCGCCACGCTATCAGGCGGCGAAGCTCAGCGCATTCGCCTGGCCACACAGATCGGCTCGCGGCTGCGCGGCGTGCTCTACGTACTGGATGAGCCGTCCATCGGTCTGCACGCGCGCGACAACGGCCGGCTGCTAAGCACTCTTGAAACTTTGCGCGACCTCGGCAACACCGTGCTTGTCGTCGAACACGACGAGGAGACAATCCGCCGCGCGAATTACGTCGTGGATCTGGGCCCGGGCGCGGGAAAAGCCGGCGGGTATCTGGTCGCCGCGGGCTCGCCTGATGACATCGCCGCGAATCCGGCGTCGCTCACCGGCCAATATCTCTCCGGCCAGATGAAAATCGCCGTACCGGAGACGCGCCGTGGCCCTAATGGAAAATCCATCGCGATTTTGGGCGCGCACGGACACAACCTGAAACATATCGACGTCACGATTCCGCTCGGCCTGATGACCGTGGTCACCGGCGTCTCCGGCTCCGGAAAATCCACGCTGGTCAACGATATTCTGTACCGTGCTCTGGCTGCCAAACTTTACCGCTCGATGGAAAAGCCCGGCGCGCATCGCGCCATCACCGGAATCGAGCACATTGATAAAGTCGTGCAAATTGACCAGGCACCCATCGGCCGCACGCCGCGTTCGAATCCTGCCACCTACACCGGCGTCTTCGCCCCCATCCGCGAACTTTATGCCATGCTTCCTGAATCGCGCGAACGCGGCTATCGCCCGGGCCGTTTCAGCTTCAACGTGAAAGGCGGACGCTGCGAGGCCTGCCAGGGCGACGGCCAGCGCCGCATCGAAATGAATTTTTTGCCGGACGTTTACGTCACCTGCGAAGTGTGCCGCGGCAAGCGCTACAACGCTGAAACTCTGGCGGTGCGCTACAAAGGCCTTTCGATTTCCGACCTTCTCGATCTGCCCATCGAAGAAGCTCTGAAAGTGCTCGAGAATATTCCGGCCATCCAGATCAAGCTGCAGACTCTGGTGGACGTCGGCCTCGGCTACGTGCAGCTTGGACAATCCGCCACCACCATTTCCGGCGGTGAAGCACAGCGCACCAAGCTGGCCCGCGAACTTTCCAAGCGCCAGACCGGACGCACCCTGTATATTTTGGATGAGCCGACTACCGGCTTGCATTTTGACGACGTCAAAAAACTTCTCGATGTCCTCAACCGTCTGGTTACGCTCGGCAACACCGTCCTCATCATCGAGCACAATCTGGACGTCATCAAACAAGCCGATTGGATTATTGACCTGGGCCCGGAAGGTGGCGAAGAAGGTGGGCGCATCGTTGCGCAAGGCACGCCGGAACAGGTGGCGCGCGCGAAAAAATCCTACACCGGACAAATCCTGGCGCGCGCCCTGAATCTCAACGGCACAAACGGGAACGGCGCGAACAATAAGCGTACGAGCGAGGCGATGCGAACTTAACGCTGCACCCGAATGAATGAGCCTGGACGACAACAATCAGCAGCACCAAGATTCCGAGAACTCGCCCGAGCCTCGTCCCGACTCCTTGTCCGTGGCCGGCGCTCCCGAGCTAATTGAGCCGCCTGCGGCGGGTTCTCATGCGGAGCAGCCTTTTTGGCCCGCACGCCGCGGACTTCTCGATCCTTCTGTTCTCGAAGATCTCCGCGTGCCATGGGGCTGGCTGGACTTGTTGCTTCTCGTGATTGTCGCGATCGCGGGCACATTTGTGCTCAGCATGTTGGTTGTCGTCGGCTTTATGCTCTCTGGCGTCAGTTTCCATCAACTGCAAAATTCCATCAGCGAAAAGAGTCTGCTGCTCATCATTAATCAAGCGCTGTTGTCACTAGCTCTGCTGGTTTATCTGAGCGCGCAAATGCGCTTGCGCTTTGGCGCGCCGTTCTGGCGGACCGTCGGCTGGCGACCTATGCAGACAGGCCAGACGCCGCGCCCGGCGGCGTATCTCGGCTTGATTCTCAGCGGATTTTTGCTCGCCATTCTTGTTTCGTTGGGATCTTCTGCATTCCACACCAAAACGCAGCTGCCCATCGAACAGTTCTTTCAGGATCGCCTTAGCGCTTTGTTGCTGATGTCTCTGGGCGTGCTCGTTGCGCCGGTGCTGGAAGAAACAGTTTTTCGCGGCTACATTTATCCGGTGGCGGCGCGCAGCTTTGGTGTCACAGGAGGCATTCTGTTTACCGGAACAGTTTTCGGCCTGCTGCACGCCTCGCAGTTATGGGGAGGATGGGGACAGATCGCGCTGCTCGTAGTCGTCGGCATTGTCTTTACCTATGCACGCGCGGCTACACATACGGTGGTCGCCAGTTACCTGATGCATGTCAGCTACAACTCGTTTTTGTTTCTGGCACTCGCTATCAGCTCCCACGGATTTCGTCAGTTCCCCGGCGGTGCGATAATTTTCTAGCCGCGCCCTGTTTTCCTGAGCCTCTAAGCGAAAGTTCGATGAGCCCGCTCTTTTAGAGCGACCGTTTTCGGCGGAGGGCCGCTGCGTTTTTCAGTTAGAATGGATATTTGGAAGGCCAGCAACGGAGAACAAAGCGTTGAGCACGATTGAACCCATCCGCTGGACGCCCGAGGGCATAGTCATGCTTGATCAGCTCAAGCTGCCCGGCGAAGTGGTCCATCACACTTATACGGATTACCGCGAAGTCGCGAAGGCGATCACGCACATGGTGATCCGCGGCGCGCCAGCCATAGGAGTGGCGGCCGCGATGGGCATCGCTCTAGGTGTTCAGCATTCGAAGGCAAAATCGCTGGAGGATTTGCGCGCGGAATTTCCGGTCATCTGCGATACGCTCGCGCGCACGCGCCCTACGGCCGTGGACCTGTTCTGGGCCATCGACCGGTTCCAGCGCCGCTTTGAGGAGCTCGTTGCGGCCGCCGCCGGCAATGGCTCGGCAAATCTCGAAAAGATCCGCGCTGCATTAATCGAGGAGGCTCAGCTCGTACACGAGGAGCGCCGCGCGGGCGATCGCCTAATCGGGAAATTTGGCGCCGAGCTGATGCCCAGATCCGGCCGCGTGATGACTCAATGCAACGCCGGCGCGCTGGCGACCGCGGGAATAGGCACCGCATTGGGCGTCATCCGTGTGGCCATCGAAACGGGGCACAAGATCGAAGTCCTCGTCCCAGAGACGCGCCCGTATCTGCAGGGCGCCCGCCTAACCGCCTGGGAATTGCATCAGGACGGCATCCCGTTGACGCTGATCACCGACAACATGGTCGGCCATTTTCTGCGTACAGGCGGGGTGGGAGCGGTTGTGGTGGGCGCTGATCGTATCGCCGCCAATGGCGATACGGCCAACAAGATCGGCACATACGGCATGGCCGTGCTAGCCAAAGAGAATAACGTACCGTTCTATGTGGCCGCTCCGATCTCCACGATTGACCTATCGCTAGCTACTGGAGATCAAATCCCAATCGAAGAGCGCTCGCAGCACGAAGTAACGCATCTATCAGGCGTCCGCCTCGCTCCGAATGTGCCAGCCGCTCATCCAGCCTTCGACGTAACTCCAGCCCGCTACGTCAATGCCATAATCACCGAGCGCGGCGTAGCCCTCCCCCCGTTCGGAGAATCATTGCCAAAGTCCGTGGGGCTTCCCACTTAGTCGATTAGCAAGCCCACGATGAAAG